>ENA-OWNT01000220-OWNT01000220.1-seawater-metagenome-genome-assembly--contig:-NODE-220-length-158653-cov-38.887057_pt1 | contig 158653 bp, 152 predicted proteins | sample MGYA00238136_ERZ651165 | MGnify/ENA primary metagenome ERZ651165 (study PRJEB26861, sample SAMN08777766) | seawater metagenome | isolation source: coastal seawater | place: USA: Florida | collected...
TTTTGTTTTGGGTTTAAGTTCACACTTACATCAAAACTGGAAACGCTCACTTTTGCAAGTGGTTTGTCAGATTAAGTTGAGACTAATACACATCATCGGCTATTGATGCTTCATGGCTTTGTTTGTTGGAATTGCAATAACTATTCAGGGATAAAGCCATCTGGCTTTTCGGCGCCGCCTTCGAATAGGAATTTTTTCATTTCGGTGGTTAAGAATTCTCTTGAGGCTGTGTCAGTTAAATTTAATCTATATTCGTTTATGAGCATGGTTTGGTGTGCCAACCACATATCCCAGGCTTGTTGTGAAATTTCATCAACAATTTGCTGACCTAATTTTCCAGGTAGGGGTGGGAAATCTTGTGCTGGTAATTCTTTATTTAGCTTTTTGCAGAAGACTGTTTTAGGCATGGGCTTTCCTTTTTATAATTGATTTTAATATTTTTTTCACCGGCGCGGGTATACCTAAGTTTAATGAATCATGGATATTATGCCAAGAGGTGTTTTGCTCAGCACTGCTATTTAATAGCCTACCATTTGATTCAATATGACAAACGACTGGTTTTATATCAAGATTAAAGTGTGTAAATTGGTGGGTAAAGTTTTCTAATTCACTGATGCTTTTGGTATCAAGCGACCACTGCTGTTGGCAAATAACCTTAGCATCACTGGCATGACCTGCTTCAGGTAGTGAATAAAGTCCTGGCCAAATGCCGTCGTCAGTACGTTTTTCTAATAATATCTGGTTGTGCTTATTAACTAAGATAAGCATTTTGGTTTGGCGTTTTGGTTTTATTTTCTTTTTAAGAGGTCTTACTGGAAATTGTGTTGGTTCACCTAAAGCATAGGCATTACATTTTTTTATAAGCGGACAGTCTTCACAGTTTGGCTTATGACGCGTACAGCAGGTGGCACCTAAATCCATCATGGCTTGATTATATGCGGCAAAATGTTTGTGTGGTGTTAATATTTCTGCAAGCTGCCATAGATTTTTCATGCCGGAGCTTTCATTAAGTGGTGTTTCGATGGCAAAAAATCGAGACATTACTCGTTTAACATTACCATCTAAAATAGCGGCGCGTTTATTCATTGAAAGCGACATAATAGCGCCAGCTGTTGATCGTCCTATTCCGGGAAGTTTAATTAAATCTTCTAGATTAGTTGGAAATACCGCATTAAAATCTTCACAAACCATCTGGGCGCAGGCATAAAGAAACTTTGCGCGACGATAATAGCCAAGGCCTGCCCATAGACTCATTACTTCGTCAATCTCAGCTTGAGCTAAATCTTCAACCTTAGGAAAGCGGTTTATAAATTTATTAAAGTAAGGAATTACAGTGCTTACTTGGGTTTGCTGTAGCATAACTTCAGATAACCAAACTTTATAAGGTGTTTTATTGATTTGCCAGGGCAGGGTGTGTCTGCCATATTTTTCATGCCATGCTAACAGTTTTTTTCTGAAATAGTTGATAACAGTTTTAGTTGGCAACTCAGTCATTTTCTAAATGCTTTATCAGTTTTGCTAGAAAACGTGTGGCTTCACCGCCAGTAATAATGCGATGATCGACTGTAATGGAAATAGGCAAAATGGTAGCGCTAATTACATTATTGTTACTATCAATGATTGGCTGTTTATGCGACTGTCCTAAACCCACAATGCAAACCATCGGCGGCACAACCATTGGCGTTGCAAATTTAGCACCAAAAACACCATAATTACTGAGTAAAATAGTAGGGTTTAAAGTATCATCTTTTTTAAGTTTTTTATTGTAAACAGATTCTTTTAATGCGTTAATTTTTTTGCGCATGTCATTGTCATTTATGTTTGCGATATCTTTAACTACCGGCACAAATAATCCGTGCTCTGAATCCATAGCAATACCACAATTAACTTCACTTAAAGTATTGATACTATGATCGGATTCACAATAGTGACTGTTGATAACAGGCACTTCTTTAATAGCGGCTTTAATTGCTTTGATGATTTTAACTGTGAAATCGCTGTTATTCCCCCACGATGTAATGTTTGCATTATCATATAAGCTAACTGGAACAACACTATCATAAGCTTTTGTTATTCGGTTAAACATAGCATTTCGTACTGAATCAAAACCTTTGCCAGCTGATTTTTTGTTTTGATTAATTGGCTTTAGGCCCAGTTCATAGAATTTTTCTTTTAAGTCTTGCTTTGTAATTATATTTAAATGAGAAAAGTGTCTAACAAGAAAGTCATCTGATAATGAGTATTTTTGCAATAAAGACCAAGCTTCTGCAGTTAATTGTTGCTTGGTATTTGTTGCAGAATCATTACTAGAAAAATTGGTTATTTGGTCGCTATGTTTAATAGCACCAACAACCGTCTGCGAATCTTTTTTTGTATTAGCAGCTTCAGCTAGTTCAAAAAGAATAAATGGGGATTCAGTTTGAATAGTGTCATCAACACTGCCGTATATTTTTTTAATGGTGCCTTGAAAGGGGGATGGTATATCGACTAAAGCTTTATCAGTTTCCATAGCAGCTAATGACTGGTCGATGGTTACCATATCACCTTCTTTAACATACCATTCTCTAATAATAGCCTCCGCTAAACCTTCGCCTAAATCTGGTAATAAAAATATTTTTTCCATACGGGCTTAACCTATATTAAAGTGTTTTAAAATATTTTGCAGAATAACCGCAGCATTTGGAAAAAAGATCTGCTCGTTAGCTGCATAGGGTACGATTGTATCTGGACTTGTTATCCTAGCAATTGGTTTTTTTAAGTATTCAAAAGCGTTCTCTTGGATTCTTGCAATGAGCTCTGCACCAACACCACAAGTTTTAACTGCTTCATGAATAATCGCACATTGTCCTGTTTTTTTCACTGACGTTAAAATAGGTATCATGTCAATAGGGCTTATGCTTAAAAGATCAATTACATCACAAGATACATTATACTTTTCTAGCTGTTGTGCTGCTTCTAATGTTTCGTGAAGCATGGCACCCCAGCTTATTAATGTTATGTCTTTACCATCTTTTACTTTTCTAGCTTGATCAAGTTGCCAGCGTTTGCCATCGTCATCAACTTTTTCTTTGATAGAGCGATAAATGCGCTTAGGCTCTAAAAATATAACCGGATCATTACTATCAATTGCAGCAAGTAATAATCCATAAGCCGCTTTCGGTGAAGATGGTATAACAACACGCAATCCTGGTATATGCGCAAACAAAGCTTCAGTGCTTTCACTATGATGCTCCGGTGCTTGAATCCCTCCACCAAATGGCGCACGAAATACTAATGGGCACTGTAATCTAGAGCGCGTACGATGTCGCATTCTTGAAGCATGGTTGATGATATGATCAAAAGCAGGGTAGATAAAACCCATGAATTGAAACTCTGCAACTGGACGCAAACCTTGTGTTGCCATTCCAATTGACATGCCTGCAATTAATGATTCAGCTAAGGGGGTATCAATAACACGCACTGGTCCGAAGCTTTCTAATAAATTTTCTGTTGCACGAAAAACACCACCATTAATTGCAATGTCTTCACCTAAAATAACAACATCTTTATTTTCTTGCATAGCTCGATGCATGGCTAGGTTAACTGCTTGTAATAAAGTTATAGGCTTAGTCATGATTGCCTCGCTTGTTTTGTTGGCGAGTAATCCATGCTTGTTTTTGTTCTGTTAGATCTACAGGTAGGTTTTCAAAAAGATGATCCCAAGTTACACCGATTGGTTCATTTACAATGTCTAAATAATTATCCGCAGCTTGTTGTACCTGATCTTTTATTTCAGCCTTTAAGTGCTTGTCTTGTTTTTCAGTCCAATGGTGGTATTTAGTTAAATATTTTTTTAAACGTATTAATGGTTCTTTTTTTTCAGCTTCTAATCGATCATTTTTAGGGATGTAGCGTGTGGCATCATCTGCAGTTGTATGGTCACATAAACGAAAGGTTTGCGCTTCAATTAAAGTAGGGCCGTCACCGCTTCTTGCTTTTTCTACGGCGGCATCAGTAATAGCTTTAACAGCCATGACATCATTACCATCAACAACAACACCTTCCATGCCAGCAGCAATTGCCTTTTGAGCAATGGTTTGTGCAGCTGTTTGCTTTTCGGTTGGAATTGATATTGCCCAGCGATTATTATTTACTACAAATATAAGTGGTAATTTCCAAACAGCTGCGGCATTAATTGCTTCGTAAAAATCACCTTGAGATGTGCCACCATCACCAATACTACAAACAACAACAGAATTGGATTCTTTATATTTTAAAGCATAAGCCACACCAACAGCATGTAAACACTGTGTGCCAATCGGTACGCATACTGGCAAATCATATTTTCGACTTGGATTTTGATAGTTGTTGCCATCTTCAAAGCCACCCCAGTATCTTAAAATTTCTTCTGGGTGAATACCTCTTAATAATTGTATGCTCTGGTCACGATAATAAGAGCAAAAAACATCGGCTGCATGCATAGCTAGACCAACACCAACGCCAACTGCTTCTTGACCTATAGCTGGCGGATAAGTTCTAAGCAAACCAGTTCGTTGTAATTTAATTGCTTTATCATCAAACATGCGTGAATAAAGCATCGACCTATATGCTTTTAATAAGTTGTCCAATGAGCTTGCCCAGCTAGGTAATTCGCCAATAACATTAGCATGTTCATCTAAGCATTGATGGCTGCTAACTGTGAAATTATAATCATTTATTTTAGCCATGATGTTTCTTTAATTGTTTTTGCGCGATGCTCATTGCGATATCTACAGGTAAACGGCTTTCATCTTGCGCGCGTTGTAATATGTTTTTAGTAATGTGATAAATGCGATCTACAGATTCAAATATATCAGCTTTGTTTTTATTATGGAAAGTATCACTAGCGCTAATCACACCACCAGCATTAACTACAAAATCAGGTAAATACAATATTTCATTGTCAGCTAAGGTTTGGGCGATATCTTCTGACGCAAGTTGGTTGTTAGCCGCACCAGCAATAAGATTGCACTTTAAATGTTTAATGGATTCTAAGTTTAAAATGGCACCAAGGGCACAAGGTGCAAAAATATTGCATTCAACATCATAAATATCTTGTACGCCAACTATTTTGAGCTTATTAGATTTAGGCAAGTTATCTAAGGCTTGTTGGTCCATATCCGTAATGATAATATTGGCACCAGCCTCTAAGAGATAATTAACTAGATGTGTTGCAACATGTCCAGCTCCCTGTATAGCAACTGTTAACTCTGTGAAGTTTGCAGCACCGTGGCTGCACTCTAATGCTGCAACCATAGAGCGAAAAACACCATAAGCTGTATAGATCGATGGGTCAATATGATTAGGATGGCCAGGTGTGGCACCAATGACATGCTTAGTGCTTTTAAGTATTTCATCCATATCAGCTGGCGTAGTGCCTGCATCTAGCGAAGTTATGTAATCACCATTAAGCTCTTCTACAAAAGCACCAACACCTCGAAATAATGCCGGGCGATCATAGTTACCAGTCGGTACTCGAATAACAGCTTTGGCGCCACCATGTGGCAAATCCATCACTGCTGATTTAATGGCCATGCGATGTGCTAACTGGATAGCGTCCTTGAGAGCTAGGTTGCTATCTGCATATGGCTGGAATCGACAGCCGCCAATGGCAGGGCCTCTGTCCACATTATGGACGGCAATAAAGGCCTCTAAACCAGTTTCTGGATCTTTTTTGCTATGAATAGATTGAATACCAAGCTCTTTAGCATAGGCCAAAAGCTCTTCAGTAGTAGGGTCGCTATGTGTTTTATTTGCAGTCATATTTTATCAGCACAAGTGCATTAATGAGTTGTTTAAACTTGGGTGAATAGTACCAGGGAATCCGCTACAATGTAAGAGAGTAGGTTGCTTAAATGCACATATTCAATGCTTTAGCTACTTTTAATCATTAAATAAGGATACCTATGCCCTGGTCTAATTTTATTGCACATCGAGGCGCCAGTGCGATTGCGCCAGAAAATACTATGCAATCGTTGCAGCTGGCGATAAATTTAGGCGCACAAAGCGTTGAGTTTGATGTACAACCTAGTAACGATGGTCAATTGGTTGTTTTCCATGATGAAACGCTTCAACGAAGTAGTGATATAGCAAAAAAGATATCGAATTGTTCAGTTGATGAGCTTTTATCAACAGAGGCGTCTTATAATTTTGGGGCGCAACAACCGCCTATTTACATACCTAGTTTTGATGAATATTTAGCTGCTATTGAGAAAAGCTCAATTCAATTTAATTGTGAAATAAAGTGTTTCTATCCCAAGCATAACCATTGTGCTAATTTTATTGGCCCATTTGTAGAGCGTCTTCAGGCGCTAGAAGCTAGATGTTTGGTAACATCAGCTTGTAAAGAATGCTTAGCAATTGCGCGATCAAAATTACCAGATATGACTATGGGTATTATTGTTTATAAAATAAAAGATGATACTTATAAAGTTTGTGATCAGCTAAATTTAAAAACTATTAGTGCCGATGCAAAATTTATAAATAAAGCTACTATTAAGCAAGCTAAAAAACAAAACGTAGCTGTTATGGGTTATACTGTAAACAATTACGAACAAGCGAAAAAATTATTAGCACTAGGTGTTAGTAGTATTTTTTCCGATGTGATATATAAAGGATAATAGTAATGAAGAAAGATTTTGCCTGCCCCAGCTGCCATCAGCAGTTAATATTAGACTCAAGCAAGCAAGTATATTTGTGTGAGCAAGAAAGTTTATCTTTTCCTATAAAAGATGGCATTCCTGTTTTCATTATTAATGAAGCACAAAAACAAGAAGGTTAATATTATGTACTTTACAGTCATCATACCTGCAAGATTAAAATCAACACGCTTGCCTAATAAAGTTTTGCTGCCTATCAATAACAAGCCGATGATTGAGCATGTTTATGAAAGTGCACAAATGAGTGGCGCCGCACGAATAATTGTTGCAACAGATCACCAGGATATTGCTAACTGGGCTAAATCTTTAGGTGTAGAAATGGTTATGACAGATCCGGCGCACCAAAGTGGTACTACCCGTATACATGAAGTTGTCAATAAATTAAATTTAGATGCTAAATGCCCAATTGTTGGTGTCCAAGCAGATGAACCTGCTATTAATCCCAAATTAATTCAAGCATGCGCTGAAAAAATAAATGCCTATAAATATGATTCGCTAACCATGGTAACGGCAGCAGATGCTTTAACCAATAAAAAAGACTGGCAAGATGATCATACGGTAAAAGTAGTACTTAATGATGCCGATGAAGCTTTATATTTTTCAAGGGCTAGCATAGGTGGTGATCAAATTTGGGAACATGCCAATTCGCCCGTCATGAAACATATTGGTATTTATGCTTATTATCCTTATTTTTTAGAGCAATACCTTAGCTGGCCTAGTTGTATTTTAGAAAAATCAGAAAGATTAGAGCAATTAAAAGCACTTTATCATGGCACAACCATACCAGTCATTCGCTTTTTAGAAGAAACAGGCTTTGGTGTTGATACGGAAGATGATTACCAAAAAATGTGTGAATATATACTTAATCAAAAGTAAATTAGATGGCTTGAGCTAAAATAATTTCACCATAAATTGGTTCTTTGTGGTTGGTGCGTAGTATTGCATTTTCTATGGTAACCAGTTTGAAATTATTATTAGTAAGCATCTCAGCTATGTATTCATGCGCATGCTTGAAACGTAATGTTTTTTCTAGCTGGAATTTAACATCAAGGTCTGGATTTAGGCTTTCGTAGCTAAAACATAAGTGGCCACCATGATCCAATTGCTTATTACAAAAATTAAAAAAATTATTTAAGTCTCCCAAATAGGGAATAATATCCGATGCAATGATTAATTGAAAATGCTGATCAATAGGTTCTAAGCTTTGTACGTCAGCTTGTATCAATTCTTTATAGCGGCCTTTGGCTTTAGTTAACTCTAGCATTTTATCGGAAATATCAATGCCAACTAGATTGATATCCTTGTTAGCAGCGAATAAATCGCCGATCAAGCCTGATCCACATCCGATATCTAAAGTATTAATAGCATTATTTTCGCCTAAAATATTATTCGTTTCTAACAAATTTATAATTAATTGCGGCACTTGAAAATTTAAAGTTTGTTTTAAATGTTGATCATAATAGGGCGCATATTGATTAAATAAGTTTTTAACAAATGATGAAGGCGTGTGATGAGGCACTGAGTATGTTTCAGGATCCAGCGCGCTCATAATAAACTGTAATTCTAAATTATTAGGCTCTAATTGTAATGCCTTATGATACGCTTTATTTGCACTTTCAAATGCGCCCTGTGATAAATATAAATTACCTAGATTATAGTATGCTTGAAAATACTTATTATTTAGCTTGATGGCATCTTCATAATAACGTACGGCATCTTTTTGGCGTTGTTTGGCCTCCATAATAATCGCACAATTAAAGTAAATGTCTGGATCTTTGGTTACTTCGTTTTCTAATAAATAATATTTAAGTGATTCATCGAATTGCTCTAACTCTAAATAGCAATGGCCAAGCAGTGCATTAATTTGATCATAATAAGGATCCATAGTTTTTATGAATAGGGCTGTTTCTATAGCTTGCCTATATTGCTTTTCAGTATAGTAAGCATTAGCCAGAAACCATGCTGCATCAATTTCAGTGGATTGCTTAAAATTGTGTTCACCCAGCTCTCTAATCATATTTTCATTCAAGCCTAATAAATATTGGCATTGAGCCCATTGATTTAGCAGCCTTGGGTGATCTCTATTATTTTTAAATAAAGGTTCTATTATATCATTTGCTTTGTCTGTTTTGTTCTGTTGTAAATATATGCTGCTCAGATAGTAGCTTGCATCAATATGGGCGCTATTTAAAGACAATACTTTGCGATATAACTTTTCAGCTTCTATTAAATTTTCAGACTTGAATTTTAAGTTGGCTAAATTTAAATAAGCATTTATATATCGATCATTCAAAGCGATGGCTCTTAAATAGGCTGCTTCTGCTTTATTAATTTGTTTTGTTTTAAGGTATAAATTACCAAGTAAATTATAATCATTAGCAACGGGACTAGGCATATCTAAAATGGATTCAGCCTCAGTGAGAGCTGCATTATAATCACCTAGCTTAGATAAAACGATAGACTTTAAGGCTTTTTTGTTTCTTGTATCATCGTCTGTTATAGTTATTAAATCATTTAATAACTGCAAAGCTTTTTTATGATTATGGGCTGAAATTGCATCCCAAATGGGTTTAAATGAATGTGACGACATAGTTAGCTCTATTTGTCTATAAATTGTTTGTGCTTAGTGCAAGAAAGAATGATGCCAAAAGCTACTAGTGTACTTAAAATCGAAGAACCACCGTGGCTTACTAAGGTCAGTGGAACACCAACAACAGGTAATAGGCCCGTAACCATCGCAATATTAATAAGCGCACAAAGCAAAAAGTTGATGCTTAAAGCTGCTGAAAGCAAGCGAGTGAAATTAGTTTGCGCATTCAAAGATAAAATTATGCAGCGCAAAAATATAAGAGCCAATAAGATTAAATAGAGACAGCAGAATATAAACCCCAGCTCTTCACCAGCAACTGCAAAAATAAAATCAGTCGAGTGTTCTGGCAGAAAAGCATAATGTGCTTGTGTACCATGTAGCCAACCTTTGCCAAACCAACCACCACTGCCGATTGCAATTTTAGATTGGATAATATGGTAACCTGCACCTAATGGATCACTTTCAGGGTGCAAAAAAGTGAGTATTCTGTTTTTTTGATAAGCATGCATGGCATGCCATAATATTGGTGTAGAACAAAACAAGATCATAAAGGCACTAAAAAATATTTGCCAAGATGTCCCAACTAAAACAAATAAACATAAGCCAGAAATTAATATAATTAAGCCAGTGCCTAAATCTGGCTGTTTGATAACTAGGATGGCGGGGATAATTAAAAATAAAAAACCTATAAATAAAGTTTTATTTTTGGGTGGCAAGCCTTTTTCAGAAAATATATAGGCTATTATCATGGGTACCGTAATTAATAATATTTCTGACGGCTGAAAATTCAAACTGCCCAAGCTAAGCCATCGTCTTGCGCCTTTATCAATAACACCAAATAACACAACTGCTAAAATCATAAATACGCTAATAGCAAAAATATATGGTGTGTATTTTTCATAAAACGAAGGCTTAATATAAGCGCACAACCACATTATGATAAAGCAAAAAATCATTCTAAAAGCTTGCATGGTCACTAAATTTATATTTTGGTTGCTGCCGCTATATAAAATAAATAAACCTATAACCATATCTATTAATAATAAGCATATTAATATTGGATCGATAATAAACCATCTGAATTTTGATTGTTTAACTTGATACTTCATTCTTTGTCTCATTATTCAATTCTGTTTTCTTGGCATGATCTAAAGAAAAGTAATCATCCATAACTTGTCTAGCTATATGCGAAGCGCTGCCCCCATGCTCGATCACAACTGCAATGGCTATTGCTGGTTTTTTAACAGGCGCAAACGCAATAAACATCTGGTTGCAACGCAATGATTCTGGCAATGTTGCGCTATTTTCAACGCTAGCCGAAGTACAATGGCCATGCACTTGTACTGTACCTGTTTTAGCAGCAACCGAATAGGGTGGATTTCTACCAAAGCGCCAACCTGTGCCATGTGGATTTATAATAACACCTTGCATTGCATTGATCACAGTTTTCCAAGCTTGATTATTATGCTTATTAATATCATAAGTCGAATTTTGTTTGTTAATGTTTTTTAGATCGTTTGGACTTAGTTTAAGAATAGTTGACTGATGCTTTAAACCACGCTCTGCTAACATTGCTGTCCCCATTGCTAATTGCAACGGTGTCATCAAAACATACCCTTGGCCAATACCTGCATTGATCGTATCACCTGGAAGCCAATGTACGCCAATGAGCTTTTGCTTCCATGATTGGCTTGGCACTAAACCTTTGGCTTCATCAGGCAACTGTATCCCCGTTTTTTTTCCAAAACCAAAATAGTTCAATGCTTGATGCAATCGACTGATGCCTAGCTTATTGGCTAAATTATAAAAGAAAGTATCGCTTGATAAAATAATTGCTTTAGTCACATTAACCCAGCCATAATTTCCCGGTCTATCATCATGAAAGACATGACGACTATGCGGCAGCTTGAACCAACCTGGATCCAGAACTGCATCAGCAGGGTGCAGCCAACCATGCGACAAAGCATAATAAGAATAAAATGGTTTAATAGTAGAGCCTGGTGAAAAATCACCGTGAATAGCTCTATTTACTAATGGAAAATGTGGGTTATTATTTAACTTAGCAAAAGCAGCATTGCTTAAACCAGATACGAAGTTATTAGCATCAAACGTAGGAGTGCTAACCATAGCTAAGACTTCACCAGTTGCTGGGTTAACAACAACAACGGATCCAGCACGGTCGCCCATCAATTTAATAATATCTTTTTGCAAAAGCACGTCAATACTTAGCGTTAAATTTTTACCAGCAATAGCGGGTGCTAAAATATGTTGATGAATAACCTGCCCAGCTGCATTCACTTCAGATTGGGTGACGCCTGTTTGGCCATGCAGTTCTGTTTCAAAATATTTTTCTATGCCAGTGCGTCCTATAAAATTGGATGCGGCATAGTTTTCATTATTAAGGATATTTTGATCTGAGGCAGTTATGCGACCAATATAACCAACTACATGGCTCGTTGCTGTATGATAAGGATAAACTCTTTTTAAACCTAGTATGATTTGCACACCTGGAAACTTAATATGACGTGCATAGATTATATCTGCTTCTTTTTCAGTAACATTATATTTTAGTACGACCGGATCGCTCCGGCGATGTCTTTTTAATCCTAAATTAAACATATCTAAATCATGATCACTTAAGTTGACATACCTTTTAAGCTTAGAGATGGTTGCTGGAATATTTTTTACATGATCTGGTGTTAGGGTGAGCGTATAAACAGGCTTAGCGTCTGCTAAAATTCTATGGTTTCTATCATAAATAAGGCCACGCTTAGGCGCAATAGGGCTTAATGACAAGCTGTTTAAGTTTGAAGCTGTAATATATTGCTTATGATTTAATACCTGTAAATCAAAAAGTCTAACCAAAATTAAGGATATAAATATAAACAAAAAAATACTAACTACAATAATGCCTCGTCGAAAAAGAATTTTTTCTAAATAATAATTTCTAAGTTCACTTTTTTTTCGCTTGGATTTAAACATATTAAACTTTATGGTAAGGATGGTTTTGCAATAAAGAAATTGATCGATATATTTGCTCAATAAGTACTACACGAGCTAAACCATGTGGCATAGTTAGTTTTCCTAATGACCATTTAGATTGACACTGCTGTAATAAACTGGCATCTAGCCCATATGCACCACCTATAAAAAATCTTATTGCATTAACTTCAGTTGCTTTACCTAATTGTTTTGGCCACTCTTCAGAGCTAAACTGTTTTCCATTGCAGTCTAGTGCAATCCAATATTCAGACTTATCTGCTGATGCCATTAGCTTTTCAGCTTCTTTTTCTTTTACTAAGCTATCTTGATTTTTATGGTTTGACTTATATGGTGCAATTAAATCTACATGAATAGTATAGCCCTTTGGTATGCGGGACAAATAACTTTCGATACCTTCTTGCATCCAAGGTTTAATTTGTTTACCAATCGCTGAGATATTTATCCGCATGATTCATCCAAAGTGTCATTGTAAGCCCACAAATTTTCTAAACGATAAAAGTCACGGGCTTTTTCAGTCATAATATGAATGACAATAGAACCTGCATCGACCACCATCCAATCATCTTGACTTCGTTTCGGTGTATGCACATGTACAGCAAAACCCTTAAGACCTTGTGATGTATGATCTACTAGGCTGTTTACATGCCTTTGAGATGTTGCGGTACAAATAATCATATACTCGAACTCAGTGCTTAGCTGGTCCACAGGCAGCAAGACAATATTGTCAGCCTTTGATTCATCTAAAATATGGGTAATCTTTTTAATAATAGTTTCAATCTGTGTCATTGTTTACTCTTGATATAAGTGGTTTAATTTAATATATGCCAGAATGTCTGGATCTAAATGTTTTAAATAATTATCTTTATTAAAGCTTGAAGATTTAATTTCAGATGAAGCGCTTTTGAAATAGGGCTGTTGTTGTAAGTAAATAATAGAAGCCTGCTCAAAATATTTTGAATCGCTTATGGCAGGATATGCGTTACCTGCAATGTTTAGTTCATGTGGCATATCTGTATGCTCCCTGGGATAAACAATGATCGTTGCTAATTTTAATATAGCCTCAGCATTATTCCAAGCATGTAAATTAATTGCCTGGTCGGCGCCCATAATCCAATATAATTTAGCATTAGGAAACTTTTGATGAAAGTACTCTATAGTTTCAATAGTATAAACAGCACGTTTTTTGTTTGTTTCAAAGTCAGATATTTTAAAACCTGGATGCTTGTTTGCAATAATGGCACACATTTTTAATCTATGTTCTGCACATACTTGCAATGATTTGTTATTTAATGATTGGAAAGCTGGTATCCAATAAAGTTCATCTAGTGCAAGGCTTTTAAAAATCGCTTCAGCTAACCGAGTATGTCCTTGATGTATGGGATCGAATGAACCACCAAATAGTCCTATTTTTAATGCACACATATAGGTGATCCCTTGGTAATAGCAAGTAAGACTTCATGAATCGCCATTATTGTTTCAGCTTCGCCTTTGCTTTTAACCAGTTTGTCGATGCTAAATGTTTTTTGTAAACAGCTATTGATTTGTTGAAATGTAAGTCGGTTAATAAATTGTTCAGTATCAGATTTTTGTTGATACCAAAGTTTAGATAATACTTCTGAACGAGGCATATTTAAATATTTCATATTAAAGCTCGCAGTGTATGCCATCTTTAAGCTGTTAATGATATTCCATAATATTAAAACAATGGCTGTTTTTTGTGATACCAAGTAATTAAAAATATCGAGTGTTTGCCTTTCACCTTTGGCCATAGCAGACATCAAATCATAAATGGTATATTTAGAATTATCAGACATGATATTTAGCAAGTCTTTCTCACTAATCTTAGACATACCCATTAATGAACATTTTTGCAATAATTGGTCGCAGGCATATAAATGTGCTTGTGTATGCTCTTTTAAATAACCAATTGCTTCACTTGATAAACTAACTTTATATGATTTGGCTTGTGTTTGAATCCATTGATCTAATTTATTATCTTTGGGTGTTGCAATAATCTTTACTTGGCATGATTTTTGTATTGCTTGTAAAGCCTTGGTTTTTAACTGTTGTGCCTTAAACTGACAAAGGGCTATCACTATAAACAAATAGGGCGTTTGGCTTAAATTGTCTAAAAGAGCTGTAACGCTTTTAACAGTTGATGCGTGCCATTTGCCTTCAGCAGCCGTTAAGACTAATACTTTTTTAGGAGAAAATAAATCTGGAATAGTAAGTTCTGTTAACTGATCTTGAATACTTTCATTGCCATAACAACTTATTCTAACAACCTCGGCTTCCTCTTTATTTTTTAATGCTGCTATTAATTTATTTTTTGCCTGGTCGACTAAAAACAAATCATCACTAGAAATAAAAAATGCTTGTTTAGACATAAGAAAATTACTTACCTTTATATTGATGGATCTGACACTGCGCAGTATCTAGTTGCGTTAATAGGTTGCTTGAAGTTATGCGTGTAAAAATACTCTGAGTTATATTGTCTAACAGGCGCATCTGGATATCTGGATCGCTTGCTCTAACAATAGTAGTTGCAGATGGCTCTAGTTGTGAGACAGCTGAGGATACCTCGAACGGCGCTATACAAGTTGTTCCATCCTTATTTAAAATGCTGACATCCATGCTTAAGCTAAATGTAATAGTTGTTGGAATCGATGAGTTTGATGAGGTAGGTTGAGACTCATTATAAACATAGTTAGTAATCTTAAATGTAAAAGGTGCAGCATTATATAACCTTACATGCATACTTTTTAAAAATAGTTTTAAAGATGATTGCGCATTAAAAGCAGCATCTGGAGCGCTAAAATGCAAAACAGCTAATTGGCTGGGCCATTGTTGGGCATTTCTTAGGCGAAAGCCGCAACCACATAGTAATAAAAGCATTGAGGTGGCTAGAGCAACTTTTACAATACGACTATAACTAAAAAATAAATGCTTCAAACTAATTCCCTTTTGGCTTAACTACTAAATTAACTAATTTCTTAGGCACAACAATTGTTTTGATGATTTCTGTATTCTCTAAATATTTAGCAATAGCTTCTAAAGCTTTAGCTTGTCGAACAATATCATCTTGCTCTAAATTAGCTGGTAATTCAACTTTTGCACGCACTTTGCCATTAATTTGAATAACCCATTCATGGCTATCTTGTTGCATAGCGTGTGATGAGGCTTTTGGCCAAGGTGTTTCAAGTAAGGGCATTGGATATTGCAAATCTAACCATAATTGTTCCACAATGTGTGGTGTAAGTGGCGCTAAGAGTTGTAATAAAAACTGAATGCCTTCGTATACAACACTTTGCGCATTGTCTTTGCTAGTATCGATATCAAGCAATAGATTTAGCAATTTCATACAGGCGGCCACTAATGTATTAAACTGTAAGCGCTCATAATCACGACTAGCTTGTTGTAATATCTGATGAATTTCTCCACGAACTTTTTTTAGATTTGGGCTTAGCTCATCAAAATTAAAATAAGCAAAATCACCAGATATATTTATCGAGCTAATCATTTCTTGATGATTAGCGCAGAAGCTCCATAATTTTTTTAGATAACGATAACATCCAGCAACACTGCTATCTGACCATTCTAATGACTGTGATGGTGGAGCAGCGAATAAAACAAATAAACGTACGGTATCTGCGCCAAACTTTTTAATCAAAGCTGTTGGACTTACCGTATTACCTTTAGACTTAGACATCTTATGGCCATCTTTCAAAACCATACCTTGAGTTAAAAGATTTTTAAATGGTTCTTTGCCGTGTACCAAGCCTTCATCACGCAATACTTTATAAAAGAATCGTGAATAAAGTAAATGCAACACAGCATGTTCGACACCACCAATATATTGATCCACAGGCGCCCAATATTTAGCACGTTCATCTAGGATTTTTTTATTTTGATTGGCACAAGCATAGCGTGCATAATACCAAGATGATTCAACGAATGTATCCATGGTATCTGTTTCACGTGTCGCGGCCTTTGTGCACTTAGGGCAAGTCGTTTTATAAAATTCAGGACAATTTTTTAATGGATTTGACTTACCATCAGGAATTAAATTAGTTGGTAAAACAACTGGTAAATCTTCTTCAGGAACTGGCACAACACCACAATGTTTACAGTTGATCATTGGAATAGGCGAACCCCAATAACGCTGGCGAGAAATACCCCAATCCCTTAAGCGAAATTGTACTTTTTTCTCGGCCTTGCCTTGCTCTTCTAGGGCGCTTGCAATTGCCTTAACCGCTTGAGATCTATTTAAACCATTTTGCTCAGCTGAATTAATTAATATACCCGTACCCGTGTAAGGCTTATCTTGATAGTCCCATTCTTCTTTGGTTTCAATAACAGGTAAAATAGGTAAGTCTTTGGCTACAGCTAAAACATGATCACGTGAATCATGTGCGGGTACTGCCATCACTGCACCGGAACCATATTCAGATAAAACATAATTACAAACCCAAACAGGCATTTGCTTGCGTGTCAATGGATTCGTTACTTTAAAAGGTGTTGCAACACCATCTGGTTTAATGGTCGCAATCGTTGATTCAGAAACATCGGTTTGTTTCAGTTTTTTTACTTTATTGGCTAATGACTTATCTTCTTTAATCGCTAACGCAACCAAAGGGTGCTCCGGTGAAATTGCAATAAATGATGCGCCATGTAATGTATCTAAACGTGTTGTAAAGATTGTGATGGGTTCTTTTTGGTTGATTACTTTAAAGTTAACTTCATAACCTTCAGAGCGACCAATCCAATTTTTTTGCATGGTACGTACTTGTTCAGGCCAGCCATCTAAGGTATCAATATCATCCAATAATTGTTGAGCGTAATCGGTAATTTTTAAAAACCACTGCTTAATCTTTTTGCGCTCAATAGGGGCGCCAGAGCGCCAACCTTTGCCATCAACAACTTGTTCATTGGCTAAAACGGTATTATCGACAGGGTCCCAATTCACCATGGATTCTTTTTGATAAGCCAATCCCTTTTTATGCATTTGCAGAAATAGCCATTGCTCCCAACGATAATAATCTGGATCACAAGTTTTTAATTCTCTATCCCAATTAAAAGAAAATCCCAAAGAATCGAAAACCTTTTTCATGGTTTTGATGTTTTTAATCGTCCAATCGTGTGGAGAAACTTTATGTTTGATAGCAGCATTTTCAGCAGGCAAGCCAAAGGCATCCCAGCCCATCGGTTGAAAAACATTTTTGCCTTGAGCGCGCTGATAACGACTGACAGCATCGCCAAGGGTGTAGTTACGGACATGACCGACATGTAGCTCACCGCTTGGATAGGGCAGCATTGATAAGCAATAGAACTTTTCTTTGTCTAAGGTTTCCTCGGTTATAAGTGGCTGCTCTTTCCAGGCTTTTTGGATTTGGCTTTCAATTTGGGCACTGTCGTATTCTTGTTCCATAAAGGTCAATTCTCTTGCAAATAGGGATGCTAATGATAACTTAGAATGTATTCAAGGTATAGCCTTGATAAGATTAATTTTTGCTATCATCAAGCATGCTAAATACGCAAGAAATATGGCTAATTATTCAGTAACTTTGGAATTGGATCTTGACACACAGATGGAAGTGACTAAAATTGGACCAGCTCAACATATTTAAGTTTAAAAAATGAGATTCGATCCAGTAATAAATAATATCGCTTTGAAAATAGGCAAAAAGGGCGCTCAATATCGTGGGGGTGAAGGCGAAGGCGACCATCCATTAGCGATTATCTTTTCAGGTGGCAATATAGCTCAAATACAAAGTGCTCTTGTATATTTGAGTGAAGAGCACTTGAATTGCAGCATTGGCACTCACCACACCAAGCCTATCAGCTATATTGCAAAACAGAATGATCTTAGTGATTCTGATAAATTTTCCTTATTGCAACAGTTTGTTGAAAAAGGAGCCAACCCTTTGGCTAGGCAGCAGGGCAGCTTCGGTGCTCAGCAATATGCCTTATCTCCCGAGTATATTTTTGCATTAGCCAAAAAAATTGCTCTAGACAATAACGATGATGAGCGCTACAGGCTCCTAAGTGCTTGCCTCAATGAGCTAGATGATAGAAGTGTTAGCTTAGCTATTCCACTCGCTCAACCACGGATTCAATCGTTTCAGGCGAATACATTGTTGCATGAGTGGGGCAAACTACAGAATTGTTATCACAAATATTTACGTACTACACATCATCTTGCTGAGCAAACAGCAATAGAACCTGTCTCTACTGTGCACAAAAAGGATCTTTCCAGAATTTTTTTGAATAGGCTACTAGGTAAAAACGATCAGGAGCTAAGAACAATCTTTAACTTAAAGTTAGGTGCTCAAGTTAGATACTACCAAGCACAAGATAAAACTGATTGCTCTATTATATCGCAGCATTGGGTAGAAAAAAATTATAACTTAAGAGCCTTTAATAGATCCTACCCACCACTAATAGCAGAACATGTCCAAGTGCATTTTGCTATGCAACAAGACGCCAATACAAATGGCGGCGGTAGCTGTAAAGCTAGATTATTCTCAGCAGAAAAGCCAAGCCTTTTAAAAAATTACCCTGTGATTATACAACAATTGAACGCCTCAATTAGAGCAATTTTAGAGCCAAATACGATCTTTGATTGCATGCCAACAGAGCTTTCAAGAAAAGTAAAAAGTATTATTTATGCTGCTCAAGAAGCTCTCAAAGCTCCAGACATGGATAATGGTGAAATGCTCATTAAAAATGTTATGTTTTTGTGGCTACATGATATCCTGAGCCAGCCAGGTTACACGCTAATAACTTATGCCGAAACCCCGCCTTCCGCATCCAAATCGGCGGCATCTTTAGCAAACAGGCTAATAAATATTATTAAACTACCTATAGGGTTGCGTGACAATTTGATGGCTTCACTTGTTGACAGTTTATTAGGCGGCTACCTTTTAACTACAAGCTGTGTCAATCATCAACCGCTAGGCTATGGTCATATGATGACAACCATTGGGGGCGCTGAGGAAGACACCAATACAACCCCACAGTTACTATTCCAATTTGCTAAAATGCTTAAGCATATACGCACTGAATTTAGCTATGCAATGCACTTGTTGCCTATTCATCCAGCTACATTACATCAATTCGGTGTTACTGAAAAACAATCAACCCAACTACTAGAACAACTAAAGCTTAAAAGGCATCATTCCATTAACAATGCCTGGTATCCTGCTAGTCTTAAGTTATGGGACTTAAGAATAAAGGTAGAGGATGCTGCAAAAGACTATTTACAATCACTAGACAGCCAAGAGTTAGACAAAAGTATAAATGCTGCAAAAAAATCACAGACTGTGAATAGCTGCTAAAAATATGGCTAAATTTACCATAATAAGCTAAGATACACGCAAGCAATTTATAGCAGGGAGTTATTATGCGCGGCGTTTTTTCAGCTAGCCAGCCTTCTCAAGATCATCAACCTAAAAATACTTATAAAGTAGGGCATAGTATTCGCCTATTGACTTCAGATGAAATGCTGAATGCGCAAATAACCCAAGAACTATTTGATCTGGTGTTGCCTCTATCACTGCTACCTGAAGACTATTTTGCAATCTGTTATAAGGATCTGGTCAAGCAATTTGCAGCTTATGTTAATATTTTGCCGATTAACCTAGAGCATGGTCTTGGCAGCCTTTATTGCGGTTCTTTGTATGGGGCATTCCATACGCTCAAGCAATTTGTGGAAGAAAAGCCAGAAGCGGATTGTTTATGGCGATATGCAGTATTTAGTGCAGCACTACTTAATAAAGCCAATGCACCGGCACAAGCTTGTCAGGTGATTATCACAGATTCAGATGGACATTATATTGAAAAATGGAATCCATTTGAAGCCACTTTAGAGGAAAGCAATGCCAAATATGCCAAGCTTTATACGTGGAATCACCTTTTTGTACATAATTACGCTATTTTAAAAGGCATGTGCGTTCAACAAATTATGCCTGATCAGCCAATGAAATGGCTGCAAAGTAATGGCGATTTATTCTCACAGTGGCTGGACTGCTTGCAATCAGAATATAATACGGCAGGGGTGTTAGGTGAAGCTTTAGAACACCTAAATGATGAAGGTTTGGTTTTGCTATGGGAAGATAAATTAGAGGTAGAGCAAGTAGAAACGCCTGAAACACTTCAGGGTGAGCTATTAGATGAATGGATTCGAGAAGCTATTAGTAATGGCGATATTAAAATAAATACGCCAGATGCCCCCATTCAAATTGTTAGTGATGGTTTAAGTGATGCGATGTTTGTTGACCAAGGTGTTGCCAATAGTTTTGCTCAAAAAATTGCTAGCTCACCAACCAGCATGGCTCAAGCAGTAGCACAATTTTATGCGATTATTGGCCCAAGCCAATTGCATGCTCTAGCGCTAACCATCCCTGGGACCACAAGGCGCAGCTCGTTAATGACTCGTGGTTCTGCTGCAAGCGGCACTAAAATGCATAGTGGTCATTTAGTTGATCCAAGCTCTTATTTTGGTAAAGATAAAAATCCGGCAAAAAGCACTCATACGGCGCAAACCAAACAAAATCAAAGTAGTAGTGCACAGCAAAAACTGACGAATATTGTTGAAATGAAGAGCAAAGCAACACAAACAAAAAGCTCTCACTTTAATGCGCGGTCATTTTAGTGGCTTTAATCTAAAATAAATATCTACTCACCATCAACTGCAGTTGTAGTAAGTTTTGTCCACCATGACTGGCCAGCATCTGCTGCTGCAGCATCCTCTTCGGAGTCTGCCTCTTGTTCTGCAGCTTCCATTTGCTTCGTTATTTGCTGCTCTTTTGTCATGCTTCTACCATCCTCTGATATGGCTTTTTTCTTTAGAAGAGAATCTGTGTTGTCCGCAGTTGACTTACCTGTCTCATCCTTTTGGCTGTCTCGTATACCAGCTTTAATTTTACCAAGCAGCGCTCTTGGCCTTAATGTTTCCATATCGGATGAAGAAATTAATTTATCAGACTTGGCTGTTAAAAGTGTTTCTGAATCTAACCCATATTTTTCCAGCTTCTGCAATCTATTGGGTGATATCTCAAGTTCATCAGCATTATCTAGATCGTCAGCTGAAAAGTTTTTTCCTGACTTATCCTTTACACCATTTAATGCCGCTGTTTCTGCAAACTTAGCCTTGGCTTTACGAAACGCACCATTTGCATCGTTTATTTCAGAAGTAGCATTTTGCCTATCGTTGCTGGAAGCACCAGAGCTCATGGATGTTTGATCACCGTATTCTTCATCTACTCTTGCTTTGTTCGCTCTAGCTGCATTAAATTCTATCCTAGGTTCTTTCAAACCAGGGTATTTTGAATTAAAATCTTCAAGTGTTTCATCACCTAAATCCTGTTTAGCGCCATTACGAAAATGTTTATGCAGAAAATAGCCGCCAACCGATAAACCGGTAAGGCCTGCTAAAGCACCTGCGCCAATTCCGACATCAGCTCCAGGGCTCATTGCTTTTTTAGATTGCTTGCCTGAATCTGCAATAGTTGCTGTAGCTAACAGCAAAGAAACAGATAGGATAGATAGTTTTAAAATCTTCATGAGAAGGTCACCTCCGTGTTGATTCTTTATAGTATGTTATTTGAACGGCCATGGCAATAAATAGCGTCTCAAAATTATAGCGCATTTTTGTGGCATCCATGCATAGGATGTTGTAATATAGATCTTTATGCTGTTTCTCAGTGGAGTGAACTATGGCCAGCTCTAAAGCCAAAAAAATTACTATATTCTTTATTATTCTTGTTGCGGTACTTGTTTTATTGGGTGGGTTTAAAGCCTATCAGTTCAAACAAGAGATGGCTGCCTTTAGTAAAATGGTGCCACCGCCACCAACTATATCAACTTTTAAAGTTGATTATATGGATTTTCAAAATACCGATACAGCTGTAGGTACATTTAAAGCGGTTAATGGTGTTAACGTGACTTCGCAAGTCAGCGGTGAAGTCGTCCATAAATTTGTGCACTCAGGGCAGGTAGTGAAAAAAGGCCAACCACTCATTCAGCTAGATGATCGCACAGCACGCACTACTTTATTAAATGATCAAGCCGCATTTACCAATGCAAAATTAACTATACAAAGAGATCAGCGCCTTATTAAAAGTCACGTCATAAGTGAATCAGCTTTTGATGCAAGTTTAACCGCCTATAAACAAGCCAAAGCAGCGATGCTTGCTGCAGAGGTTGCTTTATCACAACATACCATTAAGGCGCCATTCGCTGGAAAGTTAGGCATTACACAAGTGGATGTCGGTCAATTTATTAATCCAGGTGAAGCTATTGTGGCATTACAAACACAAAGCCCAATCCATTTTAATTTTAATTTACCAGAGTCTGATCTAGCTGATTTGGTCATTGGTGGACGTGTCGATATTTCAGTTACTCGTTTTCCCAATAAATTCTTTATGGGTGTTATTACAGCCATTAACTCCACAATTGATCCTGATACGCATACGATAGCTGTTCAAGCAACACTACAAAATAGATCACACTTTATCTTCCCTGGTGGTTTTGGTACTGCTAAAGTTTATTTAGGTAAAAAGACTAAAGTTTTAGGTTTGCTTAATACTGCGGTGACTTACCGTTTATATGGTGATTCAGTGTATGTTGTTACAACAAGCCAAAGCAAAGGCAAAACAGTGCATACTGCAACTTTAAAATATATTACTTTAGGTAATCCTATTAATGATGATTTTACCGCTGTGCAAGATGGCCTAAAAGCTGGTGATTTGGTTGTAGCTGCAGGTCAAAATAAGCTGCAGCAAACTAATGTAGTGCTTATAAACAATAAGATACCCAAAACTGAAAATCCAATTAAACAATTTGCATAGAGTAAACACGGTTCCTAAAAGGTTGCGACGATGAGTAGTAAGAAAAAATTTACCGATATTTTTATTAATCGACCAGTATTAGCGGCTGTTGTTAGCTTGTTAATTTTCTTTATCGGCTTGAAATCGGCTACTGAATTGCAAGTGAGGGAATACCCTTATGTAGAAAGTAGTGTGATTACTGTCTCTACAGCGTATCCTGGTGCATCCGCCCAGCTTATACAATCTTTTATAACGCAACCTATACAAAAATCAGTCGCCACTGCTGAAGGTATTGATTACATTACTTCAAGTAGTGTGGATGGTGCCAGCACGATTACTGCACATATTCGTCTAAATTTTTCTACTGAAGAAGCATTCTCAAATATTTCAGCTAAAGTTTCTGAGGTGCAAGGGCAATTGCCACAAGCAGCCGAAAAGCCAGTTATTTCAAAAAGTACTGGTAGCACTTCTGCTTTGGAATATATTAGTTATTCAAGTAAAACGCTGTCGCCAAGACAAGTGACTAACTATGTATCACAGGTATTACAGCCATTATTTTCCACCGTGCCTGGGGTAGCTCAAGCGCAAATTTTAGGTGGCTATACTTATGCGATGCGTATTTGGCTTGATCCTAATAAATTAGCTGCACACGGTCTTACTGTCGCCGAGGTATCGGATGCAATAAAAGCTAACAACTATTTGTCATCAGCTGGTAGTACCCAAGGCAATATGATGACTGTGTCTATCACCGCTTCCACCGATTTACATACGGTTAAAGATTTTAAAAACATTGTTGTTAAAAATGATGATGGCAAATTAGTTCACTTGTCTGATGTGGCTAAAGTTGAATTAGGGCAGCAGTCATATCAGTCTTATGCAACTGATAAGCATACCGTTGCTACCTTTGTGGCCATCCAATCAACACCTAATGCAAATCCATTAACAGTCATTAAAGGTGTTAATAAACTCACAGCCCAAATTCAAAAGTCATTACCGCAAGGCTTAACACAAGACATTGCTTATGATGCAACGCAGTTTATTAACACATCCATTTGGGAAGTAATAAGAACTATCTCTGAAGCTGCGTTAATGGTAATCATCGTTATTTTCTTATTTTTAGGATCATTTCGAAGTGTCATTATTCCTATTATAACAATGCCGCTATCATTGGTTGGCGCCTTTACGATAATGTTCTTGCTTGGCTTCTCATTCAACTTATTAACATTGTTAGCACTGGTGCTGGCAATTGGTATGGTTGTCGATGATGCGATTGTTGTTCTAGAAAATATTCACCGCCATTTAGAGGATGGATTAACGCCTTATAAATCGGCCATTTTAGGTGCTCGAGAAATTGCGACACCTGTTATTTCTATGACAATTACGTTAGCCGCAGTTTATGCGCCAATTGGCTTCATGTCTGGCGTTACGGGTGCTTTATTCAAAGAGTTTGCTTTTACATTAGCAGGGGCTGTGATCATGTCAGGGATCATTGCTTTAACACTATCACCAATGATGTGCTCAAAAGCATTTTCAAATCAGGCCAAAATAGGGCGTTATGAGCAATGGTTAGAAAAAGTTAGTCATAAAGTTCGTGATTTATATATGCGTATACTAAATGGGCTTTATTCAGTACGTTGGTTAGTTTGGGTTTTAATTCCAATCGTTTTAATGTGTTGCTATATTTTCTTTACCTTAAGTCAAAAAGAATTGGCGCCGCAAGAGGATCAAGGCTTTATCTTTTATATGGGTAATACACCAGCTGCAGCTAATATCAATTACACAACTAAATACACTGAAATGCTTAAACAGAAATTTGACAATACACCTTCTGTTAATAAATATTTCTCAATTTTAGGCTTCAACCCTATTCAAGGTATTTTAGATCAATCATCTATTATGGGTGGCGTGTTATTAAAACCATGGGGTGATCGTAAATTATCAACGACTCAGATTGCTGCACAAATTACTAAAGAAGTTAATACTATTCCTGGTATTCAAGCTGTGGTGGCGCAACCGCCTTCACTACCATCTAGCTCAGGCTTTTTCCCAATTGATTTTGTCATTAAAAGCACAGGTGCTTATCCGCAACTTTATACATTAGCTAATCAGCTTAAAGATAAAGCAATGAAAACGGGTAAGTTTATGTTTTTAAAATCAAGCTTGATCTTTAATAAGCCGCAAGTGGTTTATCAAATTAATCGTGAAAAGGCAGCTATGCTAGGTGTTAGTGTACAACAAATCGGTGATTCTTTATCTTGGGCTTTAAGTGGCTACTATAATTCTCGCTTTAGCTTAATGGATCAAAGTTTTGAGGTCATACCACAGTTTAAAGATCAACAACGCCCCAATGCTAAAACACTGTCTAAAATGTATGTGAAATCTGCCACAGGTGTTATGGTGCCTTTATCAGAATTGGTTACACTTAAAACAAATGTATTGCCAAATGAGTTAGGCCAATTCCAACAGCTAAACTCAGTTGAATTAAAGGGTGTTGCCATGCCAGGGCAATCAGACTTAGAAGCATTACAATACCTAACAAGCACAGTTAAACCAATGCTTCAACCTGGTATGAGCATCGATTATGGTGGAGATTCTAGAACAACCATGACAGAAGGTAATCAGCTTATTGTTATTTTATTCTTCTCTTTATTGGTTATCTATTTAGTATTAGCGGCACAATATGAAAGCTTTATTGACCCCATTATTATTTTAATCACCGTTCCATTATCTATGTTTGGTGCTTTGCTGCCATTATTTTTTGGTGATGCCAGCATTAATATTTATAGTGAAATTGGTTTAATTACCCTAATTGGTTTGATCAGTAAACATGGTATTTTAATGGTCGATTTTGCCAATAATATACAAAAAACAGAAAACCTATCACCAAAAGACGCTATTATTCAAGCTGCTGGCATTCGCTTAAGACCTATCTTAATGACGACAGCTGCCATGATTTTAGGTGTGCTGCCATTGGTCTGGGCATCTGCTGCTGGTGCGGCTAGTCGTCACGCTATTGGTATTACTGTAGCTATGGGTATGTTTATAGGAACTTGCTTTACCTTATTTGTAGTGCCAGCTGTTTATAGTTACTTGGCTAGGGATCACCGTAATGCTGCAGAACCAGAATCACTAAATGATTTAGAAACAACAAATTAATGATCGATAGCTATCAATTTCCAATCTTTACAAGACAAAGCGCTCGTGCAAAACGTATTAGCGCTTATGTCAAAGCTAAAGGTATTGAAGTGGTTTTGCCACCCAAAACAACCCTAGAGGAAGCCAAGCCGCTACTTGATAAGCATGCCAATTGGCTATTACAAAAATGGCAAGAAAAAAATAATAAACACCTGCAGCAACAACAACTTTGTAAAAAATGGCCGCTTGAATTATTTTTAGCAGCAATAGATTCTTTTATAAAAATTAATATAACTACCAAAAATCAGTATTATTTTTTAGATATTTGCTTTTCAAATCCTGACTGGCAAACTCATAATGCACACATTTCATTAGGTACTAACGAACCAAGCGCGGATTATTTTCTGTGTTGCTTACAGCTTTGGCTAAAAGATTTTGCTTTTAAAGTTTTTCAACCCAAGTTAAATAGTACAGCTAAGCGAATGAAACTAACCTTTCAAAAATTAACTATAAACTTAGCTAAAACCAGTTGGGGTAGCTGTAATACTAAACAAACAATTGCTCTAAATGCGGGGTTACTATTTTTTGAAGCGCAATATATAGATTATGTAATCATTCACGAATGCGCCCATTTGAAACATATGAACCATAGTAAGCAATTTTGGCAATTAGTCTCTCGATATTGCCCAAATTATGCTATGATTAAACAACAGCTCAAGCAAAAAGCCAGCTTATTACCATTATGGCTATTTGATGCAAGCTACTTAACTATGCCACAAGCATTATTACCGCTAAACAAACAAGGTAGAGAAACCGTTGCCTAATTTCCATTATAAAAAAGATCCATTCTACGAAAGAGAATTAAAAAAATATCAAGTACCAACACCATCACGCGAATACTTATTAGAGTACTTAAAAGCTATGGATAAGCCATGCTCTTTAAAAAAAGTTATTCGTGATTTAGGGCTTAAAAAAGATCACACTGATGGTCTTACTTATCGCTTCAAAGCCATGCTACGTGATGGGCAAATCATGCAAGATTCAGATGGATCATACAAACTATTTACATCTAAAAAGCTGATTGAAGGTGTTGTGCAACGCACCAAAGAAGGTAATGGTTTTTTAATACCAGCTGATGGTTCTAAAGATATCTTTATTCCATCAAAATTTATGCGTAGCATTTTTTCAAAAGATCGCGTATTAGTTCAACCCATCCGTAGCTTTCGCGAACGTAACCGTCGTGAAGCCAAAGTGGTCAAAGTACTAGAAAGATCTGTTTCGCATTTAGCTGGTGAATTTATAATCCAGGATGAATTGCCTTATTTGCGTCCAGATACTTCAGACATCAATGATCTCATTCCCTTATTTATACCAAAAAATTTTTCTCCTAAAGAGAATGACATTATTGCTGCCGACATTGATTTTACTTTTCCTAGTCGTGCCTCTAGCCCAATGACGGGTACTTTAACTGAAATCTTGGGTGATGCCTTTACACCCGGCCTTGAAATTGAATTAGCTATTCGTGCACATAACTTGCCACACGTTTGGCCTGATGATGTGGTCACTCAAGCTGATAATATTCCAGATACCATTCAAGCATCTGAAAAGCAGGGCAGGGTTGATTTAACACATTTAGATTTAGTCACAATAGATGGCGAAGATTCAAAAGACTTTGATGACGCGGTTTATGCTGAAAAAACCAAAGCAGGTTATTCATTAACTGTTGCGATTGCAGATGCTAGCCATTACGTGCAGCCGAAAACAGCTTTAAATGCAGAGGCTATCGATCGTGGTAATTCAGTTTATTTTCCGAATCGTGTTATTCCAATGTTACCAGAAAAGCTATCTAATAATTTATGTTCACTACGACCAAATGAAGATAGGTTGGCGCTTGTATGTATTATGGAAATGAATGATAAGGCTGAGCTTCTTGATTATAAAGTTGTCGAAGCAGTTATTCATTCAAAAGCGCGGTTAACGTATACCCAGGTTCATAAGCATATGAGTGGTGAGCAAGCTTTAGAAGGATCTATTGTTAACAGTATTAATACTTTAACTGAGCTTTACCACATTTTATTAAAAATACGTCGCGTTCGTGGCGCTATTGAGTTTGATACACCTGAACCATTTTTTACGTTTAATGATCAAGGTAAAATTACTGCTGTTGATCTTAGAACTAGAAATGATGCGCATCGCCTTATTGAAGAAATGATGCTATTAGCTAATAATACCATCGGAAAATTTGTTGAGAAAAACAAGCTGCCAATTTTATGGCGTAATCATGCAGAACCTGAAGAGCAAGACCTTGAAGGTCTTAAAAAATTCCTAGGGCTGTATGGCTTATCATTAGGTTCACAAAAGGATATAACACCCAAAGACTATGCAAAACTTATTGATAAAGTAACGCACAGACAAGATTCTAAATTAATAGAATCAGTCATATTACGATCTATGAAGCAAGCTATGTATGAAGCAGAAAACATAGGCCATTTTGGTTTGTCTTACGACCTTTATACCCACTTCACCTCACCGATTAGAAGATATCCTGATTTATACTTACATCGCATCATCAAACAATTTTTAAATAAAGATAAAAGTCTAACTAAACTAGATAAGCTTAGTGAAAAAGAGTCTAAATCTTTATACCAACTTGGTGATCACTGTTCGATGACAGAGCGCCGTGCCGATAAAGCAACACGCGAAGCTGTTAATTGGCTTAAGTGTGATTTTATGAAAGATAAAGTTGGCGAAACATTTGAAGGCACCATTACCGAAGCTACCAATTTTGGCCTATTTATTGTTTTAGAGCCATATTACGTTGAAGGCATGGTTCATATCACTACACTACCGTCTGATTACTATCAATATGATAATGTAAAGCACAGCTTAATTGGCAAAAGCAGCAATCGCCAATTTACGCTAGGTGACCGTATTAAAGTGCTTATCGATAGGGTGGACTTAGATAAAAAACGCATTGAGCTTTCACTCGCTGAATAACTGATGTTACGCGCGGTGCAACCTTCGTTCTTATAAGAATAAGCATTGTCTTTGCTATTTATGGGTTGAGCAGTTTCTAGAGACCCTGGATAAGTGCTACGAGCGCTTATCCAGGGCATCAAAGTTTTATGGACTGCTATGACGGACCGGTGTTAACGTTCGTGCGCTGAGGGGCCAGATCAATATCTGGCTATAAAAGTTCCCATAAGAGCGAATGTCGGCACTATTTTGAAGCTACTTCGTGTCAAATGGTAATATTCTTGAGGATTTTAACTATATTATCCATATATAGTGCGATTATTTATATATTCAGAACTTTAATAGTATGCAACACATCATTTTTAATCTAACTAAGCATTATTTGTGCAATTTAACCATGGTGGCCCCGTAGCGGTCGAACGTTAACACAGGTCCTAGAAGCAGATCATCGAGGGATCAAATCACGATGGAAAGTTATGAAGAACTTTAAAAATCCATTTTGTGCACTGATATTTTGCACTGTATTTGAAGAGATTAGACAACTGCTCAGCAGTAAAAATGAAACACGTAGCCAATCTCGCAAGATAATGCCATCTAAATTTCAAGAGTTCAATAATCACTTTAGAATGACGGGTTCCGTGACATATAGGGATGAAATGGGGCGTTCATTATCCAACTTCTTCAACTTTTAGCGCTAATATTTTGTTCATATCAAATTTTGCACTATTTGCTGCTTTAGTAAAATCGTATTCACCACGCATATTAACATGCTGCCATGTAAGCATCGAGCCATTTTGAATCGTTTTGAGCAAGGCAGCTTTATCATGATAATTTTTTGTGTTGACAATGAGTTGAGATAAATACAAATAATTCCATAGTACAATAGCATTTTGAATGAGTGACTTACAGTTCGCAACAAGTTCTTGTTCTTCACGTGTTGCAACAGTGAATTCCTGGTTTTTCTCAAAGAAAACGGCTTTAGAGAATTTATTAGAAAGCTCTACTTTATTGAGTTGCTTTTCAATATGCTGGCGTAAAGGCAATTCATCGATGTAAGTTAACATGAATTGTGTTTTGATAATACGACCAAACTCTTTAATTGCTCTATAAAGTGGATGACCTTTGGCATAAGAACTTAATCTTTTTAACAGAACAGAAGCACTGGCTTCTTTTAATTTAATTGTTGCCATGAATCGTAAAATATCATCCCAATATTCACGAATAATTTTTTGATTGATTGGTCTACTTGGCAGTAGTTTATAGCCTTTATTAGCATAGGTTTTTCTTGCTGAAAATGCATAAAGCCGTTGCCGGCTAATGTTTTTAAATCGAGGCGCAAAGCTTGTGCCTATAAAATGAGTTGCTGCAAATATTGTTTCTGTAAAACCGTGCATATCAGTTGAATGAATATCACTTTTGACAACATCATTATGCAGTAGACCATCGATTACATAAGCGGCTTCACGTTCTGAAGCACTAATGACCGTGCTATAAAATAAAGAGTGTCTATCGTCGATAAATGTATAAACCGTCACACCTTTATTCTTTCCAAAGTATTTAAAGGAATGGTTGGCTAATAATGAATCGACTGTAACCTGATATTTTTGGCCATCACTGGACGTATGCGTTAATTCTGGTTGGTATCTAAAGACGTTAGATAGCGATAATTTATTGATTATAGAAATAATTTTATTATTGGCAGCATGAATATTTTTATGTGAGAAAAACCAGTTAACTGTCTGTCGTAGTGTATTACTATTAATACCTACTGAAATATGACTAATTTTATTGATGCCAATATTATGCCCTTTAGCCATGATACCAGCAATAATTGTGATTGGTGTTGGCTTTAATTTTTAATTTTTTACGCTGTAATGTTTAAAGTCATTAGTAAACTGCGTTATTCGATTTACATCATTTAGAATTTGTATGATAGGTATGAAACCCGATTCATTGAGTATATTAGAGATTACATCTGTATTTTTCTTGATGACTTTGGGTGTATTTAACGTGTAACTACTATCTGTATTAAAATGTATGTGATTGTTATCACCAGAATCGATATGCGTATTAATTGATTGATACTTTTTATCCAGTAACTCCTTCAGCTGAGTCAATACAATTTCAATATCAGAAAATTCATTTAATCCAGCCATATTCAACAACTTAGCTTTCTCTGCATCCCATTTGACCTTAGGAATTAAATATTCTTGGATTGCTTTATACCGAAAAGAATATTTCAAGTTAAGGTGACCTGATTTTATGGACTCAGACATGCGAACAAACAACAAGGCTTTATAAAGTGAAACTCGAATTTTATTGTTTCTATCAAAACAAATTTTCTGTTGTTTGCTATCAAGAAAATCAACGGGCGCGGCTTGTGTCACATTTCCATCAGTTTCTTTGTAATAATGAATGGCTGCTATAATGGATTTATCAGAGGTTGCTTCATCAAAATCTACTACTTTAACAATATTTGATACTCTGCGCTGCAACGCTACAGAAATATCTTCAAGTAAATCGTAATAAGCATCATCATTTAATAATTGCTTGAGCTTATTTTTGTTGTCAGAAAAGTCTTGTTGATTAATTATATCCTGTATACCTTGGTGTTTCTGCAATAAAATTCTAACTTCATTTACCTTCTTTTGATCTGATAATGATGCCTCATCAATAATTAAAGCGATATCTGAAATGAGTGCTTCCAGTCGATCTTGTTCATCAATAAGCTGCTTAATCAGAGCATTTTTTTCATTACGCTGTGATTGATCTGTTGCGAGTATTTTCTTTTTAGCACGATTGCGCATGGATTGTACTGATTTTAGGAAGATATCTATCAGAACGTCTTGTCTCAAATAAAATTGATGCTGTATGAATGCTGTTAGATATAAATAGAGTTTAAACTTATTCGGCATTTGTTTGAGCTGGCTAATTTTAGCCTTTTTGATCCATGTAGCGTAATACTCATTGCTGCTGGAATGAAGGTTCAATTTTCCAATTAAGGGTGATAATAAGTAAAAATAATCTTTAATTTCAGAAAATAGTTTTATATTTGCTTGTATGTGTTTGACTTGTAGCTTTTGATTTAGTGCTCTCCATTGAGATATCAATGAGGATCCACCATAATCTTTTAATAATTTATTTAAGCACTGTTTTTGTTCTGAACTAATATTATCCTTAATAATTTTAATAAAATTAGCTTCAATCTGATTATAGCATTGGGTAATGGATTCAGAGAAATAACGATAACTGGGTATTTCAATTTGTTGTTGATGACACTGAGAAGCCAGGTGATAAATAATTTCTCTGCGTTGCATTTGTTTAGCAGCAAGACTCATTAATTGATTTCCTAGCCAGGCTTGAGTATATTTATCAAATGGGCGAAAGCTCATTTTCTTGAGTATTGCACGTTGATGGCGATGGATTGTTTTCCGTTTATTCTGATATGTCTTCAAATAAGCTAAATTGTAAGACATATTTAGCGAGCTACAAACATATTTTATATCACTTAAATGAAAATCTTTTATCAAGAAAAAACGACCTGAAGCACGAAAGTATCCCCACTGCAATATAATAAATAATTTATAGGTTGGATTACGCAGGTTTTGCAATAAATCATTTAATTTTTCATTGATATGAAAATATTTCTCCCGTTGCATTTTTGTAAATTTAGGCGGCTTATCAAATGCTTTAATTTCATCAGCGTTCAGTATAGCTAATCTTGGCATCTATGCTTTATTCCCATCTTTGGACTTAGCTGTATATTGTATAGATAATAAGCGTGTTGCTTCAAATCGATCTGTTTGGGCAACATGCCGATACAACATTGTAGTTCCAATATCGCTATGTCCAGCATTCTCTTGTGCAACCTTAAGCGGCGCACCAGAGTCAAGTAGATAGGTGACATAGCTATGACGAAGCCAGTGGGCTGAGGCTTGTCTTAGTTTAGAAGCTTTTTGGGGTTGATCTGGTTCAAATTGATCAGCACCTAAATGAAATGCCCATTTAAGAATCTGATCAATGCGTCTTGGGCTTATGGATTGCTTTAAGTTTTGCATTGGAATCAATGGTATTTTTTCACGAAATTTAGGCTCAGGTGAGGGTAAGCCAACTTTTTGTCTAAAATCTGCTAGCGCTTCTTTTAGCTCATCAGGCATAGGAATTTCTCTTATTTTTTTACCTTTACCTGTGACTCGCAAAAACCAGTTACCTTCACGTTGTACAAAGTTGCCCATGGTATGATTAGCTGCTTCAGCTATACGTAGCCCTGAGTAAAACAGTAATAATATAATATATTGGGCACGTATCACCTGAAACTGCTTAGTATCATTATGAATTGGGTATTGTGACAAAGCTGTTAATGTAGCTTGGATTTCATCCAATTCTAAATAGCGATCAATGATGCGTGATTTGGCTTGATTGCGTTTTTTACGACGGCGATCAACAGCTAATGGGTTACCAATAAGATAATTTGTTTGCACCAGATAGTTAAAAAATGAATCGAGTATTCGGATGGTTTTTTGTAGTGAGCTCGTACTTAAACCTTTTACAAAGGGTCGCCAATTGGTATTAATAGTGCCATCTTTTTTAATGCGCGATAGGCTAGGGCCACACCATTGCTTTTTAGGAATAGGGTGCTTTAGAAAGTCTTGATAGGCTGTTAAATGGTCTCGCCTTAAGCTTGAAACATTGGTTTTACTGACATGGATACACCATAACAATAGTCGCTCAATCTCTTTAGTATAGGATCGCAATGTCTCTGGTGATTCTTTGTATTCATTTAAAAAACTCTCAATAGCCTCTGCATCATTATTAGCATCAATTAATTGACTGCCTAATTTTTGGTTATAATTATCATCTGTAAATGCTAGTAAAACTTTTCCCATAACCCTAGAGTCATGATTAACTGAAAATAAGGGTTTGATAAACTCGTAGGCATTCAATTTTTTTTTTGGCATATTGATCGTTTACTCTGTTAATAAATTGACAATCAAGCGGATGATTAAATCTTTTTGCTGAGGTTCACTCTCTGCAATCAATAAGGCAAGCGCAACCAGTCCATTGTCATTGAGTTTAATGACTGTATGTTGCATTTTAAGGTAGAGCAAAAAAATCAAGCAGCCAATACGTTTATTACCATCACTGAAAGGGTGGTCTTTGATAATAAAATACAGTAAATTTGCCGCACGCTCTTCGATAGTTTTATACAGTGGTTCTCCACCAAAAGTTTGCTCGATATTACCCAAAATACTTTGAAAACCTTGCTCACGCTCATTACCAAAAAGAGCAGTGGCTTCAGACCTTACCGCAAGATCTGCTTTAAGTGCATTGATAGCATACATAGCTGAATCATAGTGGAGTACAGTTGTTGATTGACTATCATGCATTGGCAGTTTTAGGCCATCTTCATCGTAAGCGAGCAACAAATGCCATGTTTTGGTGTAGCTCATAATTAATTGTATAGTCTCAATACCTATGTCATTAACTAAGTCATTAACTAAGTCATTTCTTGTCAGTGTTTTTTGTAGCAGGTCAATGGATTGCTGAAGCTCTTTGATGCCACGCTGTGCCAGGCGTGTTTCATTCAAAGTATATCCTTTGATTATATGTTCTTTTAATAGAGACGTTGCCCATTGTCTAAATTCAGTACCACGTTTTGATTTAACACGATAGCCAACTGAAATAATAGCATCTAAGTTATAGTGCTTAGTGTCATAGGTTTTACCATCATCTGCAGTTATCCGGAAATTCCGGATAACTGTGTCTTCTACAAGTTCTTCTTCTTTAAAGATGTTGTTGATATGTTCTGAGATAGTTCTAACATTTCTATCAAATAAATCAGATAGTTGCTTTTGGGTAAGCCATACAGTTTCCTCTGATAAGTTAACTCGTAGCTCAACTTGACCATCTTTAGCTTTATAAATAACGATTTCTGACATAAAATAAACACTCATTGTATTGGTTTGAATGCCCTATTCTACCATAAATATCCCATACAGTGAATAAGGATACTCAGAAATTTTACTTAATTGTTAGGCTGTGATAGCATAACCTTCCCGGCTCAATCCATAAGTAATTTAGTGAATTATGGAAATGATGGTAAAAAGATTTTTATGAAAATTTATCGGAACACTCCATGCTCATGTGGTAGTGGTAAAAAATATAAACGCTGTTGTGGAGCTGGTACGCAGCTAGGTGATGAGTTATCGCAGGATAGTTGGGCTGAGCAATTAACGCAAGCAATTAACTCAAGTCAAGCAACGTCGCTGGATGAATTGAATGCGATCATTCAACATATGAATACAAAGCACAATGCAAGGCCAATTAACGAATTTCTAGGATTATCCCCTTCTCAAATGTCTGAGATGCTATATCAACCACTAGAATCGCCAGGGTTGGTAACTTTTAATGATACTTGGTTTCCTGAGAAGTCTTCAGCCATAGATCTGTTTAATGCCTTAGCCACAAGTATTGGTACGGATGGGGCCAAAGCAACAAGCAAAGGAAACTTACCTATACAGCTATGTCGAGATATTTTAGCTAATACGCCAGAAGATTTATTAATGCGACCACCCCGTATTCGCACTGAAGTGGAATTTGATGAACTGAACACTATACGTTTGGTCAGTGAGATGGCAGGCTTAATTCAGAAACATAAAGGGTATTTTCGTTTAACTGAAGCGGGACAAGCACTAACCGCACCTGAACATCGGGCTCGGTTATTTCGTGTTCTATTTAATGTTTACGTTAGTAGTTTTAATTGGGGCTATCGGGATGGTTACCCTGATATTGAGATTATCCAGACAGGTTGGTTGTTTTCGCTTTATTGCTTATCTTCGCTTGGTTTAGCTTGGCGGCCTTCCCGATTTTATGCAGAGAAATTTTTAGAGGCCTTCCCTCAAGCTCTTGAGGAAACCAGTAATAATAAATTTTTTTCTGCCGAAGATAAGTTTTATCATTGCTACATATCACGGACTCTCTCACGTTTTGCACACTTCTGGGGTCTAGTTGATATGCGTATGCTAGCGACCCCTGATCAATTTACATTTGAGTATGAGGTTCAGGCACCCCAATTGACCAATTGGATTCAGTTTCATGCTTAAGGATAATAATTTTCCAAAGCCCCTTTTCGTCCCTATATGTCAGATGACCCTTAGTAGTCATGCTTCTAAGCCTCGTATAATCATAAAAGAATCAATTTAATAATAACAAAGATTGTTATTTTATGCTATAATTGGTCATAAGGTAGTCAATTATCGAGGTCACTATGAATATTTCATTAACACCGGAACTGGAAGGGTTTATCAAGGAAAAGGTTGCTTGTGGTTTATACACTTCGGCCAGTGAAGTCGTGCGCGAATCACTGCGATTAATGCACACGTATGATGATGTCCAAAAACAGCGTATTGCAGAAATTAGTCAAGCAATCGATGCAGGTATGACGCAGCTACGTAACCAAGAGTTTGTAGAAGGCAGTGTTAGTAGGGAAAAGATGAACCAGAAAGTGAATGCTATCGCTAAAGGTAAAGCATGAGCTATGTTCTATCGCACCTAGCTGAGCAAGATATTGATGAAATTATCAGCTATATTGCAGAAGATAGCATCCCAGCTGCCCATGCCTTTATTGATTCATTGTATGATTCTTTTGATATGTTGGTCGACAACCCGTTAATCGGCCATAGTAGGAAAGATATTACCCATCAACCAGTACGGTTTTGGACTTTTAAATGGCATTATTTAGTTGTTTACATACCTGAAAATCCACTTAAAATTGTGCGTGTTCTTAGTGGTCAAAGAAACCTTTCAGGTCTTTTGTAAACAGGGTTTGTCCCCAGTTTTGTACCTAGATTAATTAAATCTATTAAACCTTTTATCTACCTATAGCAATGACGGAGGCTATCGATGCCTAGTAATAAACAACAGTCTGATTTAGAGCAATCAGACAGTATTGAAATTCTGTTAGATGATGACTTAAAAAGTGCGTTACAATACGCGGCTGATTTATGTGGTTTATCACTAGAAGCATTTATATTAGGTGCTTCTACGTCAGAAGCTATCAAGGTCATTCAGGGTTTTCAGGATACTGTGCCACTGAATGCTGAAGAATCTAGGAATTTCGCTGAGCACCTACTAAAACCATCGAGTGCTAATCAAGCTTTAATAGATGCAGTGAATTGCTATCGTGAATCAATGGATCAACACAATGGTCAAAATAATAGTGATACTGCATGGTTGGATGTGGCAGCTTTTGATGCGTTAGTTAAAAAGAATAGGGATGCTGCCAAAAAAGCAGGTCTTACAAAAGAAGCGCTTGATAATATTATTAAGGGTAAAAATTAGGTGATTTATGAGCCGTTATTGGTCTAATTCAAAATTTGCAGATTTTGTTAGGGGTACAAAACGACCGCAGACAGGTGTGTATGATATTGTGGGCAGTGATGAATGGGAAGCTACTGCTAAACAAAAGCCAGTCAGGTATTGGTTAGCTGAGAATGGCTTGGACTACCTACAAACGTTTGTTACATCACCGATGAAACTATATGATGCTATCAAAGCTTATATGGTTAATCGATGGAAAAATAAAACCCATGGCTTAACCTCAACTTTGCAGCCTGGTCAATATCATGATTTAGACGAACGTATTGTGTATTCGGTCTTTGATAGCTTGGTAGATATGATTGAAAATGAATTATTTCTTATTAATACGGACTACTGGGATAGAAAGAGTAAGCGTAAAATGAGACATAACAAGCAAGCGCGTATGGAAGCAGGTCTAGCGTGTCTATCATGGTGGTCTACCTTAACATATGGCAAAGAAGGCGATCGGGTTGAAAAAGATGATCCTAATTTTGGTAAGCTTACGACGCAAGCGATAGCAGCTAAAGAAATGATAGCTTTATATTTTTGGTGGAAATTTGAAAGGCCACATCGTATTGACCCAATGGATGCTACAGGCCTTACAGATATTTATGAAAAATACCTTGGTATTTTAATGCCTGAAATGCCCGATAATGAAAGACAGTGCTACGATATTGCATTGAAAAATACTCATGATATTGAAGCACAATATAAACAAGAAGATGAGGACATGCTGATTAGGCTTATGAAAATTAGAAGGCACCTTTGGGTTTAGTAACAAAAAAATTAATATTATGAGAATAAAAAAGAAGATAACTTTTAATAAGTATAATAATGAATATATAAATCATATTAAAAAACGCATTTGATAGTAGAAAAGTAAAGATAATAAACCCTAATGATGGTTCAATTGTTTTGAATGGGTATGATGGAGACTTTGTCTTTCAGATTATTATAGACTCAAACATGTCTGAAGAAATCATATCATTCATGAAAAATCCAACTAAAAATGATGACATATTTAGATTTATAAAATATACGCAAGATAACAATATTATAATTGACCCATTATTCTATATAACTGAATCTATTGCAAAGTCTAAAAGTGGTATAGAAAAAGAAAGTATAATAGAGTATTTAAGAGCAGTATGTTATATCGAGGCTATGGACTATAAAAAAACATTAGATTATGGGGAGCCTTGTTTTGATAATCAAAAAATATTAAATATATGCAGTAGATACGGGATATTTGACTCTGAGCAGCTATTTGAAACACAGTATAATAAAATAGTAAATGACTATAAATATTTTGAGCCATCCATATTGTATGGGTTTAAAGTTATACAGGTTCTTATTACATATATATTTATATTAAAAATTAATAAAAAAAGCCATAAAGATGCCAAATATAATATGGTGAAATATGTGGAATTTATGGAATGTAATAAATTATTACAGTACGACGTAATGTACTACGTCGCTTTAATTGTTTTTTGTGGTGGTCTAAATAAATTTATCAATACTAATTTGCTTTCATATGACAAGATTTGTAAAAATATATCATCTTCATCATGGGATATACAACTTATACACTATACTAGTGATCTAGTCTTTCTTAATGATGATATCAAAAATAGGTCAATATTAGCACTTACTAAAGAAACAGATTTGTATGCAATATCTAAAATATTTCATGTAGATCAGATACTATACTATAGAGATGGATATCATACAGTTACTAGAAGGTTCAGCATGAACAATATGCTTAACATGATTCCTAATAAGAAAGCTAAGGATATGTTTAAAAATTTATATGAAATGAATCTTTATAATAAAAAAACCATATTTGGTGGCATTAGCTATGCTCAGATTATAAATCTTAATATGAAGTTAGAGAAAGATCTTAGAAATAGTCTTAGCTAATTTTTTATCTAGGCTACTGTTAACCTACATGCTCTGAGGTTTTATGTAAATATAGGGTTTAGTCTAACATGACACATTGAAAGTATCACAAATTTGTCAGAATAGATTATAAATATTTATTTATTGACATATTCACAATAGGATCATAAACTCTATTCTGGCAAACCAATCATTGAGCCATACATTGAGCCATAAAAATGTCAGGTAAAAAAATTGGGTACATCCGTGTTAGTAGTTTTGATCAAAACCCGGATCGTCAACTTGATAGCCTAAAGCTCGATAAAAAGTTCATTGATAAAGTATCAGGTAAAACTTTGAATCGACCACAGCTTGATGCCTTACTCGACTATGTTCGTGATGGCGATACGGTTATCGTTCACAGCATGGATCGCTTAGCTCGTAATCTTGATGACTTGCGCCGAATTGTTAAACGTCTTACTAATCAAGGTATACAAATACAATTTATCAAAGAGTCATTAACCTTTACGGGTGATGACTCTGCTATGTCACAACTGTTATTATCTGTCATGGGAGGGTAATACCCCCCTATAATTCCCCAAGCATGAAGTAGAGTCATTTGTTAAACTACGAGTCAATTTAATGGCTCGCAACAAGGGACTACTAGGACCTGTGTTAACGTTCGACCGCTACGGGGCCACCATGGTTAAATTGCACAAATAATGCTTAGTTAGATTAAAAATGATGTGTTGCATACTATTAAAGTTCTGAATATATAAATAATCGCACTATATATGGATAATATAGTTAAAATCCTCAAGAATATTACCATTTGACACGAAGTAGCTTCAAAATAGTGCCGACATTCGCTCTTATGGGAACTTTTATAGCCAGATATTGATCTGGCCCCTCAGCGCACGAACGTTAACACCGGTCCATGACCTAATGTTTTTTATTATGAATATCAATCACAAAACTAAGCAATACGCTAACAGCTAAGCAAACGGCTAAAGCACTCATTGCATAATTATAGTGGTAAATGACTGGGTGAGCATGCTTATTGCCTGCAACCATTAACCAAGCAAATACGGGCTGCATGAAAGCGGTTGAACCTAGCATACAAGTCGAAACAATGCTGGTTGCTGATGCCTGAAAAGCTGGTTCAATTTGTTTAGCAGCGTGTGGATAAGCCATAATCTGGGCACTGCTAAAGAAACCCAAACAGAAAAAGGCAATACTTAAAGTTAATATGTTTTGCTGAATAACAAGCAAAGATAGCATAGCTATGAAAGTAAGTAGGGCACTTACAAACATCAAAGTGCGTTTATAAGCTATATAATCATTTAAGAAGCCAATAATTGGGCTACCAAGAATAGAGCCAACGAGAATCAAACTGGAAATATGGCTGGCTGTAATCATGCTTAGGTGGTAGGTATCTGTTAAATAGCGCAAGCCCCATAAAGCAGCAATCACATAGATTACTAAATTCAATAGGCAACCATAAATAGCACCTAGCCAAATCTGCCCTTTAAAGACAACTTTTTTCAAGCTCTCAATAATACCATGTTGCAAAGCATGTTTGCGCTCATCTAGCAGGCGTTGTCTATCAGGGCTATCTATCACTACAAATGCAATTAATACAGTAAAAAACACGCCTAAGCCTGCATCAATAAAAAGTGCATGACGCCAGCCAAAAGCTTTAATTAAATAAACGGCAGGTTGCTGGCCGACTAATCCACCTAGCATAGCCATCGTTGTAATCACACCTGTAATTTGAGCTAAGCGAGCTGGGACGAACCAACGAGTAGCTATTCTAAAAGCACCTAAAAAGCAAAATGCTCCACCAAAACCAATCAGCGCTCTAGACAATAAAAACAAAGGCATCGCATGCGCCAAACCAAAAAGAAAAGTGCCAAGTGTACAAAAGATCATAGCAATAACAATGAGGAGCTTAGTGGAAAAGCGATCTAGCAGCATTCCAGAAACAGGCAATAGAGCCACATTGGCAATAAAGTAAACTGATGAAATTGTACTAATTGTCATGGCACTTAAATGTAAGTCACTCGCTAAAAATGGATTCAGCGAATTCATACTATTGATTTGTATAAATTCATAAAAGAATAATAAACTCGCTGTGATACAAATCAACCATGATTTTAATAAGGGCGGCTGATCAAATAGGTGCAATGAACGCTGTTTTGGATTAAACGAATCTGAAGACACTAGTAAACTCCCGTGATTGCAATAGAATTTGATAGATAGTTCAAGGCGCAGTAATGAGCCTTTAAGAAAAAAGGGTGGGTAGAGTTGGCGAAATGGCCATTTAGATGATGAGTGCTCATCCAATCCCCCGAGAATATAACTGAATAATACCGTTATACAAATAAATATTCAACAATAACTTGGTTTTTTTACAGGTTTTATACAAATATAAAATAATCATTGATGCCGTTTGGAGATATCTGCTATAAATGCTATATCATTGATAATCAAGGATGAACTAATAAATGCAAACCTTTATAGATTACTGGGAAAAATCATCTTGTCGAAAACTATTTGCTTTTGGCTTTATAGCTTTGTTCATGGAAATGGCTCTTATTCGTTATTTAGGTGCGAACATTCCTAATTTAGGTTATTTTCCCAATATCGTGCTCATTGCTACATTTTTTGGTTTAGCCATTGGGTTTTCATTAAATCGAAAATTTCAAACAACCTCCTTTAGCATCCTAGTACTAACTTCAATTTTCCTGTTTTGTATACTTATTTATTGGGTTCAGTTTAATCCAGTCAGCATCTTAGGCGCCTTCAGTGATCATGGTGCCACCATTGGGTCTTCCGTCTATTTCACAGCAATTCATACTAACATGCATGGCAATATTTATAATTCGCTGCAATTCATTGTATTATTTTTTCTAGTGGTAATTTTATTCACATGCCTTGCTATACCGATGGCAGCGTTATTTCGCTTAAATGCTCCTTTAAAAAGTTACCTTGCTGATATCACAGGTTCTATTGCCGGTGTATCGATATTTACGCTATTAAGCTTTCTAGATGCATCACCTTGGTTATGGTTTATCTGCATTGCAGCCATGTTATTGGTCTTAATGCCAAACAAAGGCTGGGAATGCATCATCAGTCTTATTTTATTATCAGCGATTATTTTAATGAGCCTTTTTGTGGGTAGACAGCAAAATTTCATGGTTAAAGAACACCAAAAAACTTATATTATCCATAAAAATATCACTTGGTCACCATACCAAAAAATAGAAACTTGGTCATCACATCTACCTGATTTAATTTTACAATTATGGGCTAGCGGCATTCCACATCAAGCAATTGTTGCAAAATCACAAATGCAGAATTCTTTATATTCACATACCTATAACATGATTGCTGCACACCAAAAAGAGCCTTTTACTCCAAACAATGTTCTAGTAATTGGTGCTGGCTCAGGCAATGATGTCGTAGAGGCGCTCATTCAACATGCTAAACATATTGATGCTGTCGAAATTGATCCTGTCATAGCCAAAACAGGCGTTCAACTCAACCCTGCTATGCCTTACCAAAACTCGCACGTACATGTCATTGTAAACGACGGTAGGGCATACTTAAGAACAACTAAAAAGCATTATGACCTAATCATATTTGCCTTAACCGATTCATTAGTTAAAATTAGTGGATTATCTCAGTTGCGCTTAGAAAACTATTTATTTACTCTGCAGTCAGTGGCTTCTGCAAAATCTCATCTAACAAAGCATGGCTATTTCTTCATGTATAACTATTATCGACAACCTTGGTTAGTTAAAAGGTTAACTGCGATGGTAGATAAAGTTTTTGGTCACAAACCTATGTTGAATGTCATTTTAAATCATCATACTACATTTTCTATTATAGGCGCTCAAAATAGAAGTGGGCTTGGTGCTAGCAAAGCACAATTAGCACAGGCAAAACATTTGCCAACAGATAACTGGCCATTTGTTTATACTCAATTTCATTCTCTAACTAGTTTTTATTTATGGCCGATGTTAGGCGTTATGATCTTAATAGCTGTTTTATTAGCAATATTTGAACGAATCAAAACAGATGAGACTTCTGAAAATGCCATATTTAATACTTTAACAGCCAAAAGTGCATTTTTATTTATGGGAGTAGGCTTTGCTCTATTACAATCTCGAGCAATCATGCAGTTTGGACTTTTATTTGGCACAACCTGGATGAATGTTGCCTGGGTATCTATCGGCGTGTTAATATTAATTCTTTGCGCTATCGGCACTGCTTTTAAAGCGCGCACATCTGCACTCAGTATTGTTATTGCTCTCTTAGTGATTACTTTTATAATTCAAATATTCGTTCCCGTAAGTGCTTTACTTAATATTTCATCTTTGAGCTTACGTTTAATCATTGCTAACTTGTATGCATTAGCACCGCTCTATTTATCAAGCGTTTTGTTCTCGCTAGCATTTAAATCTGCTGAGCCTATTCCTGATCACGTTTACGCGTGGAATCTTTATGGCGTGGTGATCGGAATTATGCTTGAGTATTTAAGTTTAGCGATAGGCTACCAAGCTATTATTTGGTTAATCGCAGCTTTATATGTTTGTGCGTATGTCGGCCTATGGTATACCATTTGCCACAGCAAAACTAAAGCTACATTAACCTAAACAAATACAGAGCACTCAGGTGTCCACTCAGGCACACAAGTCACTAAAAATTTTAAAGTGCTGTCTGTTGAGTTGATTACTTGGTGCGTTGTTTTAGCGGGGATGACGATGGTATCGCCTGCTTTAATATCTAATCGCTCTTTATTAATCATCATATATCCGGCACCCTCAGTAATCAAATAGGTTTCTTCAACAATTGGGTGATAATGGGCTTCTGATTTAGCATCTCGAGTCATAGTACACTCTGCAATACTATAACCTTTTGAGCCATTAGATCCAGGACCAACCAATTCCATGATTGTTTCACCTGATTCAGAAGTAAAAACTGGTGCTGTTTTAGTGTCGATTTTAAACATTAATGATCCTTTTTACATGCAATTATTACCAAACTAGCCTAGAATACTAAACTCAATTAAGGAGATTGTAAATGCCAACTGTAAAAGCCTATGGCGCAAAGTCCAAAACCACACCTTTAGAAGAAATTAGTATTGATCGCCGCGAGCCATCTGCTAATGATGTAGCCATAGATATCGCTTATTGTGGTGTTTGCCATAGTGATATCCATCAAACCCGTGATGAATGGAATTTTAACCCACCTTTTCCAATGGTACCCGGACATGAAATTATTGGTCATGTCACCGCTGTTGGTGCAAATGTCACCCATTTTAAAGTAGGTGATAAAGTGGGGGTGGGTTGTTTAGTAGACTCTTGTCAGCACTGTAAAGGCTGCGACAATCATTTAGAACAACATTGCCCCAATAAAGTAGCCACGTATGCCAGCATAGATCCAAAATATAATATGGTAACTCATGGCGGTTATTCACAACAAATAGTCGTTGATAAAAACTTTGTTTTAAAAATCCCTGAAAATTTAGATCTAGCTGCCGCCGCACCTTTATTATGCGCTGGCATTACAACTTGGTCGCCATTACAACAATGGAACGTAGGTGAGGGCGATCGCGTTGGCATTATTGGTTTGGGTGGATTAGGCCATATGGGTGTAAAACTTGCCAAAGCTTTAGGCGCTAAAGTAACCATGATTACTCGCAGCGCATCCAAAGGTGAAGATGCAATAAAACTAGGCGCTGATGCTGTGCTTTTATCAAATGATTGTGAAGCAATGGCTGCAGCTAAAGGCAGTTTTGACTTTCTACTCAATACAATTCCTATTGACCATGATTTTAATCAATATTTAGAGCTATTAGCCTTTAATGGCACAATGGTTTTTGTAGGCACGATCGAGCCGCTAACACATGGATTTAGTGGCGCTGATTTAGTGCTTAATCGAAAAAAAATTGCAGGCTCATTGATTGGCGGTCTTAAAGAAACTCAAGAAATGTTAGATTTTTGTGGCAAGCATCATATTACTTCTGATATCGAGCTTATAAATATACAAGATATTAACGAAGCCTATGAGCGAACTATAAAAGGTGATGTTAAATATCGTTTTGTAATAGATCTTAAATCATTAGCTTAATGGAAAATTCAAAACATATAGCAAGTAAATGTATTTAAATGCAAAAATAAGCATTTGCTAGATAGCAGCACGAAACTAAATATCTAGCAAATTACTCCATTAGAACTGATAAGATAACGTAGCCAACGCCATGGTTTGGCTCATTATAGTTCTATAGCCTTTATCATCATCCACAGGTAAATTGCTTGTGAACGCCGTCGGTGTGCCTGCAAAAACATGTTTAATCATCACACCAAAACCCACACCCATTGGCAAATGATAATTAATAGCCGCGCCAAGCACAGGTTTCCAACCGGTTGTTGTGCCACTGAAATTAGCTGAGGGTGGTGGCGGTGTAGAAGGTGGGTTAGGCACCGCATAATTCAAGCTTTGTTTGATATATGCTAAACCGGCATCTAACTGCACATTTAAATTATTATTTATATTATAAGCTGCTATAGCTTCAATGGGTAATAATGTATTTGTTTTATAGGTCCAAAGGTAGTTGGCTGTACTTATGGTTGTATTAGCAGGTTGCAAATATGAAGCACCGATGCCAAACTTCATACCTGCATAACCCAACATATATGAAGCACCCATGCCCCAAATAGCGTCATTCTTTTTAAATGTAAATGATTCAGACGACGTATTAATATTATTAGAGTGAAATCCATATCCAGCCCAAACTCCAATGCCGGTTGCAGCAAATGTACTTGCAACCAAGATACTGCTCATTGCTGTAGCCAATAATATTTTTTGTTTTAATTTGCTCATAAATATCCTTTTAATTAACAATTAAGACTGATCTCTAACTATTTCAGCAATAGTCGTGCCCGGAACCATATCTTGCGCCTTAGTTCCAGCAAAACCACTATAAAGACACATCTCATAAATATAAGAACCACTGTCCCACTCTGGGGCATAGGCATCAGCTTGTCCTTTTTGTGGCGTACCTGTTGCTGATTGCATTAACGCATAGGCATTTTTTAGCACTTCTGTTCGACTATCATTTGCTGAGCCTGATACAATCATTCCCGTATAAAAGATATGATGATCTCCACCATCTGAGTAGCGCCTTTGATGATTAATCACTACCCAAAAATTGCCTTGCGGGTGGAAATAAGGGTCTGGCTTACCAGAAAATTCCTCATAGTGCGGCATGATTGTTGGCACAGTATCTATAAAATTAGACATGTTTTTATAAGTTGCTAGGGACGGGCAGTCTTTGTAAGTATAGCTTGTACTAGCGATAGCATTAGCCGTTAAAAGACCCAAAGTGATTGCTATTAAAGATTTCTTCATTAAATGTCCTCCTTGAACATGCAAACCTTAAGTTGGTTGCTAAATAAGTTTATAAGATCCATCTAAAAAATTCAAATTAAATCAACGATACTTTAAAAGAACGACCTTTAATTTTCCCATCATTTAATTTATTTAAAGCCTGCTTCACAAACTTTTTCTTTATAGCAACATAAGAACGTCGATCAAAAATATCGATATCACCAATATCTTTACCTTCGATGCCGTTGCCTGCTGTCAGTGCTCCAACAATGTCGCCAGGGCAAATTTTATGGCTTTTACCACCATTAATTTGCAAAGTGGCCATGGTTGGCTGATAGGGCTGTGATTTTAAAATATTTTGAGGAGGCAGCTTTCCAGGCTTAATATTTTCACCCAAATTTTCTTCAATTAATTTTATTTGATAGTCATCTCGATCAGTATAAAAAGAATAAGCTTTACCTGTTGAACCAGCACGACCTGTTCGGCCAACCCTGTGCGTATGCACCTCAGGATCACGTGCAATATCATAATTAATAATTACGTCGACTTTATTAATATCTAAACCTCGCGCGGCAACATCAGTTGCTACTAATACTGAAATACTTTTATTAGCAAACTGAACCAAAATATCACGACGCTGTCGCTGCTCAAAATCACCATGCAAGGCCAAAGCGCTAAAACCATCTTCTTGTAGTTGCTCAGCAATATAATCCGCTTCTTGTTTAGTGTTACAAAACACTAAAGTTGATGGTGGGCGTTGCTCTAATAACAACAGCTTTAATGCTACAAATTTCTCATCTTCATCGAGGTTAAAAAAAGATTGTTGAATACTACTTTCATCATGTGAGGTATCTACTTCTACTTTTACCGGTTTAGTCATAACGCGCTTAGCTATTAATTGAATTTTCTCAGGGAAAGTTGCACTAAATAATAAAGTTTGGCGCTGTTTATTTGTTTGTGAAACAATCAAATCAATTGAATCTTGAAAACCCATGTCGAGCATTCGATCTGCCTCATCCAGCACTAATAAATTAAGCTTATCTAATGTTAGCTTTTTCTTTTGCAAAAGATCTTCGACGCGACCAGGTGTACCAACAGCAATATGCACTTTTTTTTCTAGTTGATTGGCATGAACACTCAAAGGAACACCGCCGCATAACGTTAATACACGCACATTAGGAATCATTCGTGCTAAAGCTCTCATTTCTTTGGCAACTTGATCGGCCAGTTCACGAGTAGGGCACAATATCAAAGCCTGCACATGATCAGCTTGCACGTTTATTTGGGATAAAATACCGATACCAAACGCGGCAGTTTTACCCGAACCTGTTTTAGCCTGCGCAATAAGATCTGTCCCCTTTAAAATTTCAGGTAAGCTTAACGCTTGAATTGGAGTCATATGCTTATAGTTTAATAATTCCAAGCTTTGTAGTAGGCTAGGGGCAAGGTCTAAAGTAGTAAAGGCAGGTTGGTTCAAGAGTTCTATCCAAGGCTTATCATAAAATGGTAGTATAACAGGAGATCGGGATATTAAACATACTTATAGAGTAGACAAAGCATAACCTAATATAACGCACAAGTAATCTGACTATTGGCAGTAGCAGCTATAGGTTTATCTAGGCTGCCTAGTACTGATGCTGGTGTGGCGACATAATTAGCATAATCGCCATTACCAATTTGCCCCATATAGTTACCACCCCAACAATTCATTGAAATTGTTTTGCCATTCTTTAATATGGTGCAGCTGTGAGCTGCATTACCCGCTAAAGAAATAGGGCTAGCACTTAAGCTAACTTTTACAGGTATAGAAGAATTACTGATAGTACCATTGCCTAATGTACCCTGTTGGTTATTGCCCCAACAATAGGCAGCTTGATTGGTTTTATTTGCTGCAGCATCTTGATAACTGACTAGCTCACAACTATATTCATCACCAATAGCAGTGCTCAAAGTTTTTATATTGGTTAATAACGGTTGTTTCACATTAACTGGTACGAGGCTATTGTTTCCAGGCTTGTCATCGCCAAGCTGTCCATCGCTATTATCTCCCCAACATGACATTGAATTATCCATCATGGTCGCACAACTGTGATCTAAGGCTAAATTAACCTGACGAGCTTGTTTATTCGTTTTAACATAAGTGGGCACATTACTTACTTTTATATTACCATCACCTAAGTTGCCACTACCGTTGTATCCCCAGCACTGTATTCGACCAGTATCCAATAGGGCACAAGTATTAAAAGTAGCACCAGCAAAAACCGCTATAGCTTTACTAGCAAGATATTTTACGGCGACAGGTTGGTAGGTAGATAAAATAGTATCATTATCCATACCCAGCTGATTTGAATTATTGTTTCCCCAACAAGATATTGTGCCTGCAGTAGTTAATATACAAGTATCATTCGCACCAGTAGCTATATCAACAACTTGATTTTTTTGATTAATACCAGGCACCCTTAACGGTGTATTTGATGAAGGTGTAGAGCTGGGGTCACGGCCCAGCTCACCATAAGTATTATCTCCCCAACATTGCATGCGACCTGAATCAAGTAGGGCGCAAGTATGATTAGTACCCGTACTGATTTTTACAGCATTATTTATATTTTTAACACTCAATGGAATACTGCTTTTGGAAATACTACTATCACCATTACCTAATTGACCTAAGCTGTTTGTCCCCCAGCAGTTTATTTGGCCACTTTTAGCAATATAGACAGCAAAAAGCATTTGATTATTAGTAACGTTATTACCAGAAACATTTAATAAATAAGGTTGGTTGATTTGAAGAGAATTATTCAGTTGATAGGTGAGTTGACAGCTTGTATTGGCAGCTAATGTATTTTTACATGTATTTTGCGTAATGAGTGATTTTAGTCCTTTATCCATTGTTATAGACATCCTACTAATATCGCCGTTACCTACATTATGAACATCAATCGTGCCACTTGGCTGCGTACTATCCACTAAAATGTCTGAAATTTCCTTACCATTTTGTTCAAAACGAAACGTACCTTCGCTTTGTTGCTGCGTTGCAAAAAGTGACGCTGGTAAAATCAAACAAAGACATAAAATTAGAAAAGGGTGTTTTAGCATAATCATTTAAACATTATCTGGTTAACTTCAGGTTTGAAGTATAGTTGACAGCAATCATCAGTGCAATACAATGAAAAAATTAGTTGCGATGCTGCAAGAACGCTTAATTGCCCTAAACGCCTTTACCCAGACAGAATAAAGTCTTATGTAAACTTAAGTGCTTGAGCTTCTTCCTCTCTTATTTGTGCCTTACTTAATGTATGTATATCTTCAAGCGCTTCATTTTTCGAAAAATATTTCAAAACATATCGATTGAATGAATGAGATGCATATGATGATTTTGATAAAGCAAGCCGAACCTCATCTAATATTACATCCATTTTAGTTGCATCTTCAGGGCTATTTAAACGAGCTTGTATCGCTTCTACTCTTCTAATTCCTGCAGGTCCTCCATGCTTAAAATGCGAAGAACCGCCAAGTAATCTAGCAAATCTATTACCAGTTGACGCTCTTACCTGTTTTGCATAAGTAATATACTCATCACAAGTCGTTAATAGCATAGATCGAATATCCTGAGTAACACCTAAAGCATATTTATTCTGATCTTTTTTTAATGGCACTACACTATGGCCAATCGTACAATCATCACCAAAAGTGTCAGAAACACTATTATCAGCATACAAGCCCTTCATTAATTCTACATAAACGCGCGTATCTTCTATAAAATATTTATGAAAACTATCCTCTCCCCTTAAATTAGGAGTACTAGCAGCAAAATTTTTTCGCTGTATGTGCCCAAAATTAGTAGGGATAAGTTTTCCTGTTGATTTTTGATACTTAAGTAAAGATGTGTAACCAAATAAAACAACACCTCGTTTAACTGGTGCATCAAACAAAGAATTCCTATCTATTACGGCATCTAAATTTTGATACGCCTTACGGTGAAATGCATCTTTTGATGGACGTACAACGCCATCAGCTCCAGTTTCAAAAATAGTAGTCTCATAAGCGAGTTGCTTTGTCTTAAAATCCTCTAGTAGCGAGGGGGGGGACTGTTCAGGGTCGTATGCAATAATACCAGTGTCACCAATGCCAAACCCGACGCAGTGCAATGAGCCTTCAGTGTGCCTCTGAACAATCACAGCAATAGACATTGTAAAATCGCTATTTATACATGGCATCAGCTTTCCCGGATTATCCTCAGCACCTTCATAATTGGGGGATCCTTTAGTTTGGTGGAGTTGAGAAATATTTTTGATGAGTTGCTTAGTAATATGAGAACTTTGATTAGAGTCAGATATTGCTGCTTGCTCAGCCACATAATCACCCAGTAAAGGCACTACAAATGTTTTTATGAAATAATTAGTTATCAGGGGATCATCTCCAAAATAACCATCTGCCACAATCATGAAAGGAAGACCTTGAAATGTGTAACCAGAAATAATCAGGTCATCCGTTTTTTTTTCTTTTTCTTTCTTGGTGGTAACATCCTTACCATTTCTAAAGCGATGAAATGTTGACCAGGCTTTAACGCCACTAACTTGATGTTCGTTATTATGAGCCTTTATGCTTATTACTGTAGTCGTGTTATGTAAAATTTTGACCGGTAAGGGCATTTATAATCTCCTGGGCGAAGTCCAAAAAAGACTGTTATTTCTAACCACCTATCTTAAAATATCTGCTACCTAAATTTATGATAATAGATTTTATCATACTAATTGAAAAAAATATACTTGTAGCAGCTATCTGGGATGCTACAGTAGCATTAGCTCATCCAAGAAGGGTGAAGAATTGTATGTTGATAAACTAGCTGTAATAGTCCCTGCAAGCCCGATAATATTGATTATCGGGCTATTGATAATCAAGGCGGGGGGTGAGCGGATTCATGAGGTATAACGAGCTTAAAGCTTTTCCTGCGATTAATGATGTTAACGCATTACACTTATCCTTTGTAGAAAGGAAACAACATTTTTCTGTACCCTGTTCTAATGTCGCCATTCAAGAAACTATTTTAAATTGTTATACTTAAAATCATAAAGAGTGAAGTATATGGCTCACTTGTATTCAGCTAAAAATAAAGGAAGGCTTATGTTTTCAAATAAAAAAATATTACCAATTTTAATAATTGCCTTATTGCCAAGCTTATTATTAGCTTCATCATTTTGCGATAATCTAAAAAACCTGCCTACTCACAACTATCCAAACGCCCAGTTTAAACGTGGTTTTTGCATAATGAATGCCAATTTCTCTGTTGATAGCACCAAAAGCAGTTCTGGTTATCCGGTCATAACGATAACTGCGTATCCTGCATTCCTTTGTCCAAAAACCATCTATTCTTTAAAAATTAGCACATGCAGCGATCAAGCATTAACTGGTGCTTTAGTTAATGAAACAAACAAAAGTGATCCCACCGCAAATTTTGCTGCAAAATATATAGCAGCACACAATAATACAAACAGTCGTTTTGTTTTTATAGCAGATAATAATGCTAGTGGTAGCGCTGATAATTTTCCCTTTTAGCTTATAATCTACTATTAATTTTTTTACTAAGGAGTGACTGATAATGAACACTTAATTAAACGCTGAAAATACTTGGGCAACGTCATTATTGATCGGTGGTCAATACTTAGATACGGGTACTGTTAGCAATGGCATGTTAGTTAACAACTTATTAAGTGTTAGCTTAACTTACCACTTTACTAGCAATTAATACTCAGTATAAATTTCTAAGATAAGCACCCTTTTGGGTGCTTTTTTGTATCTATACTCTCTTAATTATTTATGGCGCTTGCTTGGTAGCTGCAATAACAATTTCACGCACACAAACATTTTGTGGCTGGTTATAAGCATATACAGCTGCATTAGCGATATCATCAGCGCTTAGCACGCCACCCATATCTTTTTTCCAATCATTGTAACCATCTTTAATGGCATCCGAAGTCGTATGACTAAGCAATTCTGTTTCAGCCGCACCTGGTGCAATGGTAATAACTCGAATATCGTGCTGTGAAACTTCCTCACGGACATTCTCACTAATAGCGTGTACAGCAAATTTAGTACCACAGTAAGCCGCATGATTAGGAAATGTTTTGCGCCCTGCTACCGAGCTGATATTTATAATAGTACCTTGATTACGTGTTTTCATACCTATTAGTGCGGCTTGCATGCCATTGAGCAATCCCAAAACATTCACATCCAACATACGCTTCCATTCAGCCGGATCTTGTTCGGCAACTTCACTCAATAACATTACCCCAGCGTTATTTATCATGGCATCAATAGGGCCATATAGCGCTTCAGCTTTTTGAATTGCATCGGCGATAGCTTGATAATCGGTTACATCTACTGCTAAACACATCGTATTAGGTAAATTTAATGCTTCTAAACGCTCTAGTCTTCTTGCCAATAATAGCAGCGGATGGCCTAAATCTGAAAATTGTTTAGCCATAGCTGCACCAAAACCTGAACTTGCACCGGTAATAACGATAAGTGGTTTATTGCTCATAAATATCCTTGTTGATTATTTAAGGTAAATTGTCATTTTGACAGATCAGATAATATCATGATTATACGACTCAGAATAGGCAATACGGCTGGTACTTATTACCGAACGATCAAACATAAAAAGCTTTAAAACTTTAAACACTGGTTGCCAAGGCAAAGCCGCCTAATCTAATGATTTAGATGATGACAAAATGGCATAAATTACGCTAATATTGAAACTGAGAGAATATCATCAGCCAATCAAACTAGCTTGCAAGGAGACAACCATGGCAACAAAGAAGAGTTCAAATAAATTACTCAATATTGATAGGTTTAAAGGCTTTAGTGACGGCGTCATTGCTGTTTCCATCACCCTACTTGCATTAGACTTGAAATCTGATTTTAGCAGCAACATAACATCCTCATCCGATTTTTTGCAACTAATTATGTCAATGCACAACCAAATATTCGCCTATTTAGTGGCATTTATGTTAATAGCAATCAAATGGGTTTCACACTATAAAATTTTTAATAATATAGATGCAGTCAACAGCACTCTTATTAGAATGAACCTCCTGTTGCTACTAACAATCACCTTTATATCTTTTCCAACATCTCTTCTTGCGCAATATGACATTGCCCTGGCTGTCATATTTTTTAATATTGCCATCATTTTACCAACGATAATATTAGTACACATGAATTATTATATAATGAAAAACCTTTCTCAATTTTACCCAAGTGACACAAGTGAAAAAGATCGCATGACCATACATAAAAAAATTCACTTAGCAAACATTATTAAAAGCGTTCCAATTTTTGCTATTGCGATTCTTTCAAGCATTATTTGTTTTTTTAATAGTTCAGCTGGTAAATTTATGTGGTACCTTGTTATTTTCATGCCTTTATTTATGGCGAAGGTTAGCAGCAAACTTGAAAGTTATGAATAGATCATATAACTATTAGAATAGTGCCCTAGCATAATAAAATGCTAAGGCACTAACAATAAAATCGTTAATTTTAACGAATACATTCACACACTGAATTCATACTTGCTCGTACAGTCCACCATTGACCACTCCAACGACGAAAGTTACGGCAAACACGCGGGCAGCGAACATTTGCTTGCGCTTGATTAAAAATCGGGCCAGCACTAACTACAACTTTTCTGCGTCTTCTACGAATTGGATGACGAGACCTTGCAGTACAATTTAAGTTACCATTTAAGTTTTGAATAAAATCACAACGACGCCCTACTCTAATGGATGTACGTCTAAAAAAACCATTAGCCGTTTGACAGGTACAACGCAGGATATTTCTAGCATTATAAAAACAACCATGGCAAGTCTGTCTAAAATTACCAGGTGGCAACCCTCTGCCAGCTAGTGCTGTATTTGATAAAGCTATGACTGTAAGCATCACTAAAGTAGTTAATATTTTTCTCATAGGTTAAATCCTTGTGGTGAATTGAGAACAAAATTATAGCACAGTATTTAGTGACTATAATAAATTATCAGCATTTTATCATACAAAAAAACACGAGCATTGTACTCAATTATTTTTTCGTCTGTATGGTTCATCGATTCTCTGAATTGGAGTAGGTAAAATAATTATTAGATTCATCAGCAGCTAAATAAAATTATTTGGCAAGTAACCAAATATTTTTTCATAGAAATAACTCTGATATAGATGACTATCTGATAGCCTTATCTAAGGTGACATGGTACATCTTATAATTACGCATCATAGAAACAAACTTTTTCATTTGTGGCTTTGCCATAATCATTTTAGCTGCTTTCAAGGCTTGTTCTAACGATTGCCATTGCACTATATCTATCCAATAGCCATGTTTTTGCGCCTTGCCAAAGCTTCTGTCCATATAACCAGGTAAAATAGACAATAATGGCGCTATATTCTTTGCTGCTTTTTCCACTTGCTTGTCAGTTATGTTTGATTTGACCTGAAAAACAACAATCTCAAGAACAGGATGAAAAGGTTTTAGCCTTTGAGCTTGGCAAATTGAAGCTAGTAACAGCAATGCCAGACAAGTTATTATTGTTTTAGATTTCCACATGCTTTACAGCCACCATTTAATTGAATCACCTTTTAAAATATATAGCTTCAGCTGTTAGAATATATTCCGCTAGGAACAATTCTACACAGGAAGCCTAGGTTGATAAGTATCTGCAAAATTAAATTGGATTACAAGCTTTTAATCACTTAAAAAGTCACTTTTGTAGCAAATTATAGTTTTTTATTATTCGCCCCTCTCCAAAATCAAAGATTTTGACTCTCCCACAAGGTGAGAGTGGGCATTATGTCGTTAATCAAAGATTTTGACTCTCCCACAAGGTGAGAGTAGTTATTTCGTAGTTAACCCATCTATCCATAGACTCCAATCCTGTTTCGCGACACCAACACTTTATTAACATTTATTGTGAACATCTTTGTGGATATGTCACTTTAACTCTTATATACAAGAATATTTCTTTGTGAGGAATATTTCACCAGGGCATTTTTTGACATGCAGCATCTCTGCTCAGCTTGTGCGATATCACACATATAAACCACAACAATAGCCTGATGACCAGGCCCATTGAAAATTAAAGCCACCTAGCTGGCCGGTAACATCCAGCACTTCCCCTATAAAATATAGGCCTGCAATTTTTTTAGACTCAAATGTTTTTGATGAAACTTCATTCGTATCGACACCACCCAGGGTAACTTCTGCTGTACGATAACCCTCTGTACCGTTAGGTCTGATGATAAAGCTTTGCAACAAGCTAGCTAACCCTTGCACCTCTTTCGGCGTATATTGCTTCATTAGTTTACTTTCACAATAATATTCACACATGATTTGTACAAAGCGATCAGGCAATAAGTCTGACAATAAAGATTTCAATGATTTGTTTGGATGATTTTCAGCAGCTTCCATTAAATACTCCAGAGCATTTAATTTAGGCAGCCAATTAATGATAATATTTTCACCCGGCTTCCAATATGATGAGATTTGCAAAATGGCAGGCCCACTTAAGCCACGATGGGTAAATAGCATTGCTTCTGTAAAGCTTTGGCCGGATTCAGCCGTTACCACAACCGGCACAGCAATGCCCGATAGTTTAGCAAAATGATCAAGCTGTTCTTTATGAAGTGTAAATGGCACTAACGCTGCTCTGACAGGCGTAACAGGTATATCGAATTGTTCAGCAATTTTGTAACCAAATGGCGAGGCTCCCATGGTTGGAAATGATAAGCCGCCTGTGGCAACCACTAAAGATTCTGGTTGATAGCTTTCCTCGCTAGTTTTTACTACGATCTGCATATTTTGATATTCAATATCAACCTTAGCCTTTAATTTTACTGTAATATCATATAGATCAAGCATAGATTTAAACATTTGCATGATATCTTTAGATGAGCGATCACAAAACAACTGCCCCAATGTTTTCTCATGATACGAAACCTGATGGGTTAACACTAAATTTTCAAAATCTAAAGCAGTATAACGCTTTAACGCCGATTTACAAAAGTGAGTATTAGCTGATAAATAATTTTTATCTGTAGTAAAGCGATTAGTGAAGTTACAGCGGCCACCCCCTGATAATAATATCTTTTTTCCCATTTTATTGGCGTGATCTAAAATTAACACACGCCTACCCCGTTGTGATGCTGTTATCGCACACATTAAACCTGCAGCGCCAGCACCTATAATAATCACATCATATTTCTGCATAAATTTTCGAGACCACTACCTTTTTGATTAAATTTATATTATATTAAAGCTTGTTTTACAAACCAATGGAATGGCTATGAACCACCCAATACGTCAATCGTTGAAGTTATGCGGCATTTCACTCGCACTTACCCTATCTTTAACTGCATGTCAAAAATCTCAAGACAAAGCACAGTCTCATCTTAACACTCCAGGCATGACTTCTACACATAAAATAATGCCTACACATAAATTTGCAAGAGTTCATATCAGCAGGCGCAGACTACCTGATTTTAACAAAGCATTCTTGTTAGTGATTGATTCTGATAATGCAAATATATCTGCGACTAGCAGTAATACTGCTACTTTGACGATACCAGTGCACACCATTTCTCAAATTGGACACCTTTATCTAAATATTCATAATGATAAACCAAGCTATTACTTAGGTAGAGCTGCGCAAAATATTTGGACTGCAGCAAGTCACAGTAATTTTGCAGGTGGTCATGCCATCCTTGCAGCTAATAATATGACACCAATCTCTGTTGTAATTGCTGGCGAGCACGTAAGCAATCAAAATGTAATCTTTAATTTAAACACAAAACCACATGCGGTCAAAAACGCACGATTACAAAGTGTCATATTTAACATTAACCAACGCTTTTAAAATATTTTACATAAGGATTTTTAATGAACACTTTTATTAATAAAACACTTACAACAACAATTATTGGTGTTGCAGCTATAACTTTAGCAGCATGTAGTAGTGCACCTTTAACCTGTGATCATGCACTGCCTACTGCTAGTCAAATTCAAAAGACAAATACAGTGGTGCAATTAAAACAACCTAAGCAATTAAAGAAATTACCTAGACTTGTTTATAAACCACATGGCTTTACCTTTAGTGCAAGCAATGCCAATGTTGCTTCTGCTGGATCGAATCGTTATGTTATTACGGTGCCAACACGTAACATGAATAACACGCTTATCATGCGCAGTAAAAAACCTTTTGATTATGCGGCCTCAATAAGTGGTCATGCACTAACAAGCTTCTGGTCACATGCGCGCATTTATTTTAACTTGCCGTTTCATAATGCGGTTGTGACTACTGATGGTGTTCACTCAACGATAACACGCCTTAATCATTTAAGTTACAACCAATCTGCAATCCAATTGCATGTAACATCAAGCCGGTTCTTACAAACAAACAATATTAATAATATCGTAGTAACAGTCAGTCAATAATATCAATTGAATAAAATAAAAAGGGCTTCGGCTCTTTTTATTTATCTACAATATTTAAAAAGTTTTTTATAGCAATGATATCTTCAGGTTTTGTTCTTTTAAGCTCATTTGACCCGCGTGTAATTAAGGCAATGCTCATAGCCAGGTCTTGGGCAATTTGACGTTGCGGCCTCTCTTTTTTTAGCAAAGCTTCAGTCAGTGCCAACCTTTTAGGCAGCATTTCTCTCTCATCATGCGTTAATAAAAAATTAAATAACCGATTCAGTTCATCTTTATTTTCACAAGCCAGCAAAAGATCTAAATATTTATCCCAATATTGCTGCTTTAAATCATCCTGCATTTATTAAATCCTCACTGTTTTGCTTAACCTGTTCAGCCAACCCATTTATAAAAATACTTTGATTATTGACACAAGGCAAGAAAAGAAAATCTTCACCACCCAATTCCAGCCAATATTCACGCGCGGCAATACTCACCTCTTCTAAAGTTTCCAAGCAATCAGTTATAAAAGATGGGCAAGCAACAGCTAAGCGCGTATACCCTTGCTTGGCTTTTTCTTCCATGGCTTGTAGTAACCCTGGGCCAATCCATTTAAGTGGCCCAAATCTAGATTGAAATACCGTTTCAAAATGATAGGTATTATCTGTTAATTTATTTTCTAATGCCCGACTTGTGGCATAGCATTGCGCCCGGTAACAGCTTTGTCCACCTAAAAGATATTTATCTGTTTGATGACATGGCTTTTGGAAATTACTAGCAATACAAGATTCAGCGCAAGATGGCTTAATAGATTTATTAGGTAAACCATGATAGCTCCATAAAATAGCATCAGGCTTAAATTCTGTTAATAATGGTTTATATAGATCAATCATTGCATTAATATAATAATCCTGATCAAAATAATTATTTATAATATTAGCTTTTTTAATCAAAGGTAGTGCAGACTCTAATCGCCCTAACCTATTATAAATACTGCCTGTTGTTTCTTTAGCCTCTTGTGGGAATAATGGGATTAATGATAATGACTGCAGTGACATACCGGCCAGCTGCTTACAAATAGATTTCAAACTGGGTTTTTGATAGCGCATCCCTGTTAACACAAGATAATCACTACCTAATTGTTGCTGTAAGCTATCTTGGATCTGCTGGGTATAATAATGCAATGGCGATAATCCACTCTCATGCCAGACTGAGGCATATTTTTTTAAAATTTTACGAGAACGTATGGGTGCCACCAAACCTTTAAATAATAACTGCCTAAATGGAGCCTTAAGTGTAATTACATCTGGGTCAGTTAAAAACTCTCCCAAAAATTTTCGAATAGCTGGCACTGTGCAAGTATCTGGACTGCCCAAGTTAATGAGTATTACGCCATGGGTGGCTTTTGTTGACATGAATTAGACCTGTTTATTAGAGTGGTACATATTGAGGAATATGGTATAGTTATGATATGGAAATAGCAAGGATAGCCTGTTAAACACTATGTCAAATGAGAAATCACACCTGCCTAATTGGTTAGCTAAATTCACACATGGCCTGTTACGCGAACCTAAAACCCAAGCTGAACTGCTAGAGCTATTAAATGATGCTCAGTCACGCTCTTTAATTAATACTGACGCCTTGCATCAGATTGAATCTATTATAGAATTTTCAAAGCTAACCGTCTCAGATGTGATGCTGCCAAGAGGACAAATGATTACAGTAGAAGCTAACGCAAGTGTGCAAAGTGTATTACCTGTTATTATTGATTCAGCACACTCTCGCTTTCCCGTATTTAATGAAAACCATGATGAGATTATTGGCATCTTATTAGCCAAAGATATTCTGCCTATTTTAATGTCTCAAAATACAGAAAACACAACCGTTGATTCAATTATGCGGGCACCTATCTTTGCCCCTGAAAGTAAACACCTTGATGCCCTATTAAATGAATTTCGGTCTAAACATGCACATATGGCCATCGCTGTAGATGAGTATGGCACTATCGCTGGCTTAATTACGATTGAAGATATCCTAGAAGAAATCGTTGGCGATATTATCGATGAAACTGATCCAGACAAACAACAGCACATTACTAAAATAGATGACCAAACCTTTCAGGTGGATGCGTTGATCCCTATAGATGACTTTAATGCCTACTTTAAAACAAACTTTTCTGACATGAATCATGACACCTTAGCTGGACTTATTTGTGAAAAAGCAGGTTCATTACCTAAAGTTGAAGAAGTTATCAACTTGAATGGCTTTACCTGTGAAATTTTAAGCCGCAATGAACGACGATTAACTAAAATTAAGGTACAAAAAATTGACCACAACGACTAAAGAAAAAAAAGAAACGCCTCTTAGCTTATCAAAATTAATCAGACTTCAAAGCTTTTCATTTATGTGCGGGGTTTTAACTTGCTTTGCTTTTGCACCTATGCACGCTTGGTTTATGTCTATTTTAATGCCCGCATTAGTGTTTAAGATCTGGCAATACATACCAAGCAAATGGGTACCGCTAAGTGGTTTTTTATATGGTATTGGGTTATATGGTGCAGGCACCTCTTGGGTTTATCAAAGCATCGTTCATTTTTCTAACGCGTCTATTTTTGCATCTTTATCCTTAACACTATTATTTATTATTTATTTTTCATTATTCTATGGTGTCATGGCTTTTATGCTTAAACGTTATTTTGATATTAAATCAAACCTGCAAATACTATTAATATGGCCAGCTATTTGGGTTTTAATGGAATGGTGCATCGGTCATTTTGTAACTGGTTTTCCTTGGCTTCTTATTGGCTATACGCAAATCACATCACCCTTGCACAGCTTTGCTAGCATTGTTGGTGTTTATGGCATGAGCTATATTACAATTTTTATGGCTGCTATTTTAGTTATATTAACACAGCAATCAAAATTAAAAAGTTACTGGGCTACTTGGGCGTTATTAGCTGTGATTGTATTATTAAGCCTTTGGGCTAAACATCAACATTGGACACACCCTAACAAAGTAACTCAACAAGTCAGCTTGGTTCAAGCCGAATTGCCGCCAACTCAAAAATGGTTACCTTCAACTTTACCGCATATTGAATCAACATACTTAAATTTATCCTCACATAATTGGCTTAAATCTAACTTAATTATTTGGCCCGAAAGCGCACTGCCTGTTTTACCTGAATATATCCATCCTTGGTTGCAATCCATTCAAACTACCATTCAAAAAGATCAATCGCATCTTATTACTGGTATAATCACAAGAAACAACAAAGATCAATATTTTAATACTGCGATGTTACTAGCTCCTAACCAGCATCCACAACTCATGAAAAAACGTCATCTAGTTCCATTTGGCGAATATTTTCCATTTAGACACTTGCTTGGCAAGTTGTATAAAGACTTTCAAATTCCTATGTCTGATCTAAGCCCTGGTCCTAAACATCAACATTTACTAACTTACGGCAGCTGGAAAATCGCGCCATATATCTGCTATGAAATCGCCTATCCTGATGAGGTTATTGATACCATGAAAGATGCTAATTTACTTTTGGTCATTAGTGATGATAGCTGGTTTGGTCATAGCTTTGCTAGTTTTCAGCATCTAGGTATTGCACAGATGCGAGCGATAGAAACTGGCCACTATGTTATTTTTGCAAATGACACGGGTCCATCTGCCATTATCACACCTAACGGCAGTCTATTAAAAGAAACCAAGGCCAATGAGCAAACCGTATTAACTGGTTCTGTGATGCAAATGACAGGCAAAACGCCGTTTATGGTTTGGGGCAGCTGGCCTGTTTTGATCTGGTGTTTGGTGATAGTTGCTGGGGTGTTTGTTTACTTAAAAAGAAAGAAACACAACCAGTAACTCCCTCTGTAAATCGCCATACTCTTCGACACGCCCCAAGGGGAGCTTCAGGAATGGGCTTCTCTATTCGATTGATGCAACGACAAATGATTGGCTCAACGCCTTACTATACGCTGACAAATATTTTTTTACTCCTTATATCGTTTTTACTCATTTTATAATGCAGATTTTTTTGATATGATACACCGATAATAAACTCACACATATGTTACAACATAAAAAAATATACGGAAGATATCATGAATAAAAATCGAGAGAAGTCAAAACCACAAACAGCACACAAAAGTATTGAACAACTTTCTTACAAAACTTTTCATATCATTGATGACAAATTTGTCCTACCTACTGATTTATTTCTTGTAGAGCTTAAAGAGTGGTCATCAAGAACAAATGATGGCACCAACAAAAACCAAGCTATAAGATTTGAGGCTACTAAAAAAGGCTTATTTCGCAACTCAAAACCAAAACCAATACAAGGCTCTCAGGCTTACAGTAAGCACGAGAAATGGGCAACCATTACAGAAGAACAGCTAAATAAACTTCATGATAAGCAAAGTATTGAAGCGTTTTTAAAGCAACAAGCCGACGAACTTGTGAATCACATAGAGCAAGCAAAAGAAGGCGTCTTCTTTGAATGGCAAAAAATATCAAACTTAACAACTATCAGCCTTCTTTATCAGTGCTCTATGCTTGCAGACATACTTAATAAAAAGACATCACTTTTGCAACACTTTGAACAAGCAGGTCATAAAACAAATATTTATGACCCTAAGGAACCTAAGGCTCCAGCACAAGTAACCATCCACAATACAAAACCATTAAGTATTAGCATCGATGGCCGTGGCCATGAAGTCAAAGCCACTCCTTTGGCTTTTCTCCATTTTTTAGAGCGCATTGATTACTTGCTAACTAACGCTAAAAAGCTTAATGGTAAAGTCATGCTTTTACCACCAGGGCATCATGCTGGAGTACCCACTGATGTGCTGTTAGGCTGTAAAGGCTATTGTTGGGCCTACTCTGATATCCTGCCCGCTCTCAACCATGGAGACCACCAGGCTTTTATCATAGATACTGATATAAACGCACAAACCCAACCTCTAACTGATGAAAAAGGGTATTACACATCACCCCCGCCTTATTTTGGCGAAAATGACAAGAAGGTTATTTTTGCAGAAGTAGCTGCAAATGGGGTTTATCCCATTCAACCCAGAATAGATAAGGATAGTCAATTATATAGAGATTATTATAAAAAAGAAAAAAACTTTTTACGCGTTGATGCCAATACTTATATAAACAAAAAACCTCATCACTATAGACATAGCTCAGCGACAAAACAGCAAGAGATTAAAATAAAATACTGGAAAGTTAGAAATAGCAATCGAAAAAAGTTTGAGGCATTTGTTTACGAACATTTAAACAACTTAGCAGTAAATAGCATGGTAATTTTATCACTTGGCTTAGACTCTATAGAAGGCAATCTCTTTCAAAGTGACGACAAAACTGACAACACAAACAAAGTTGCTGGCCATTCTGCTCTATGGAATAGAGTTCAATTTGATAATTTTATCACAGACATTCAATTTATTTGCCAAACTAAAATGCTGGTACTACTGACAACATTAGAAGGCGGCTACAGAGCAGACACACTAACTAACACTGTAAAATCAATTTATCGCCATCATCAACAAGACATTAAAAAGGTACAAATTGCATTAAATGATAAGAACGAATTAGGCATTGAACTACAGTCGGCGAAAGATAATAGGCTATTCACCACTCCTTTTTCAAGATTCACCAAACATTACAACGCCATAGATTCGGTAGAAACAAATGGCAACTGCAGCAAATACTTATCAGCCCTAACAGGATTACATATCTGGAAACAAAACTGGATGTCTATTATAAACAGCTTAAATATTTCACAAATAAATACCGCCAAAGAAAGAGTTGAGGAACAATATAATACTGTAGCCAACTATAAAAAAATTATTGAAGATCAAAAAAATAAATATGATGACCTTCCATACTTTAAACACTTTACTGACACGTTATTAATAGAACTTCAAAGCATCCTAGAAGAATATAAACTTATAAATAATAATCAAAGCCATTCAGATTCAGATAACGATCTTAGTGATGATGACTCTTTAGATGAGCCTATAAATGATGCCGAAGAAATAGAGCCGACCAAAAAACACAGTAGCAGTCAAAATAGCGTTCTTACTGAGTCTGATGATGAAACAGAAGATGAAAATCAAGAAAGTACACGCGCTCGATCTAAAAGGCGAGCCACATCATCATCACGCTTAACCAGCAATCAACCAAAACGCCCTAGACTCAAACCACCCATGCAAACAGATGATGAGGGAATTGATAATTTCAGAAGTATCCTTCAATCTAAAATACAAGTGCTTCAAAAAGACATTCAACAAAGAGTTGGTAAAATCTTTAATAACTTGTCTCAACGCATTGATAAGGCATGTGAGAAGGCTGCAATAGATGAACTTAAACAATTCAATAATAGCGTAGCAAACATGCATGCAATTTCTGAAACAACAAAAAAATCTGCACGTGATGAAATCAAAAAAAATACCCCAATACAAAGACGAAAACAGCTAGAAGGTGAACTAAAAGAGGCTAAAAATAAACTCAGCAAACTAACCACCCTCTTCACCCAAAAACCGTCCGAATGTAATGATAACATCAGTGATAATGCTGAACCGGTTGATCTAACACAGCAGGTTAAACAAACGCATTCATCATAATAACACCGTATTAACCACCTTTAACCTCATTAAGGAGCAAGTATCAATGAGAAACTTTTCTGAAAATTCTTTAAACAGTGACAGCGATGCTGAGGAAGCATTTTCAGCACACCCCCCTACCCCAGAACCTGATTCTTATATCGGTGGCAAAACTTTTGACATGTTTAGAACTTATAATAGTAAACGATCAAGAGCAACAACAATGCCTGTTTTTGGCAACCAACCCAAACGCGCACGCCAAAAAAACACTGAACATGGTAATCAAGACCATGACTTTGATGCTACATTAGCAGAATTGAAGAAACAAACCGAGCAAGAGACTAAACAACTTGTAACACATATCCAAAAAGAAATTAAAGACTTGGAAGAGAAAATAAATGTATTTATCAAAACAGAAGCAGCAAAAAAAGCAAAAAAAGATGACAACGCATATACAGATACAGCTAACTATAAGACAGAAATCCCGAAAGATAAATTAGAAGGAGCTAAAAAAAAGCTAGTCCAAGCATTTACTGAGCTTCGTGAGTTAGAAATAAGCTGCCAACTTAGAAGCATCACTGACCAATTAAAAGCAACAACTAAGGCATTACAACCAGAAAATAATACCTCACTAACATCAACCAATCAGAAAGTCTTAGATCAATGTTCTCAGCAAATATACCAAGAGCTCATTAAGTCAAGAGACAATAGACGCAAGGCAAGAAACAGTAGCCCCAAAATAAAAGAAACAAATCTGGTCCGTCGGACCAAGGATACCCCCCGCAGTAATTCCGCTTGCTATTCTAGCCAAAATTTTTACGAACGAAATATGTCAAATAATCGATCAGACCCGAATCATGTAACAGATCAGCCAAATCAGCAAAATACCGACAACAACAGTCCTAAATGATGATTGTCTATTTAAATAACGAGTGCTATACTGCATCGATTGTAAATATATAGGACAAAGTAATGGACAAAAAAAGAAGCAAGCAGGATAACGAAAAACCAGCCAAACAAATCCAGCCTGATAATCAGAAAAGAAAAGCTTCTGAACCACAAGCTAATAGAAAGACATCTAAACTGAATGATGGAGCAAGAAAGACAAGCAACAAACCCGTAGGTGGCCCACAAAAAAGAAAAGCTGCAGGTGCTGATTCCAACGGAGGGAGCTCTCTCAGCCAACCCAAAAATTCGAAAGCAGAAGCAAGCCCTCAGTCAGAACAAACAATGCAGGAAGCCTTTTATCATGCATGTTTTAGGGATCATACAAGTGATGAAGACTTTCAACAAACCCTTAGCTCATTACAACTTACAAGAGAACAGTTGTTAGAATTGGTCAACGCCGATCTTCCAGTAGATAGCACTCATTCACATGAAGGCGGCTCATTACTCTTAGTGGCCACTGAACGAAACCAAATTGCCCTAGTGCGTTATTTATTAGAGCACTTCAAAGATGGTATTAACATAAAGGCACAAAGAAATAGTACTAAAACAACCGCATTGATAACTGCATGTCGGCTCGGTTATGATGAAATAATCGAGCTGCTATTGGAAAGTAACCTGTGTGATTTTTATATCAAAGACCAAACAAATCAATCAGCACTGATGCATGCGATAAATAGTGGTCATTTAAATATTGCAAAAAAACTAATAAAGAGTATTTCTGTTACGATAAAACTAGACGCTGCACCTTATTCAATCCACCATGAGAGGGGGCTTTATAACGCCTTCTACGAGATAATCTTTGATTTAAATATACAAGATTCTCAGACATTTAAAAACCTGCTAGAAACATTATTTACACCGGAACAATTATTAGAATTAGTCCAAGCTGAATACCCAGAATCTAACAAGAATTCAGAAATAGGAGGTGAGCTTCTCATTGTTGCTGCTGAGAATAATTATATTGCCTTAATGCAATATTTATTGAAAAACTTCAGGGCTTACATTGATTTAAATGCAGGCAGAGGAGGTGATCTTGAAACAGCATTTATAGCTGCATGTAGCGGAGGACATGTTGAGGCAGTACAGCTATTATTGAAATACGGATGCGATATAAATTATATTAATCATTATGATGAGACACCTTTAATGCATACCATCCTAGCTTATGGAGTGAACAATCCAGAACGCAAAAAACAGGATCTATTACAAATAGCGAGTCTATTATTGAAGAATGGGTGCAATAGTAGCGCTGTTGATAGCAAAGGAAGATCAGCACTGCAACACGCATATGAGCGTGGAAACAGAGACATGATAGAACTTTTCATACAAAAAAATGTTGACTTAAACATCAAAAATAAAAGTGGCCGCACTGTATTGATGCTTGCAGTTTGGGATAACAAGACAGAGATAGTAAAACAACTATTGGCAAGCGAACATTGCGACCCTAACATAAAAGATAATACAGGGCGTACAGCTCTATTCTATGCAATTTATAATGATAGTATAGCCAGCATGCCACTACTATTCGCAAGAACAGATTGTGACTTAAACACAAGAGACAATGAGCGCTCTACAGCCCTGTTATATGCAGTTGAATCAGGGAGTGTTGAACCAGCCAAGCAATTAATAAACAATGCACGATGCAATTTAGACTTAACTTACAAGCCTACTCAAGATCCAATCTTTATACGAGCATGTATTGAAGGCGATCCAGAGATAGTTGCATTTCTATTAGCTACCGAAAGATGCAATGCACTTGCTCGCAATCGACATGGTCACTCAGCATTAATGGCGGCATGTCGATACGGCAATGCAGCTGTAGTTAATCTTTTAGTAGCAAAATTACCAACAGCAGAGCTAACCTATGTTGATCCTAGAAATAGGACACCCCTAATGTATGCAGCGGGAGGAGACAATACACAAACAACCATCCAACGTCTACTTTTTGAGCAACCCGTGGTAGATAGTATTAATCAACAAGGTGTTGATAATAAATCAGCTGCTTGGTTTTGCTTGCCCACAGGTACAGATAAACCTATCGCTAACAACCGAATTGAGAGCTTGGCGCTGCTGCTACTTGCTAAAGCCGATCCTAACCAACAAAACTGGAATGGATTTACCCTAGCTCACAAAACAGCAGCAATAGCGGGCAATTCTGACAAAAAGCTATTTTTGCTATTAGCTGGAGCAAAGGCTGATCTGAGTGTGCCTAATTTGGCAGGCAAAACAGCAATACACCTAGCCATTGCCGCTACTGCCAATTTGGATGGGCCACATACCTTGTTCGGTGCAGGTGTGATAAACCGTTTTATTGGATTTGAAAATTTTAGCTTGGAACAACCAGTAGTTCCAAATGATACTGCCCAGAGCAATTCACCCAGCAATCTAAGCTCTAACCCTTAGGAGTAAATCCACAAAGAAGTTGCTCTTTTGAGCAAGATAGAGTAGAATTGTATTGATAATTAGCTTATACTTAACATTAGATCAATAAGTTAGCGCGCAAAGAGGATTTATGCGGCAAATAGTCAAGGCAGATGCTGGAAAATTAGCAAAAATTAAAGCTTCGTTAGATGATGCCCTGGAAACAGATAACACCATCAAACTACAAGAAGCCTTAGAAATCAGTGTGAAAACACGTGATAACAGCTTTAGCGTGATTAATCAGTTAAATAGCGCTAAAGAGCCCAGCTCTACATATGACGTATTTGCATCAGATGCATTTAGACTTGCTGGCGAAGCGATGAGAAAATCGATTAAAAACAACAAGATAAAATGCTTGAAGTACTTTTTAATGATTATGCCTCATGACTTTAAATTACACCAGCGCTGCTTAAGGGATGCGGTAAACACCTCTAATTTAGAGGCAGTAAAAGCCCTTTTAGCTTATACAGGCAAACTTGATCACCCAATGATAGTTAAGCATATGACAACTGTCTTTTTGGATGAAGGTGATTCAGCCCCTATACCAATACTGGCAGATAAGAAGAAAAGAGAGTAGAATAGTATATATATTACCCAAAAGAGGACCAATATGAGATTAAACAGAGATTCAGCACTATTTGGTAAATTAAGCCCACAAAGACGCGCAGAGACGCATAATGCAGCTGTAGCAGTATCTGATTGCATCCAACAATTTTGCGCCCAAAAAGACCTAGCGAATGTTAATGGCAACAATACTCCTGACTTTGCAAGCCGACAATTCCCTGGCGCTTAACTTAAGCTAAATGCCTATCTGAAATATCATCAATTGCACTTGGCGTATCATCATGAACGCCAATATGCGGCAAAGTATTAAAGCAATCTTTTGTCGCATGACCTGTTAAAACACCCTTAAAATCCAAACTAGCATTTTTAGCAGCACCTGCGTCATGCAAACTATCGCCCAAGAAAATCACATCTTTTTGTGTTAAACCCATCTCCTTAAGCGCTTTATACAAGCCTTGCGGGTGGGGTTTATATGCATTAACATCATTTGCAGAAACAATAGTATCAAACAATTCTAAAGCGCCCTCTTGTTTTAAATAGCGCTCAATATTAGCTGTATCGTTCGAGCTGACTATGCCTAGTTGAACGCCCTGGCTATGCAAATTTTCTAACCGATCATGCACGCCTTCAAAAAATTTCGTCTTGAAATCAGTTAAACTTTTCTGCACATCTCTAACATGCGCTGCATATTCAGCAGCTTTTTCAGGATTTTTATCACCGGTTAATTTAACATAAGAGTCTTCTAATGAATCAGCTAAAATATCACGCATTTGCTCTTCTGTGGCTGGATCATGCCCCATTCTATCTAGCACTTCACTCAGACAATATCTTAATGCCTCACTAGAATCTACCAAAGTATAATCAAAATCAAAAATCAGCCCTGATTTAGTCATTTTCATTAGATTTACTCCACTTTAGTTTTTTTCAAGTCGCATTTGCGGGAATAGAATCACATCACGAATAGAAGGGCTATCTGTAAACAACATGGCTAAACGATCAATACCGATACCTTCACCAGCTGTTGGTGGCAAGCCATACTCTAAAGCTCGAATATAATCATGATCAACTGGCATCGCTTCGTCATCACCAGCGGCTTTAGCTTGTGCCTGTTGTTCAAAACGAGCAGCTTGATCTTGCGGATCATTTAACTCTGAGAAACTATTGGCAATTTCATTACCGGCAATATAAAGCTCAAAACGATCTGTGAAGAATGGATTGTCGTCATTAGCACGTGATAATGGCGAGACTTCAGCACTAAAGCCCGTAACAAAAGTTGGCTGCTGACACTTTTCTTCGGCGATAGCTTCAAATAATTCCATTTGAATTTTACCCAAGCCCCAGCTGTTATCTACTTTAACTTTATGTCGTAGCGCAGCTTTTTCTGCAGCCTTCCTTTCTTGCAATTCTTCCATAGTGATATCGCTGTATTTAACAATACCTTCACAAATATCTAAACGCTCAAAAGGTTTAGCAAAATCGATATCTAAACCTTGATAGTTTATATTTGTTTTACCAAAGATAGATTCTGCCAAGTATTTAAATAATTCCTCTGTAAGGTTCATGGTATCTTCAAAAGTTGCATAAGCCATATAAAATTCTAGCATGGTAAATTCAGGGTTATGACGTGTTGAAACACCTTCGTTTCTAAAGTTACGATTAATTTCAAATACTCGATCAAAACCACCAACCACCAAACGCTTTAAATAAAGTTCTGGTGCAATACGTAAATATAATGGCATATCCAAAGCATTATGGTGTGTTTCAAATGGTTTAGCTGCTGCACCACCTGCTAGTGGATGCATCATCGGCGTTTCCACTTCTATAAAATGGCGCTCTTCTAAAAATTCACGTATTTTGCTAATTAATTTAGAACGTATAAAAAAGATTTCACGTGATTGTGGGTTCACCATTAAATCTAAATATCGTTGGCGATAGCGCTGTTCTACGTCTGTTAAGCCATGATATTTATCAGGCAATGGTCTTAATGATTTTGTCAGCAGCTCCACAGACGAAACTCTTATGCTCAACTCACCTGTTTTTGTCTTAAATAAAACGCCTTTAGCACCTACAATATCGCCCAAATCCCATTGTTTAAAAGCATCATACTCAGCCTCACCAATATTATTTTTAGCGACGTATAATTGAATCTGACCTTGCTTGTCTTGAATGTGCGTAAAACTAGCCTTACCCATAATGCGGCGTAGCATCATTCTGCCAGCCACAGCTACTTCCATTGCTTTTTCTTCCAGCTGCTCTTTTGTTTCATCCTGGTATTTTTGCAATAAATCATTAGACCAAGCATCAATGTTAAAATGATTAGGGTAAGCATTACCCTGCTCACGCATTGATTTAAGCTTCTCTTGGCGTACTCGCATTTGTTCGTTAATATCGACTACCAATTCTTCTGTATTATCAGTCACGTTTGCTGCCTCATTAAAGTTCTTAGAATAGTCGATCATCATATCATAAAGAGTGCGTTATGTTGAGAAAATTGATATGATCTTTAACAACCACTCAACTAAATCCATTTGGTGTCAGACATGAACAATCTACCTAAAACAGCTATCCTAACCATAGCCCTATTAGCATGTTTTCTATACAACTCTGTCACAGCTGATGCAGCACCTTTAACTAAAAAACCGACCGCTTGGTACAAAGTAGAAATGGTTGTTTTTTCGCAGCTAACCTATGGTGAAATGCAAAACGAGGTTTGGCCCGCTTTACCCCCATTCACACTACCGCAATCTGTCTATACGCTTATTCCACCGCAAGTTTTTGCAGCTCAACAAGGCGCCAACGCTTTAACTTTTCCATTGATGACCAATCAGGACTTTAATCTGCAAAAAGAAGCTATGCATATTTCCCATAATCCAAATTACAAAATAGTTGGACATGTAGCTTGGCTGCAACCGATTACAATAAAACATCAAATAATACCTACATACATACAAGCATCAAATGGACAAACATCATTAGATGCTTTATTAACCATATCTAAAAAACACTACATTCAGCTTAATATGCAAGGTATCGCATCTATTCAAGATAACGGCTTTTCAAAAGCATGGCTGAAAAAAAACAACATTGATGATAATGATATCATTCGTTTTAAGGTTGATCGCTCAATACGCATGAAAAGCAATGAACTTGATTATATTGACACACCATTTATAGGTGTTTTAATAGAAATTACCGCGTACAAAGGGAATCCAAACCAACCTACCAATTAGGTTATTTTGAATTGCGCTCTAGTAAGGTTTCAATAGCCTCTTGAATTGTAATGGCTTCGTGTAAAACTTTATCTACGATGGCACAGATCGGTAGTTCAATATTAAGTGGCTTTGCTTTATCAAGAAGCCATTCGATATTAGATTTACCTTCAATTGTTTTACCAACAGCTTTTGCAGCTTCTGCAATAGATGGATATTGTGAGATAGCTAATCCAAATCGCCTATTACGTGATAAATCACCAGTAGCCGTTAATAACAAATCACCCAGCCCGCACAAACCATATACTGTGTTCTCTTGGCCACCCATCGCAACTACTAAACGACGCATTTCTTCTAGGCCCCGTGTTAACAAAGCAGCCCGTGCATTATATCCCATATTGCTACCATCACACGCACCTGCGGCAATAGCCAAAACATTTTTATAGATCGCACAAATTTGTGAACCAATTAAATCATCAGAGCAATAGACACGAAAACTTGGTGCGGAAAAATCACTGGCTATGCCTTGTTGAAACTGCTGCTGTTCACTGACAATATTTACAGCTGTAGGCTTTTTTAAACCAACTTCAATGGCAAAACTTGGACCAGAAACAAGTGCTAGTGTTTTCACATGATATTTTTCGTTTAATAACTGGCTTAAAAACGAATTGCTATTAGGATCAATACCTTTAGTGGCCCAGACAACTGCTACGTTAGCTAAATCGATATATTCAGATACTTTTTCACACACTGAATCAAATGCGTGACTCGGGACAGCAATTAAAAGATATGAGATATCTTTTAAAGAATCGCCTAAGTCTGTTGTGGCTATTAGATTGTCTGGTAGATTAACACTTGGCAAGAATGGTGACGAGTGCTGTGTATTAATTTGGTCAGCAACCACTTGGTCACGCCCCCAAAGTTTAACCTGTAGACCGTTTTCAGCCAATCTAAAAGCTAGAGCCGTTCCCCAAGCACCCGCGCCAAGTACAGCAATAGTCGCCCCACTCTTCTGCATTAGTTTACGCTATCAGACGCTGCAGCATTTTTTTCTTGTGCTAACTGCTCTTTTTGTTGCATGTATAATGCATCAAAATTAACAGGCGCAAGATAAAGATTAGGAAAGCCACCTTCCATAACCATATTAGTCATAATTGTTCTAATATATGGGTATAAAATATTAGGACAAAAACTTCCAAGCATTTGCTTAGATACTTCTTCTTCAAAGTTTTGAATAATAAAAATACCGGCATAGGTTACTTCTGCAATGAAAGCTACTTTTTCGCCAACTTTAACAGTAGCAGTTACCTTGAGGTCAACCTGATGTAGGTTATCTTCTAATGCTTTAGATTGAGTGGATAAATCTAAGTTTAATTCCGGCTTCCATTCATCTTGAAAAATTGCAGGGACATTTGGTGATTCAAATGAAGAATCCACTAAGTATAAGCGTTGGATTCCAAACGTTTGTTCATTATTGTCTGACATATTTCTTCCTTTGTTTGTTTTGTTTTTTTATAAAAGTTCTTGAAGCTTACCTGATCTTGAAAGCGCATACAAATCATCAAAACCACCAATACCTTGGCCATTAATAATAATTTGTGGAAAAGTTCTGCCTTTACCCAATGCTTTCATTTCATCTAAGCGTGATGGATCCAAATCAACACGAACTTCCTCGTGCGGAATATTTAACTGTGTTAATAGGGCTTTTGCTCTATCACAATAAGGGCAATAAGCTTTACTAAATACAATGACTTTAGACATAACGACCTCTTATTTTTTTTGTTTGAATGGCATTTCAGCAGCTTTCCAGGCATCAATGCCGCCACCTAATACCTTGGAATCAAAGCCGGCCTTTCTTAGTGATAACGCTATTCGTGATGAATCATTACCCTTAGAGCATACAACAATAATAGCTTTATTTGTTTGATTCTTTAGCTTTGGAGAGTTCACATCAAACTGATCTTTTGGCATAGAAATTGAATTAACAATATGCCCACGCTTGAAAGCTTCTTTTGATCTTAAGTCAATGACCACCGCTTTATCATCATTCATAAGTGCAACAGCGGATTTAACATTCACTTGACCACCGCCTGAGCCTTTAGCCTTACCCTCTTCTACAAAGATTAATAAGACGATAAATACAAAACATGCTAACAACATCCAATTGTGTTGCGCATAAAAAATTAAATTTTGCCATAACTCTGGACTCATTTGATAACCTTGTCACTTTGTGTAATCAGCTGGCGAGTATATCAGGGTAGCAAACATGACTGCAACCTTCTTTTCTACCAGTACCTGTATCCAAATAAATAGGGTCTTATTTATAAAATTCAACCTCAAAAATAAAACAATATTATGATAGCGATATTGCAACATCCTAGCTATAATAAGAGTAGACTCACAACTAAATCTGGCATGCTAGATCGAAGGGATTATGAAAAAAATACTACAACTATTGGTAACACTTATTGTTTTATTATTGGCCATATGGATAGGCTATCTTTATGTCACACATCAAGCCTCTTACCCATCTACTGATGATGCTTATATCCAGTCTAATATTGTTAATATAGCGCCACAAGTTACCGGTCATGTGCAATCAGTTAAAGTACAAGAAAACCAAGCTGTTAAAGCGGGTGCTATACTATTCTTAATCGACCCTGCTCCATTTCGAATCGCCCTACAGCATGCAAAAAGCCAATTACAAAATACTATTGCACAAGTTAACTCACTTGAAAGCGCCGTGCAATCAGCCCAAGCTTCTGTAGCCGCACAAAAAGCTGCAATGATCGAGGCTGACAAACAGTATAAGCGTATTGCTGCACTTTATAGACAAAACAATGTCTCATCGACACAAATGGATCAATCAACCAGTACACATAAACAAACCATTGCTCAATATGCAGCTAGCGTTGCCAAGCTACACCAAGCCCAAAAACAATTAGGCCAACTTGGCAATCAAAATGCGCAAATTAGAATGGCGCGAGCAAGTGTTGCGCAAGCAGAACTGGACTTAAGTCATACGATCGTACGCGCACCTGCTAATGGCATGATTTCAAATTTAACTTTACGCCCTGGTGATGAGGTGACAACAGCACAGAATCTTTTTGCAATTATTGAAACCGGCCACTGGTGGGCACAAGCAAACTTTAAAGAAACTCAAATTAAACGTATGCGCATAGGCCAAACAGCTACCATTAAACTCGACATGTACCCCGATGAAAAAGTAACCGGTAAAATTGAAAGCATTGGTTTTGGTAGTGGCAATACTTTCTCATTATTACCGGCTGAAAATGCAACGGGCAACTGGGTGAAGGTCACACAACGGTTTCCTGTAAGGATCAGCATCAACAACGTGTCACAGGCATTACAAGAACCATTAAGAGTTGGCGCTAGTGCTTCAGTAACTATTAACACACAATCAAGTTAGCATAACCGATGACGAGTTTAGAAAACCCAATCATCAAACATCGTGGCCTAATCATTTTTACAGTGATGATGGTAGCTATCTTAGAAGTGCTTGACTCAACTATTGTCAATGTTGCCCTACCTTCTATGATGCCAGCCCTTGGCGCCAATCAAAATCAAATCACCTGGGTATTAACAGCCTATGTAGTCGCCTCAGGGATTATGGTGCCATTAACAGGTTTTTTAAGCACGCGTTTTGGTAATCGCAGTTTATTATTATTTAACATTACAGGATTCCTAGCAGGCTCAATGCTTTCAGGCATTTCTCAAGATTTAACACAAATTATATTCTTTAGAATTATTCAAGGCGCATGTGGCGCTGCATTAATTCCTATTTCGCAATCGATTCTTAGAACATCATTTCCAATTGCTCAACAAGGTAAAGCCATGACCATTTGGGGCTTAGGCATCATGATGGCTCCAATTATGGGCCCTACAATTGGCGGCTATATAACAGAAGGACTATCTTGGCGCTGGGTATTTTATTTAAATCTACCCTTTTGCTTATTGGCTATTTTACTAACTTTATATGCAATCCCGAAAGATAAAGGCAAAAAAAACACTATCGACTTTCTTTCACTTATTGGTTTAATCGTCGGTATTGGCTGCTTACAGATTATGCTAGACCAAGGCAATGAAAAAGGCTGGTTTGATTCTAACTTTATTCTTTTATTATCAATTTTAAGTATAAGTGGGTTAGCACTTTTAATCACTCGTTCATTTATCATAAAAAGCCCATTAATATTATTAAAGCTATTTGTTAACAGAAATTTTGCGATTTGTAATTTTATCATGTTATGTTTTGCAGGCTCTTTATTTGGCATTATTGCTGTAGAACCAATGATGCTTGAGCGATTATATGATTATCCAATTATTACAACAGGGTTAATGCTAGCACCCATTGGCCTTGGCAGCGCAGTAGGCATGATTGGTGCCTCAATACTGATGAAAAAAATCGATGTTCGGCTAATTATTATGGTTGGCCTTCTTGGTGCATCATTTAGCTGCTTCTGGTTTTCTTCTATTGCACCGTCTACGCCAAGTAGCTACTTTATGTGGCCAAATACTGTTTTAGGCGTTTCCATGGGGCTTATTATGATCCCTATTTCCACCTATTCTTTACTGACTATTCCAAAACCAACGATCACAGAAGGCGCAGGTTTATTAGGCTTTAGCCGTATGATAGGTACCTCTATAGGTATCTCCATTATCAGCACCCTGCTTTCACATGGCAATCAAGTGAGTTGGCATACCATGGGCCAACATATCAATCGCTTTAGCACAACCTTACAAACTTGGCTAGCCCAGCAAGGTTTGCATATGGGCAGCCCTGTAGCGATGGGACGCTTACAACAAATACTAAGCAGCCAATCAGGCATACAATCTTTTTTAAATGTGTATTATGCCTTAGGCTTTGTTTTTGCCTTACTTATCATTGCAGTTTTCTTTGTAGAACCTGTCGATTTAGAAGGCATGGATCTAACCGCTGCTCACTAAATTAGGAACCAATAAAATGACTGACTGCCTTTTTTGTAAAATTATCAATAAAGAAATACCTAGTGAATTTGTTTATGAAGATGAACAAGTAGTGGTTATTAATGATATCAATCCACAAGCGCCCATTCATCAATTAGTGATTCCTAAAAAACATATTGCGAGCATTAATGACTGTAACGTTGAAGATACTTTTTTACTAGGCCATATGATTCAAACGGCTAAAAACCAAGCCAAGAAATTAGGTATAGGTGAGCCTGGCTATCGATTAATTTTTAATTGCAACAATGATGGCGGCCAAGAAGTTTATCATATTCATTTACATTTATTGGGCGGACATAAGCTTGGTACACTTGGTTAATGGATTATGCACTAATAACGTGGATGCTGGTCTTTCTGCGAAAACCGGGATCCATCAAACTAAACATAGCAAGAGATCTTTTTTTGCTTGCGACCATTCTTCAGGCGGTGGATTTTGATTAAGCAACCATGGCAATAAATCAGTATCAGCTTCAGACAATAATTCGATAAATAATTTTTTTTGCTGTATATCAAAACTTTGATATTTGTCATCCAGTATTTTAGTTAATACTAAATCAAGTTCCAACAAACCACGTCGACACATCCATCTTAATTTTTTTTCATTTTCAATCATAGTCATTACTTTTTATTATTTTGATATAAATAGGAAATCAAACCAAGCATACCACCAATCAGCATCATTGCTGGCACAAAAGTTAATCCCAATTGGTAGCCATGCACACTCATTAATTGACCTTGTACAGTCGAGGCGCTACCGCCTTTAGCCCAATTAGAAATAGCAGGAATTGCAATCGGTGCTACGATACCTGAACACATTACAATCAGATTCATAAAGCTGGCACCAGTGGCCATTAAATCTGAACCCACCTGGTCGCGCGCATAAGCAAAAACCAATATTTCAGTGCTCGAAGTTATACCAAATAAAACAATTAAACATTTCATAAGAATAATATTATGAATGGGAGCCCAGAAAATTATAAAACCTAACGCAGCTGAAACAAAGCAGCCAATCACCAGCATTCTTACACGCATTCTTATTCTATCAGATAACCAACCCATCAATGGCGAACCAATTAACCAACCAAAAAAGATAAGTGCATTCATGCTGGCTGCATCTGTTTTTGAAATAGCGAAGCGAGCTTTTAGATAATTTACACCCCACACTTCTCCCAGGCCAGACAAGGATAAATAAAGGACTGCGCCCATAATGCCAACAAACCAAAATTCCTGGCGTTTTACAATAGAATACAAGCCATGAAAAACTGATTTAAAATTAGATTCGGACTCAGAGGCTGAATAATCTTTTTTATTTTCTAAGAAGATAACAAATAAAATTAAGAGCAAAATACCCGCCCAAAAACTCATTTTTAAAATATAGGAGACACCCTCAGCTTTAATACCCCAACTTAAAACAACATCACCTACCATGGCACCAATCATACCTAATGAGGTACAAATACCTGCAAAAAGTGCAAACTTATTAGACGGCAACCACATCGCAGCGAGCTTAACAGCACCAACAAAGGCAAATGCACTACCCATACCTATCAACACACGTGCAATACAAGCAATCGTAAAATTATGAAACTGAAATAAGAAAATACCTATTAAACATGTTGTTAATGCAGAAATTAGCATACGTCTTGGACCATAACGATCCGTCATAACACCAACTCCAATTTGTAAAGGCGTGTATGCGTAGTAATACATCGAAAACATAACAGCTAGACCAATCTTACCTGTACCCAAAGAATGCTCTAGGTAGCCTAACATGACACTGGGTTCTATTCTTAATAAATACTCATAGGTATAAAATAAAGCCGCTAAAATTACAATAAAATAAGGTTTAAATAGTTTCTTGCTCATGTCTCTCTAACTTAGTTGTGGTAATTGGAATATAAACTTTTTTTACGCGGGAGGCTAAAGGCATTACAATATCAGTCGAGGATCTGCCCATGACTTTGCTTAATGTTTCGACCGGCATACCTTTGCCCCATAACTGAATCGTATCTCCAAGCTGGATTTTGCAGCCCTTTGGAATAGAAACAGCCATCATGTCCATTGAAACCCAGCCTCTAATTGGACAATTAAAATCTTTATATTTCACAAAGCCTTTTGTCGTTTTAGGGTAGCCATCTCCATAACCTACATTAATAATAGCAATGTTTTCATCTTCAGTTGTTTTATATGCTTTTTCATAACCGATAGACTCACCCGCTTTTACACTATTTTTTGCAATCACAGTAGCAAAAAACGACATCGCTGGGCTTATACCTAATGTTTTGATGGGAATATGATTACTAGGTGATAAACCATAAAGCACCCTTCCAGGTCTAAAAATATCATTATTTTCTAGCATAAAATCTAAATGATGTGATATGCCTGCTGAGTTAGAAATACTTATTGGTTTATTATATTTTCTCACCATTTGCAAAAAAGGTTTTAATTGATCTTTAATTTCATCCAAGTCATCAGACTCAACAGCTGGCAAGTGCGTTATAAATGCTTCTGGTTCTATGCCCATAATTTTTAATTCACCAACAATGGCATCTACTTTTGATGGATCATAACCTAGGCGATGCATACAAGAACCAACTTTAATCCAGACTCGTGGCACATTCTCTTGAGAAATGTTTTTTAAAAATGCTAAATGTTCTTGTTGATGGATAACCATGTCGATATTAATCCGACTTGCCATATTCATAACTTCTTGATTACAAGCGCCAGTCATTAATAAAATTGGAATTTTTATACCGTGGTTTCTTAAGGTAATTGCTTCATCCAATCTTGCAACACCTAAAATATCGACGATTGGCTCCAACGTTTTACCAACCTCAACAATGCCATGACCATAAGCATCAGCCTTCACCATGGCCAATATCTTTTTATTTTGCACAGTTGATTTTAAAGCTAAAGCATTTTGCTTTACGGCTTCCAAATCAATTATTACAAATGGCTCTGACATCTTTTACCTAACTTATTAAATCTTTAATCACCAAAGGGTTCGTTATATGCATTTGAATGCGCCAAATTATCAAATCGTGTAAACTGGCCGTTAAATTTCAAACGAATTTTACCAATTGCACCATTACGATGTTTGGCTACAATAATTTCACCGATACCACGATCAGGCGTATCTTCGTTATAGACTTCATCTCTATAGATAAATGCAATTAAATCGGCATCTTGTTCAATCGCACCTGATTCACGTAAATCTGACATAATTGGTCGCTTGTCTTGTCTTTGTTCCAAACTACGATTTAACTGTGATAGCGCTATCACAGGCACATCCATCTCTTTAGCTAAAGCTTTTAATGATCGAGATATTTCGGAAACTTCATTAGTTCTATTTTCTTTAGAACCTTTAATTTGCATAAGCTGTAAATAATCAATCATAATTAAATTCAAACCACCATGCGCTCGTGCCACTCGTCGTGCACGTGCACGCATTTCACTCGGTGATAATGCCGGCGTATCATCGATATACATATTGGCATTTGATAATAGTTCTGTAGTGTGGCGCAACTTGCTCCACTCATCATCTGATAACTGGCCAGTTCTTAATTTATTAAGTTCAATACGAGATAATGATGCTAACATTCTAAGTACAATCGCATCTGAAGGCATCTCTAAACTAAAAATAAGTGTTGGTTTGTCTTGATAAGTATTGGCGACATATTCTGCTATGTTCATACCAAATACTGTTTTACCCATGGAAGGTCTAGCAGCAATAATAATAAGATCACTGCTTTGAAAGCCGTGACTTAATTTATCTAGGTCTGTAAAACCTGTCGACATACCTGTTAATGATACTTTATTATCTGAGAGATCTTGCACTTTAGATAAAGTAGCAGAAAGTACTGACTCTAATTCAACAGGCCCAGAACCGCGAGTTTGGCTTTGAGCGATAGCAAAGACACCTTGCTCAGCCTTATCTAGCAAATCAGCTGCATCCATACCCTCTGGATTTAAAGCTGTTTGTGATATATCCGAAGCCGTATGAATTAGCTGCCTTAAAACCGAGCGCTCACGCACGATACCAGCATAAGCCAGGATATTGGCCGCAGAAGGTGTATTATTAGCCAATTCAAATATATATGCTTCACCACCGGCTTTGGCAAGCTCCTTCATATTAGACAGGCGGTCAATCACTGTTAAAGTATCTACAGGCTGCTGGCGATCCATTAGATAATACATGGCTTGATAGATTAACTTATGCTCAGGTCTATAGAAATCAACATCAGAGATAACATCGACAATATTATCAAATGACCGATTATCGAGCATTAGTGCGCCTAAAACAGCTTGTTCAGCTTCTAATGAGTACGGGATATTTGCCTTTGTTTGTCTATTTTCAACAGGTTCCGTGGCAATATTCATGCTTGATCCTTTTTTACACAGATATACAGATACACAGCATAAAGCTGACATATGAATTCAAGGCAGTATCATACCATTAATTGACAATAATGTCGTGCATCTTAAGGCAATATTAAGCAGGCTCATATCTGTCGTAGTTATTAAAGGCTATATACATCAGCATACATCACTTTATAATAAATTGGTAAATATGTATAAACCCACCCTTAGCGAGTAATATTATGAGACCAAATACAGAAACGCCTTCTTTTAAACCTTTGACGAAAGCTGAACTTCAAACCTTAATTGATTGCTTTTTTTCTAAAGCCGCTGAAATAAATGAGAGCTTAGCTATGAGTGACCTCATTTTAGCAACTAAGAACACCACAACCGCCATTGGTCCTAATTGTGCTGAGGCTGGTGTAACCGCCGCTATGGTAGGCCATCAAAGTGCTAAACAAAATGAACGAAGATTATTAATAGCCATTATCGCCAAGATTAAGCAAGAAATAATGGCACACCACCAAAGTGAAGAACTAGTAGGGCTAACACCAACCACAAGACTAAAGCAAGCGATAAGCGCTCTTGAATTAAAGTATTTAGAAAGCTTGCAGGTAATACAACAATGCTTACAAAACAATAATGAAGAGAACAAACAACAGTTTATTAAGGAATTTTGGTTGACCAGCGATCCTGTTTTTCTTAATCAACAAAATGTTTATAACAACATACTGCTTGAGAATACAACTATTGTAGCGGAAAAAATTAAAGAAAAAATTATTACAAATAAACCTGATGCATATCATACCGTACCTGCTTATACAGCCACCACAACTGCCATGATTGATACCATCTCTCACCTTAAAAATAGTGAACCGTACCGTTGTGTTTTAGATATTAATCAAACACTACATTTACTTGAAACGTATAAAGCAATCTTTACACAGTATATCGAAAGTAGACCTAAAAAGCAGATATCAACCACCAAGTTACGTCGCCGCGGGGATACCAAACAAGAGCAGCTTGAAAAGCTAAACCAATTAATTGATCAATGTAATGGGCTTAAAAATAATTCACTTACACTGGAACCAAAGCTTGAAGAAACAATATTAACAGACAGCGCGCGCTCTTTATTACTACGGTTCGAAAACCCTAACGGAGCAAGCGCCAGACATATGCGCGCCAAGGATAATCTTCGAGTTGTTCATGGCCAAAAACTGACAGCAGTCGATGTTCGCGAACAAAGTAAAATATTATGTCGCGCTATTTATAAGCGCTTATCCAAAAAAAATCACCTAGAGATTAACTTTAACAGGCTAGCGCAGCTGCAATTATATTTAGATTGTAACACAGCAGAAGTTCCACCCAGATCATCAACCGAAATTTCTGGCACAGCAATAATTGGTGCAGCACCAAAAACCCATCCATACATTACAAAAGCAAAGGAAAAACTAAAAAACCTAAATAATCTTATAGAAAAACTTCAATCACCTACAACCCAAAGGCGAAAAGGCAATCCTCATCATCCTAAGGTGGAAAATGCTCTAGAAACACTGTATTCATTAGCTCACCGCCTTAAAGTTAGAATACAAGAGTTCGAATTCAAACTGGCATTTGAACGTGATACATCCAGTCAAACAACAGCATTCGAAAGCATCTTTGCCGAGATAGATAAGCGACTATACTATAAAACAAACACCAACAAGGCGAGGTTCACAGGCAACACACACATCCCTAGACAACCTGATGGTATAGAAAAAGATTCCAAGCCAAACCCAAGCAATCAGAGCGTGGGAAAAGCTAGCGTAATATAGAGCTTATCCCTAACAAAAAAAGCGCCGAGGCGCTTTTTTTGTTGTCTAAAACTTGCCGTACCTAGTGAGCTGCTTCTTCAGCAACTACTTCAACAGGTACGGTGGCTTCAACATCCATATGACAAAGCACATTAACTTTAAACTGCCCTAATTCACGAATAGGACCTTCTGGCATATCAATCATGGCCACGTCAACTTGCACGCCTTTTTCATTAATCGCTTGCGCAATATCACGCGCGGTGATTGAACCATATAAACGCCCTTCTTCAGAAACACGTGCAGTTAATGAAATTGATAAATCACCAACTTGTTTTGCTAACTCATTTGATTTAGCTACTAATGCAGCATCTTTAGCTTCTAATTCTTTACGGCGAGCTTCAAAAGCTTCCATATTTAACTTAGTTGCCATAGTCGCTTTTTGCTGTGGAATAAGAAAGTTACGTGCAAAACCTGGTTTGACTTTAACAACGTCACCAATTTTACCTAAACCTCTTACGCGTTCTAATAATATAATTTCCATTATTTTTCCCCTTTTTCAAGTATTTCAAATGCTTTAATTCTTGATGGGAATTTCACCCAACCATCTAAAAAGCCGATTAATGCCCATAGGCAAATAAAATATGTAAAAACAAATGTTGCAACATAAGCAACCGGTACCATAAAGCGCCAATTTGGCTTTGCAACCGCAGCTGCATGCAAAACAATTAATCCTTCCACAATAAATGGGAATAGAATGACTGGCATCATATCTATAAGGACTGTGTTATGCGTTATAAAAGCTAAAATTACAGCAATCGGCAATATCAAAGATACCCAGCGGTGAATTCTAAGCTTTAGCATTTCAACTTTTAAAGCACCTGGATTATAAATAATTGACTGCCAATAACGAGCAATCATCAACTCCAGGAACATAAATATCATCAAAGTTGAGGTAACAACACCTGTACCAATCCTAGAGTAAAGATCAATTATTCTAGGCCAATACTCTGATGGCACTGACTGGCTTGCTGTTAATGTACCCATCAACCTTGTAAGCACTGAATGCCAAACTGCGTTAACATCTGGAATAAAGCCATGAGCAGCCATAACGACCGCACAACCAACCAGCGTTAAAACAAGCAAAACATCATTCCAACGATGCGTATTGCGCAATGTTAATGCTGCAATATAAACCACAAAGCAATGAACCCAAGCAATGCCAAAAGCACTAAAGTGCCCTCTTACAGCGAAAGCAATAGCTGGGATAGCCACCCAAGCCAAAACAACTGCACCAAACTTTGCACCATTTCGCAATGTTACAAATGCCAATACAATACTTGCTATAAATGTTCCAGGTAAATAAATAAAAGTCGACATCACACAGACAAAAGCAACTATGCCTGCATGAAATTGTCGTGCATTTATCCATTCACCCCACTGCTTGATCATCATTATACCTTAAGCGCTTAATGCAACTTTATTTGCGATGATCACAATATGGCAATAAAGCCAAGAAACGAGCTAGTTTAATTTGCTTAGCTAGCGCGCGTTGACAACGAGCTGATACACCTGAAATACGGCTAGGTACGATTCGGCCAGATTCCATAATATAATCTTGCAATAATTCGATATTGGTATATTTAATATCTTTTAAGTTTTTTTGTGATAACGGTTGATGTTTACGACGACGAAATGAAGCCATTGTATTCCCCTTTAATTAGTTAAATGAATTAAGCCTCTTCAGCAGGCGTTGCGCTTTCTGCAACAGCTGGTTTTTCAGCAGCTTTTTCTACTTTTGGTGCTCGTTTTTCATAATGACGCTCATCAGAACGGGCTTGACGCTTATCTTTTTCAGCTTTAGCTTTTAATAAAGGTGAAGCATCCTTCTCAATTGAGTCAACTTTTTGCGTTAAATGGCGAATAATCGCATCGTTATAACGGAATAAGTTTTCAATTTCTTCAATTGCTTCAAAGTCAGCTGTTACGTTCATAAGTACGTAATGTGCTTTATGTACTTTGCTAATTGGGTAAGCTAATTGACGACGACCTAGGTCTTCTAAACGATCAATATTACCACCGTTGTTTTTGATCACGCCAACATAACGTTCGATCATGGCAGGTACCTGAGCAGACTGATCAGGGTGTACTAAGAAAATAATCTCATAATGATTCATAATGTGATTCCTTATGGTTTAAAACAGCGCATAGGCTAAGCCATACGCAAGGATAAAGGCGCCATCATAGCGACATTTGGTCTATAAATCAATCTTTAAACAGCTCAAATGTTCGACTTGTAATGACTTTTACTTACTAAACTGTGAGAATCTATGTCAATACTGTGACTATTTGCATTTGCCGACACGCTCATCATTCTACATACCCCATGGGTAAATGGTGAGGACTCAACGTTTCTAGCTGTTTGTGTAGCATTAAACAATGCTTTTAAAACTTTACCATAGCCATCTTTAGATAATTTGGGCACCGCCCTATTCTTCATAATTCTAAGCCTTTGAAGCAACTCATTCCTAAAAACACCGTTTTCAGTTAATTGGAACTTCTGTAATATATGCACCATATGTTCATGTATATAATGCAGAGGATTTATTTGTGCAGCTCTTCGAAAAGTTACAGGCCAATCACAAATATGCTGTTGCTTCATTTTAGTAGCTTGCTCCGCAAAGCACCGACTTACCTGTCCTACTATCTCTTCTATTGATACTGTATGCGGCTCATGCGCAGCTTTCATAAGCATTGCTAATTGAACTGGTAAGCTCTGGTTCATAAAGCTAAAGAAAATATTATAAAATTGTTGATCTGCATTATTAGGATTTAACTCATCCACGCCAGCTAACAATGATTCACTTATTTGGAAAATTGGCTTCAGATCAGAGAAAGCAAAACTTTTTGTTTGTGCGACAATAATTAAAAACCGCAAACGCCAAGAATTGCCATTAGCGGCGATTATTAAATTTCTAATACAATTTTGATTAGATATATCTTGTGAAATATTTAAAGGTATTAAACAAGCAACAGCATTAGTAACCTTATCCTCATCTAGCGAGTCGAAATATGCATTTAAAGAGTTGTACTTAGGCTTCCGGGGCAAAGACTTCATAACACTTAATGAGTTACTTTGCTTAACAACCGCTAGGCTTTGCAAATGAGGATAACACTTTAATATTACTTCTTCACAATCAGCTATATCAAGTGGCACCCTTTGAAGCCTATATTCTAATTTATTGTTTTTTGGTTTAAACCAGCTAGAACAAAATTGCTTTGGCTGGCCAATAATATAATTAGCAATGATTTTAGCAGCTTTTGGTGCAGTTTTTATATTTAACTTAACCTGTTCACCAGAAATTAAGGACCAAACGGTTTTTAAACGCTGCGCCAATAGAATATACTTTTCCGGTGGCTGATCTATAGATACATTTAAATTTCTACAAAGGTGATATGCAAAGAGATTAGCAAATAGTACTGAGGCAGCGTGAGGTAATGAAGTAAGCGACAAACCCCAAATTTGCTTTCGTCGTGGAATCCCACTTATAACATGTGAAGCAGGAACTATTTTCTTTGAACTATGTGGCATACAAAAACCTCTTCAGTCAGGGCTCTGGACTTGACGTATCAGTACAATTTAGATCTATAACACTTTATACTGTAGCTTAATTAAAGAAACCTGTAAATGATGGGACTAGCAAGTAAGCACACACTTTAAGTCACCGAAAAAAGTTTCTATTCTAATTCTGATCTAAATCTCGTAGCATATAAATTCTAAAGCCGTTTACAGAACTTTCATCCATCCAAATGGATACCGTTGAATTATTTTGATCTATTATTAACCAGCCTCTTAGACCTACGCTGGCCATCAATATCTGTATAACTACCTAAAACAGACTGATTGGCGGCATTTTTAAATGCATTTACACCACCAACAACTTTTTTAAGCTCATTCAGAACAAGTGTTTTTTGATTTGCATAAACAGGGAAAACCTGGTCAAATTCATTTATATCTACAAAGCCACATATACAAGCCATTTCTTTATCTGTCAGCACTACCGGCTTACGCAAATCCAGCATTGAAGGCTCCTCGTTAACATCTAAAACACCTTGTTTAACAAGAACATCTGCTAAACAAGCAAAAAAGCCTTTTATACCCTGAAATAATTAAATATTAATTTGCAAATAATTACATAAAAATGCATTTAACTGTGCTTCTAATGGCAAAACATAAAGATTGCAATCAACTAATGAAGCGCACTTAGAGGCATCCTTTTCAGTGATCACATATGTAGATTTAAAATTAAAATTCAAAGCTGAATAAGTATAATGATCTGGATAACTTTGCTCTTTGAAATTTAAGCCTAGTTTTTGAAGCGTATTAAAAAATTGCTGTGGATGGGCTATGGCACAAACAGCCGTTAGGCTAGCTTTAGAGTTTAACTCTTCTGTAGTTACTTCTTGCTTAGTTGCTAAATTATAAATTTTTCCAGGATAGCGGTAGATGATGAAGTTTTTGTTATCACCCCTCTCCAAAATCAAAGATTTTGACTCTCCCACAAGGTGAGAGTTGTGCTCGGGCGGCAAATCTGAAGACGTCGACTCTCCCACAAGGTGAGAGTGGTGGTCGGGCGGCAAATCTGAAGACGTCGACTCTCCTTCGCCAATAGAAATTACACCCAACTCTCCCCTGGAGGGAGAGTCAAAATGCGCAGCATTTTGGAGAGGGGGATTTTCAAGAGTAACCGATTCAACAAAAATACGGCCATTCTTGTTTTTACTCAACCTTTCCCGCAACGGCCCTGCTGGCAGCAAACTACCATTACCTAAACCCAATGCTTTATTTTCCAATATAATCTCTAAATCACGCCCTAAAGCTAAATGCCCTAAGCCATCGTCGCTAATAATTATTTCACAGCCAGGATATTGCGCTAATAAATACTTTGCACCAGCCACCCTATTTTGTGCAGCCACTACTGGGCAAGATAGTTTTTGCGTTAATAAAATCGCTTCATCGCCAACTTGTGTTGCATTATGTTTTTCTAAATGTACCAATTGCGGCTCTTTAGTTAAGCTACCTTTATAGCCTTTGCAGATAACCCCAACTTGTTTTCCCTGCTTTTGAAAAAAATCAACTAATGCAATAACCATTGGCGTTTTACCACCGCCGCCAACAGTCTGATTACCAACAATAAAGACTTTGCATGGCGCACGGTATGTTTTAAAGATCCCTAATCGATAACAACTTTTTTTTAGCCATGCAACCCAACCATAAAGCAAACTAAACGGCCAAAGCAAACACCAGATAAAACCTCTTTTGCCATACCATAGTTTATAAATATTTTTTTCTAACACTAGTCAGCCTTATTAGATGTATTAGCAAATTGAATATTATATAAGCGTGCATAATGATTGTTGTTATTAATCAACTCTTGATGCGTGCCGCGCTCAATAATTTCACCTTCATGCATCACTAAAATCTGATCTGCATGTAATATGGTTGATAAGCGATGCGCAATAACAAAAGTTGTCCGTCCCTCCATGAGATGATCTAAAGCAGACTGAATTATTTTTTCATTATGCGAATCTAATGCAGAAGTCGCCTCATCTAATATTAAAATAGGTGCATCTTTATATATAGCACGCGCAATAGCTAACCGTTGTTTTTGACCACCAGATAATAAAATACCTCTATCACCAATAGTTGTTTCTAAACCTTCAGGCAAACTCTGTATAAATTCCCAGATATTGGCAGCTTTGGCAGCAACAATCACTTTATCTTTTCCGGCTTGACCAACCTGTTGGCCATAAGCAATATTATTTAAAATAGAATCATTAAATAATTGCGGCGTTTGCGAGACTAAGGCAATTTTTTCACGAAGTGCATCAAGCTCATAACGATTTATTGATTCACCATCTAGCTCAACAACACCTTGTTGCGGCAATAAAAAACGCGGAATGGAATTAATTAAAGTTGTTTTACCACCACCTGAATATCCTACTAAAGCCGTAATGGTACCCGGTTTTGCTTCAAAATTAATATTATTAAGTGCAATCTTATTAGTATTCGGATAACTAAATGAAACCTGATCAAACCTAATATAACCAGTTGTTGTTAGCTCAGTTCGCTTGCCATCATTACTTTCATCGGCCAGATCTAAAAAGCCAAATACACTTTTAGCACCTGCTAAACCTATTTGAATGGAGTTATTTAAACTAGTCAAACGACGAATTGGTCTTAATAACTGAACTAGCGCTCCAATAATTGCAGCAAATGAACCAGCAGATAAATGCATGCTCGGCATCATAGCAGCATATAAAATAGTTGCTAAAACTAATGCAAATAAAACTTGTATAACAGCAGAGCTAATACTATTAGTTTTGACAGCTTTTAAATCCTGACTTCTGGCTGCATCGATACTTGCATCAAAACGCTTCTGCTCATAATCACTAGCCGTATATAATTTTAATACTTCTATATTATGAATAGCCTCTTGTGCTGTTTGCGTAACGGTACCCATCAAGCCTTGGGTAATATGTCCAATTTTTCTGATTTTGCGACTACTAATACGAAACAAAATAGCTACCAAAGGTAAGATCACAAATAGCAAAGAAGATAAGCGCCAGTTTAAATAAAACATAACAAACACTAAACCAATCAATAACGCAAGCTCTCTTACCGCAATTAACACTGTCGTTGTGGTTGCATTTGATAACTGGTCCACATTATAAATTAATAGTGAAACTATAGAACCACTAGAATTTTCTTTAAAATAATTAATCGGTAAGCGCAGCATTTTTCTAAACACTTTTTTGCGCATATCTGCTAGTAAGCATTTGGTTGATTTAGATAATTGGTAAGTTGAAGTAAACTCAAACAAACCACGCAATAAAAATAAGCCTAAAACTAATAATGGTAAATATTTTATAAAATGCATATTACGATGCACAAAACCTTGGTTAATAATTGGTGCGATCAAATAAGCAAATAAAGCATCTATCCCAGATAACCCTATAGCTGCAATTAACCCAGTAATTACATACCACATATAAGGCTTACTAATTTTAAATAGTTGCTTAAATAAAGAGCTGTTAGTTTTTTCTGTCATATTAGTTTCAGTTTGGTTACCTTGTTATCAAGAACAAATTATATACTATTTTTAAAGGTTGAGCTAAGTATTTTATGCGATAGAATCTGTATTGTTGTCCAAGCGCCATATGGACCCACTAATGCCGCTATTTTTTTATAATCCCACTGATTTAAATGCATTTTATTCGGGTGAGCAGCCACAATCAAAATATGGGCGTTTTTTCTTATGACCAAAGTCTTTTGGCGACCTATTTGTATTGGCTTTAAGTCTCCAGCTCTGCCAATAGGCATCAGCATATTTAATAATAAAGGCAGCATCAATACCAGAGACCAAAACCTACCTGGCATAGCCTTCGGTGCAAATAACCATACATAACCTATCATATATAATAAGCAAAAATAGATAGATGGTGAGCACTCTATATAAGCTATATGTAAATGGCACATTACAGATAAGAGTCGCCATAAGGGTTGAAAACAAATGACACTGATATGCCATAATTTTAAATTGAGCATTGGAAATAATGGTTGAATTAAAACTGCAAAAAATACAACCGGTAATAAGATAAATGCTACCCAGGGGACCGCAATTAGATTTGCTAACCACCCTAATAACGCATATTGACCAAAAAAATATAAAGACCATGGTAAAAGTGAACAAGTAATAATAAGGTTTAAATATAGCCATTGTTTAAACCAAGATTGGATACCCGGTCGCATTTGCATACCATAACAAATCGAAGTGACCGCTATAAAACTTAACCAATAACTTTGTGAATAAATATCTAGCGGGTTTACAACTACAATAATAGAAAAGGCTACTAACACCCTATCTGTCATAGTTAAATGCAGCAATCCAATTTGTGATAAATATAAAACAGCTATCATAATAGCTGCACGCTCACATGGAATAGCCCAACCAGTAAACCAACCATACAAAACAGCTCCTAACACAGCTATTGATATAGATGCTACTTGTTTTGGCATACATTGCATTGCCCATTGCGAACGCTGCCATAAATATGCCATCATCTGCCAAATTAAAAAAACCATCACACCCAAATGCAACCCTGCTATTGCCAATAAGTGCGATGTGCCCGTCCGTCCAAAAGTAAGCCATACTTGATTGGTTAAGTAAGCACGGTTCCCTAAAGATATGGCCATTAATATAGCTGTAGCCGTGGAAGGACCGTTGGTTTGCCAAATCCATTGTGATATCCGTGATTTAAGCTGCCCAAAAGAATGAGGGTTATATTTACTTGCTCCAATGGTTTCAATATTTGCATAAACTTTACCATTGTATTGTTTGGTATTTTTTATTTTTAACCAATATAACTTGGGCCATGCTTTAATTTCTATGGGGGAATATTCACTTAAAATTATGGGTATATGTGTTTTTATGTGGTCTAAAATTTTTAAAGACCCACTATATTCTTTATAAGTTTGGCTAAGTATTAATGGCTTGTTAATCCGAACGTAAACCCAGCCATTATAATCTTTTAAAATTGGATTATTTAATTGCGCTTGATGATATTGATTTTGCAGATATGCAGATAACAAAGTAAATAATAACAATAAACAATAGCAGGCAAATTGCTTTTTGATCATCATAAAAAAGATTAACACGAGACTTATTGCCATAATAGCAATAGCAGTTACATGTAAGGCTAATAATATAAAAAGTATTATAATGCAAAAAAGAAAAATCACCGCAACTTCTTAATAAAGAGATTGCAGTGATTAAAACAGATTTTATGTTAAATATATTGAGTAATAACTACTAATATATTCACTTATTCTTCTGAAGTAGCTTGATCAGCAGCAGGTGCATCTGCTTCTGGAGCATCATCAGCTTTAGGCATTGAAACAACACTACCATCAGCTTGCTCAATATCTTTCATGCTTAAGCGAACACGACCTTGACGATCGATTTCTGTCACTTTAACACGAACAATTTGACCTTCTTCTAAGAAGTCATGGATATTTTCAACACGCTCTTGCATGATTTGAGAAACATGAACCATACCTTGTTTGCCAGGAATTAGCGAAACAAACGCACCGAAATCCATCATCTTCACAATAGGACCTTCATAAATAGCACCAACTTCAACGTCTGCAATCAAGTCTTCAATCTTCGCTTTAACTGCATCAGCATCGTCAGCATTTTGTGCTGAAATCGTTACCAAGCCTTCATCTGTAAGATCGATTTGTGTATTAGTTTCTTCAGTTAATGAACGAATTGTTGCACCACCTTTACCAATCACGTCTCTGATTTTATCTGGATGAATTTGCATCGTTATAATACGCGGTGCATGTGCAGATAAATCTGTACGTGGCTTATCTAAAGTTTGGTTCATTAAGCCTAAGATATGTAAACGCGCATCTTTAGCTTGAGCCAATGCTTGTTTCATAATATCTTCAGTAATCCCCTGAATTTTAATATCCATTTGCAGTGCAGTGACACCATCAGAACTACCAGCAACTTTAAAGTCCATATCGCCCAAGTGATCTTCATCACCTAAGATATCTGTTAAGACAGCAAAATCATCACCTTCTTTAATTAAGCCCATTGCAATACCTGCAACTGGCGCTTTAATTTCGATACCAGCATCCATCAACGCCAAACTTGTACCACACACAGTCGCCATTGAAGATGAACCGTTTGATTCAGTAATTTCAGAAACGATACGAATTGTATAAGGTGTTTTTTCCATATCTGGTAATACACCAGCAATAGCACGCTTAGCCAAATAACCATGACCAATTTCACGACGCTTAGGACTACCCATCATACCCGTTTCACCAACACTGTATGGAGGAAAGTTATAATGAAGCATAAATTTATCACGAATAGTACCAGCCAAATGATCCTTCATTTGTGCCTCACGCTCTGTGCCTAAAGTAGCTGTTACAATCGCTTGCGTTTCACCACGAGTAAACACAGATGAACCATGTGTACGCGGTAAGAAATCAACGTCAATATTAATAGGACGAACTGTTACACGATCACGACCATCGATACGTGGCTCTTGAGCGATAACACGTTTTCTAACAATATCCTTTTCGATATCATGAAAAATGTGACTAGCTTTTTCTGATAAATCATCCATACCAGCTTCAACTAAAGCAGCTTGCATTGCAGCACGCGCAACATTAATTTGTTCCACACGAGCCGGCTTATCTTGAATTTGATAAGCGGCTTCAATGGCCGCACGAGAAGTTTCTTCAACTTTAGTTTCAAGCGCTTCATTTTTAGCTTCAGCTTGCCATTCCCAGCGAGTTTTGCCGCCAGCTTTTGCAAGATCATTGATTGCATCAATAGCTACTTGCATTTGCTGATGTCCGAACATCACAGCACCCAACATAACATCTTCAGATAATTGCTCAGCTTCAGATTCCACCATTAATACCGCAGATTTAGTACCAGCAACCACTAAGTTTAACTGTGAACTTTCAACCTGTTCTTCACTTGGGTTTAAAGTATATTCACCGTCAACATAACCCACACGCGCTGCACCAACAGGACCATCAAATGGAATACCTGAAACAGACAAAGCTGCAGAAGCCGCAATAATTGACATAACATCAGTTTGAATTGAAGGGTCGTAAGACATAACCGTAATAACGATTTGCACTTCGTTTCTAAAACCTTCAGGAAATAAAGGACGAATTGGACGATCGATTAAACGACAAATCAATGTTTCGTGCTCACCTGGACGACCTTCACGCTTAAAATAACTGCCTGGAATTTTACCAGCAGCATATGCTTTTTCTTGATAATTCACTGTTAGTGGAAAGAAATCGATACCTTCTTTCGCTTGTTTCTTACCAACAACAGTGGCTAGCAAAACCATCTCGCCAGCTTTTAAAACGACAGATCCTGTTGCTTGTCTTGCAATTTTGCCTGTTTCTAGAGTAACGGTGTGCTCACCGTATTGAAAAGATTTTGTAATCATGGACACAGATTTTTCCTTTTAAATAGAATAACAGCCGGATAAATGACGTCACACACCCGACTATATAAATTAGTAAATTAAATATTAACGACGTAGACCTAAACGAGCGATTAAACCACGGTAGCGTTCAATGTCTTTTTTCTTAAGATAGTCTAATAAACCACGACGTTGACTTACCATGCGCAATAAACCACGACGTGAGTGGAAATCATGCTTATGCTCTTTAATATGGTTAGTTAATGATGTGATCTTAGCTGATAATACAGCCACTTGAACTTCAGTAGAACCAGTATCACCTGGTTTAGTTTCATATTCTTTAACAACTTCAGCGACTTGTAATGCGGACAATGACATAATTTTCTCCTTTTTGGGACTTTAAAAATCAGCTACAGTAACCGCTGTCATTCGCAGTAATATTCTCTATAGCTTTAAACGAGGCCCGATTCTAGCACAACTTACAGCTTATGCATACTTGTTTAGAGCGCATAATGCCACTGTCTATATAAAGAGCTATAGTTGACCTCATGAAGCCGATGGTTGTTTTGATAAAACACAGGCAAATAAAGTCTAACCCATGGTGGAACCTGTCTTGATTGCCAGTATTTTTTAATGGTCTCTCCAGTTTGACCAAAACGTACATCTATCAAACTATCAGATAAATTAGCCAACTGATTTTTAGAAAATAACTCAGTAGACAGCAAACTTGGATAACCGTGTAAGGACATATCATCCTGCCAACACCATTGAAAATCTGCCGGTGGCACTGATAAATCACCAACCAAATATAAATTATCTTTATAGCGACGAATACTACAGCCCACATTAATAACTAATTCCAATTGGTTATTAGTATTTAATTGCAGCATTAAATCTGTCAATCGATTAATGCCCAATACAGGCAGGCCGAAATATTGCAACCAATAACGCAAACACCAAACCTGCTCTTCTTTATCTAAGGTTAATAATTTAGTTATTGATAAACATATGCCGTTAACATCAAACAGATTTAAAAATACTGGCTTTAAATATTTTTCTAATAACGCTTTTTGCAGCTGTAATATTTCTGTATTTGTAGAAAATGTTTTTATAACTCTTGGCCACTCATTTTCAATAATCGGCAAAATATCATGACGAATTTTATTGCGCGTATATTTAGTATCAAAATTAGATTGATCCTGCGAATAAGGTAAGTTTTTCATATTTTGGTAAGCATGAATGTTTTGCTGAGACAAACTCAATAACGGTCGTAATAAAACACCTTTGCCTAGCACTCGTGTTTTTGGAATGCCCGATAAGCCATCCAAACCCGAACCTCTAATAGCATGCCATAAAAAAGTTTCTGCTTGATCATTAGCATGATGCGCCATCATTAAAATTTCATTATCACCAACAACCTTGTTAAATATTTGATAACGTTGCTGGCGAGCCCATGCTTCAATACCTGTTTGTTTTTCCTGCTTTAAAAAATAGAGGTGTAACGATATATTGCTTTGCATACAATAATTATAAAGCTGAGCCGCCCATGCTGTCGCCTCATCTTGCAAACCATGATGAATATGAATGACATTAATACTAGGGCAACTTATTTGTTTAGACAAACGATTTAATACATCCAACAATACCATTGAATCTTTGCCACCTGAACAAGCTACCCACCATTTATCAGCATTTAAATAAGGTGTTATTTGATTTTGCAAATAATCTTCTAAATCATTAATCATGATAAGACTTATCAAAATAACGCAAGCGCTGATATCGATTTTCAGTTAGTTGTTTAATGGGTGTAGCTTGTAAATTATTAATGGCAGCTATCAACGCACTTTTAAGTTCTAATGCCATAGCTTGCGGATTTTGGTGCGCGCCACCCAAGGGCTCATCGACGATGGCATCTATTAACTTATGAGACAATAGTTGCTTCGCCGTCAACTGTAAAATTTCAGCAGCTTTTGGCGCCTCTTTAGCGTCTCGCCATAAAATCGAAGCACACCCTTCTGGTGAAATCACTGCATAATAACTGTTTTCTAGCATAAAGTTTTGATCCGCAATGCCGATAGCTAATGCGCCACCAGAACAACCTTCACCAATAATTACCGAGACAATTGGCGTTTTAAGTTGCGACATCGTTAGAAGATTTCGTGCAATAGCTTCAGATTGATTTTTCTCTTCTGCTTGAATACCAGGATAGGCACCTTTAGTATCGATGAATGTAATCACCGGAATTGAAAAACGCTCTGCCAAGAGCATGAGCCTCTCTGCTTTACGAAAATCATAGGGTTGCGCACAACTAAAGTTACAAGCCAAATTTTCTTGAATGGTACGCCCTTTCTTGTGGGCAATCACCATCACAGGCTTATTATTTAGTCGAGCTAAGCCACCAAATATAGCTTGCGCCTTAGCATCATGCCTATCACCTTCTAATTCATCTATATCATTAAAAATAAGTGGAATAAGGTCGTTTGGGTGCGGCCTGCGTGGATGCCGTGCAACCTGGACTATTTGCCATGGATCCAGTTGTTTATAGATATCAAGCAACAACGCTTCTTTTTGCTTTTTTAGCTCCTGTAGCTCTGCATGAGCCTCAGAAGAACCGACATGCCCAAGCAACTCTAAGCTCATGATTTTTTTGTCAAGCTCCATAAGGGGCTCTTCAAATGGTAAATAATCCAAAGTAGACATAAGGAAACCATCATTAATTATACACTTAGCGCATCATAACCCTCTGGTGCAATGCATGCAAGAAAGTGATTTGCTCATGTTAATATTTCTTTAAGAGTCATTGGTTATAATAATCAGCAGATCTACTTTTAAGGCATTCTAAAAAATGTATTTAAGCTATCAACTTCAACAAAATGATAAGCTCAAATATGCTCGTGCAGCAACCAGAACACAACAGCGCACGACCTATTATTTGACCTACGGCCTTATCAATTTATGCATTGTGATGCTTGTTGCTAGTTTTTGTTTTTACTATTTTTCAACGCCAATCGTTATCGAACATGTCAGCATCCCACCTCGTGATGACTTAGGCGTGTTTTTTATAACCTTATTCATCACCGGTCTACTTTCAGTACTAGCCTTTCATTTTAGGCGTCAATTCAAATATTTATTCCAATTAGCCCTGCTTAAAACTAATTATACTCGAGTAGAGATGTGGGCAGATGCTAAGCAACTACGCTGCATCCTCGATGGCAAAGAATTTGTTTTTGATTGGCATAATATAACTATACGCAGTAATGATTATCAAACTTGTCTTATTAGCGACACAGAAGAACAGCCTGAAACTACCCCTCTATTACTGATTCCTCAAAAATACCTTTGCAAAACCTCACTATTAAAGAATATTCACCAATGGCAGATGCAAGCCGCTGCTTAATTTCCACCCTGCCACTCATAGCCTTGCTGCATAACTAAAAAAGCGACTCTATACCATTTTTTTCTCAATAACTGCCTAATTAACTTAAGAAATTTTTAGCTTTACAAGCCTCAAGCTATAGTGGTAACATGCCTGCGCTTTGATGTATCAAAGTCTGGAGAAGTGGCCGAGCGGCTGAAGGCGCTCCCCTGCTAAGGGAGTATGGGGCTTAATACCTCATCGAGGGTTCGAATCCCTCCTTCTCCGCCATGATTACTTACCAAAGGTGAGAAATTATGGTGCAAAAGTGGAATGAGAACCCGAAAAGAGGGTTCTGTTCAATTTGCGTAAGCAAATTGCACGAGCGAAGCGAAGCCCCGAAGGGGCGAGAAAAAGCCTAAGCTTTTTCGAGTAATCCCTCCTTCTCCGCCATGATTACTTACCAAAGGTGAGAAAAGTGGCGAAATAGTTTGCGAACTAGAGACTCTTTTGATACATTGGCACCCAATGCGCGCCCGTAGCTCAGCTGGATAGAGTACCTGGCTACGAACCAGGCGGTCGGAGGTTCGAATCCTTCCGGGCGCGCCACTTCTTAAGTACACATCTATTTTTTCCTACACTACATCTAACATCTCCTCAAGTACAATTACCGGAAGGTGAGAACCGAGCCGTCAGGCCATGAGGTTCGCCCAATTTGCGCCAGCAAATTGCACAAGCGCAGCGAAGCCCCAAAGGGGCGAGAAAGACTCCAAGGTCTTTCGAGTAATCCTTCCGGGCGCGCCACTTTTTAAGTACACATCTATTTTTTCCTACACTACACCTAACACCTCCTCAAGTACAATTACCGGAAGGTGAGAACCGAGCCGTCAGGCCATGAAGTTCGCCCAATTTGCGCCAGCAAATTGCACGAGCGCAGCGAAGCCCCAAAGGGGCGAGAAAGACCCCAAGGTCTTTCGAGTAATCCTTCCGGGCGCGCCACTTTCTAAGCACACATCTATTTTTTCCTCCACTGAATCCTCAAATAACAGTTAAGCATTTTGTATGTTATGATTCACTAAGCATTACTTTTTAAAGGAGCAATCATGCCTGATCAACCACATAAGAGCACATCAAAAACTATCATCTCATTTTTAATTTTACTTATTGTATTACTACTAGCATGGCATTTTTTACTCATACCATTACTAGGCATTACCATTGCAGCCACAGCTGCTGGCTGGGCATTCGGCATTTGGGCAATTGTTATCTTGGCAGTATTAGCTATATGCGCATTAATTTTACCAATTATAGGCGCCGTTGTTGTTGGCATATTGGCGACGGTTGGTGTACTAATCTCAATAATATTATTCCCATTCTTATTTCCATTACTCATACCCATTCTACTAATTTGCTTATGCATTAGCTTTTTGCGCAAAATATAGCAAAAAGCAGCAAATAGTAATTCAGCCCATGAATATATTGACATAATTACCCTGTTTATGTTCAACTTAGGCCCTTTAGCAACCTTGCAATTAGGCTGACAAATTATGGGCTCAACGCGCAAATTAACATTATTAATGATGGTGCTGATCACAGTCGGCGCTGTCGATAGTATCCGCAATATTCCTACTACCGCCCTATTTGGCCCTAAAATCATCGCTTTTTTCCTAATTGCTTCAGTATTTTTCTTAATCCCTGCTGCACTTATATCCGCTGAGCTGGCTGCCAAATACCCAGAAGATAATGGTATTTATGACTGGGTTAAACATGCTTTTGGCCCACGCTGGGGTTTTATTGCGGTATGGTTACAATGGGTAGAGAATGTACCCTTTTTTCCAGCGATACTAAGTTTTATTGTAGGCACTATCATCTATATGTTTTCACCCAGCTTAGCCAACGATCGCTTTGTGCAACTTACTTTAATTCTAGGTATCTTTTGGGCACTAACGCTTGTAAATATTTTTGGCATTCGTCTATCAGCTAGCTTTAGTAGCTTCTGTACAGTTATTGGATTGGTGGTACCCATGATCTTATTGATTAGCATGGGATCGATCTGGTATTTTTCAGGACGCCCATTGGCAATACACTTAACTTTAAACAATATGATTCCGCATTTATCGCACTTATCAGTTTGGGTGACGATGCAAGGCGTCTTGCTTTCACTATGCGGTATCGAGCTTGCAACTGTCCATGCCAAAGATACGATAAACCCTAAAAGAACTTTTCCATTAGCCCTAATTATTTCAGTCACCATTATCATAGTGACTTTAGTGATGGGCGCGCTTTCTGTTGCTTGGGTAGTACCCGTAAAAGATATAAGCTTAGTAACAGGTATTATGGATACTTTTTCACACTTTTTATCTTCCTACCATTTGCTTTGGACGCTTCCTATTTTAGCCATTATGATTGCCATAGGTAGCTTAGGCGGTGTAAACAGCTGGATTATCGCCCCAACTCGCGGTTTACGCGTTGCTTGCGAAGAAGGCCACTTTCCACAATGGTTTGTCAAACAAAACAAACAAAAAATGCCTGCAGTTATTTTAATTTTTCAAGCTATTTTAGTCAGCATTATTATTGGCGCTTTTATTTTAATTCCTAGTGTTAATGGTGCCTATTGGCTACTTTCTGTATTAGCAGCTCAATTATATATGATGATGTATATTCTCATGTTCTTAGCCAGCTTGGCATTAAAATGTAAAAACCGCAGCAAACCAAATCACTACCATATTAGCGGCGGATTTATTGGCCATTGTTTAGTAGCCGTTTTGGGTTTAATCGGCTCTGTAGGCGCTTTTCTGATTTGCTTTATCCCACCAAGCAACGTTGCAATCGGCGACAAAGCGCACTATGAAATAGTATTGATCGTCGCGTTAGTTGTGTTAACTTTTTTACCATTATTATTTAAGTTGAGCGTTAAAAAATAGCTAATTTCTTACAAGCTGTGTCTTTCTTTTGTACCTGTGATTTAGTAGCATTTTCATACGCTGCATGCTATTCTTCATGAGTTACAAAAACCCTTAATCAATAAGACTAAAACAACTTATGACATCTACAACAACTGCACAAGCTTTTAACTTAAAAGCAGACTTGGTCGCTATGACCGTTTTACAAATTACCGAAGCTTCCGCAGAAGCCATCGAACAACAGTTAACTGACGCTATTGCTCAAGCACCCGCTTACTTCAAAGATGCGCCGATTATTATAGATATCTCGAAGATTCCTGTTACCTTGAAAGAATTTGTTGATATAAAAGCACTCTATACGCTACTAAAAAATCAAAACCTCTGTCCTATTGGAATACGCGGCACGCTGGAAAAGCAGGAAGACCTTCTAAAAGAATTAGGCCTTGTTAAGCTTAATACACGCGTAAATTCTCAAGCAGCTGATGAAAAAGAACAAGCCAAAGAAACCGCTGCCAAAGCTATCGAAAAAACAAAAAAATCGGCCGCTAAAGAACAAAAAACAGAACCTGAAGCAAACACCTTCAAAGCCAGTGCCAAAACAACAAAAGTAATTACCAAGCCAGTTCGCTCTGGTATGCAAGTGTATGCACAAGATGGTGATCTATTAGTTTTAAGCAGCGTTAACCCTGGCGCTGAAGTGATTGCAGATGGTAATATTTATGTGCTTGGCGCCCTTAAAGGACGCGCTTTAGCAGGTGCCAAAGGCAACCAAAATGCTAAAATAATTTGTCAGCAGCTTGATGCTGAACTTGTAGCTATTGCTGGCCAATATCTTACTAAAGAAACACTTGGAAACTCTTTTGAACAAAAAGGCATGCTTCACATTTATTTGAATGAGAAGCAGCTAATGATTGAACCAACCTAAAAAGGATCGTTATGACTGAAATCGTTGTTGTTACTTCAGGAAAAGGTGGTGTTGGTAAAACCACTACCAGTGCATCATTTGCAACCGGCCTCGCAATGCGCGGCAAAAAAACATGTGTAATCGACTTTGATGTGGGCTTACGTAACCTAGATTTAGTGATGGGCGTTGAACGTCGCGTAGTCTATGACATCATCAATGTGATCAATGGTGAAGCTAATTTAAAACAAGCATTAATCAAAGACAAAAACACAGAAAATCTTTATATTTTAGCCGCATCACAAACGCGTGACAAAGATGCTTTAACCAATGATGGCGTTGAAAAAATTATTGATCAACTAAAAGCCGATGGTTTTGATTACATTATTTGTGACTCACCTGCTGGGATTGAAAGCGGCGCAATCAACGCGATGTATTTTGCTACGCAAGCTTTAGTGGTCACTAACCCAGAAGTCTCGTCTGTGCGTGATTCAGATCGCATCATTGGCATGCTTTCCAGCAAAACCAAACAAGCGATTGATGGTGGCACACCTATTAAAGAATATCTTGTGATTACTCGTTATTCTGATAAGCGTGCTAGTAAAGGCGAAATGCTTTCTGTTGATGATATTCAAGACTTATTAGGTATCGACTTATTAGCAATTATTCCTGAATCCCCTGCGGTTTTAAATGCCTCAAACTCTGGTGTTGCTGTTGTTAAAGATGATAAGAGCGATGCAGGTACGGCCTATAATCATATGATTGATCGCTTTATCTCCGGTGATAGCAGCGGCCCACTTTACCACCCTAAGAAAAAGGGCTTCTTAGCTAAATTATTTGGCTCTAAAGAAGGAGTTGGTGCATGAGTTTATTAAATTACTTAGGCTTTGGCAAAAAAACTGCCACCACTGCTCGTGATCGTTTACAAGTGATTATTGCCCAAGAACGTAAGCAAGATTCTTCACAAGACTACTTGCCAATGTTACGCAAAGAAATCATGGAAGTTATTGCTAAATACACTAAAGTTGATATGACTAAGGTGAAAGTTGACCTTCATCATGATGAAAACAGTAGCGTATTAGAACTTAACGTTGCTCTTCCAGAGCATGAGGAAGCTGCAGTTAATTAATTTGTAAATCAATCATTAATTCAAATCCCAGCAGCTAGCTGGGATTTTTTTATTTTAGCAATGACAGCTCTTCACCTGCTGCCATTGGAGCAGGCATCTACTGCATCGAATCTTCTTCAATAAACAGAGCCAATGCTTGGCTGTTAGCAAAACGAATTTTGATTTTTTGCTCTGCTTGCATTTGTGAAACATTATTAATAACGTGTTTTTTATCATCAGTAACCATAGCATAACCACGCTCTAAAATAGATAAGGGATTCAATGCTTCTAAATTATTTTTTAAACTTTGAATTTTATGCTGCTTGATCTGTAATTTTATTTTAATAGCTTGGTGGAACCTGGCTTCCAACCTTTCCAAACTTAAACTTTGTTGTTTAACTTTTAAAGCTGGACTTTTACACGATTGTTTGAGTAAATTTAACCTATGTTTATACTGATTTAATTGGTAACGCATGATTTGGTTTAAATGCTGTTCGTGTTTGCTTAACACTATCTTTAGCTGGCTTAAATCCTCACTAAGGATTTCTGCACCTGCTGATGGCGTTGCAGCTCTTACATCAGCCGCCCAATCAGCTAAACTCGTATCAACTTCATGCCCTACCGCACAAACAATAGGTAATGCACAATCATATATGGCTTTAACTAGATCAACATCATTAAAACAGAATAAATCTTCAGCACTGCCGCCACCACGTGTTAATAAAATAACATCAACAGCATCATGATCTTGCGCTTCTAGCAATGCCTTAATCAACTGTTTTGGTGCCGTATCCCCCTGCACTTGCGATGGATAAACAATCACTTCTATCCCAGGATTACGACGCGACAACACTTTTAAAACATCATAAAGTGCCGCACCTGTTGCTGATGTCACAACGCCAATACGATTAACTTTATCTGGTAATGATTGCTTATGTTCTGCAGAAAACCAACCTTGTTTGGCACAGTATTGCTTAAGTTGCTCAAAGCGAATAGCCAATGGCCCATCCCCTTCAGTCATCACCTGGCGAGCAACAAGCTGCAATTCACCTCGTTGTGTATATAACTTCATCTGCCCCCAAACGGTGATCATCATACCATTTTTGAGCGATCTAATTTTAGGATAAACACCTTTAAATATCACTATGCGCAGCTGTGCTTTTTCATCTTTTAGGGTTAGATAAGCATGACCAGAAGCTGGAATGGCTAAATTTGAGATTTCACCAGTTAGCCAAATATCTGAAAAGCATTCTGACAAAAGATCAGAAGTCATTTGTGACAGCTGACTTACGGTAAATATTTGTAGTTCTTGTTTGTTTTGTTGATTTATCGGCATAAAATGCGCCTTAGATATAGATTTGTGCTCTAGCTTAAGTAATAATAACCAGGTCTACACACTAACACAAACGATAGATATTTATGAATAATTTTAAAACAATACTGAAAGCCAGCCAATTATTAGCAGTAGCTGCACTAATAGCCTATTTATCTGGTTGTGCTAACCCAAATGCATTAGGGCTTAATAATAATCAATGGCAGCGTTTAACCCCTGCTCAGCAAAAAACTTATAGTAAAAACTATCATTCCATTAAAACAAATTTAGCTAAGCAAAATAAACAAAAATCAGCAACAGCAAACTTTATAGACGACAATGGTTTGCCAGATGTGGATTTAACCATTCTAAATGGTCAGGCAGCTTTTGCACCGACGTTTAACTTTCAACCGATAGCCGCGTTACATATACATCTTAAATACGGCATGTGCCAATCTGCATTATTATCCGCACAACAATCAAACCAAAAAGCAACACTATGGTTTTGTTATCTGAATAAAATGATTGGTATCGACCCTTCTTTTTATAACCTCAAACAGGCATGGGGCACAGTATTCATTGATGCTAACCCGTTATGGAACCATGGTTACAGCTATAAACACGTCTATAGCAGTGGTTTTGTGCGTTTGAGCAACGCCACGATTAAAATACAATCAGCATCACCCATTAATTTAAATCCACAAACCGTTGATCTAACGCAACAAGTGACTGGTAATATACCTGGAACCGATAATGCTCAATAATGCCAAGTTGCCTGTATTAGCGATAGAATGCTCAAGTCCATTTTTATCGCTAGCTCTACAAACAGAAGATCAGCTCTACACTTTTAAGCAAGAAGGTCAACGCAGACATAGCCAGTTTATTTTGCCTTCTATTGAAAAATTATTGCAACAGGCTAATCTAACCATTAAAGACATTAAAAGGATAGCAGTCGGTAACGGCCCTGGCAGTTTTATTGGTGTGCGTTTAGCCCATGCTGTAGCCCAAGGATTATGCTTACCTACGAATATATCTTTAGCAACTCTATCATCATTACAAATTATTGCTCAAAGCCTTTATTTAGAACAAACATCTAATATTATTTTAGTGGCGCAAGATGCTCGTAAACAAGAGGTTTATGCTTGCGCTTACCAAGAAAATGATGGTGTGATGAGGCCGATAATGGCCGAACAGTTATTATCCCCTAAACAACTACAACAGCTATATGAGCACCTGTCAAAACAAGGTGAATTAGCTTTAACTGGTACAGGTTGGCAAGCCTATCAAGAAGATTTATATATTAAGCATGATATTTGGCCGCTGGCTAATTGCGAATTAGCGAAAGGCGCTATTGCTTTAAGCCTAGCTAATATCAATTTAGATAATCAAGAACCTAATTATGTTAGAGATCATGTAGCTGATTTGCCCAAATCTTAACTTTAATTCAAGAAGCAGATGAGCCCTTAATCATAGCTGTTAATGTAAAATCAGCATGACTTATGGGTATAATACTTTTTGCTTTATAGCCAAATTTACCATGGACACTTTCAGAAGGACCGCCAGTAGCCGTTTCTAAATAACAAGGCACAGCTAATTTCGCTGCCATATCAAAAGTTGCTTGCACCAAAGCGCCACCAAAACCTTTTTTTTGTTGAAGAGGATCGGTTCCTAATACCCAACAATACATAAAATTATTATCAGGTATATTTTCTTTTTGTGCCTTTTCGATAGCTTTTTCCAAGATTTGTATTCGATTCAAGCCTTCTTTTCCTATAATCCTAGGTGTTTTAAACATGCCAGCGCGTAACATCTTCCACATCGTCATTTTTGTTTGACCTGGTTTTAAGCGTAAAGCTATAGCTTCAAAATTTTCAGTTCTTAATGCGATGCCATAGCGTACTGCATAATTTATCCAAGTTTTAAATAATGCTTTTGCTGTATTAAAGTAATCATCAGTTTGGCCAATAAGCCACCTGATTAACGCATCATTGTAAAAGGCATTAGCCAAAGTTTCTGCTGCGCGTTCAGATTCATTTAGAGTAATATGCTTTATAGTATGCGTCGTCATTATTTTTCCTACATGCTCAAACTTTTTAAAAATTAAGATTTTTGTATTTTAGGGTTTTTCTTGGTATCCCTATCTTTTTCAATCTTATCAACTTTCTTTCCAGCTTTAGTATCATAAGGATTTTCATCATTTTTGAAAAACAGCTGTACTGGTACACCTTCAATATCAAAATAATCCCGGAAAAACTTCACTAGATAGCGCTTATAAGAACCGGGTAATTGTTCAACTTGCTTACCATGGATAAGTATTAACAAAGGGTTGTGCCCACCCAAATGAGCATAGCGACATTTGATACGACGCCCGCTAATTAATGGAGGCTGGTGGTCATGAACAGCTTTTTCTAAAGCTTTCGTTAATTTAGAAGTGGTTAATTCTTTATTAGCAGCAGCATAAGCTTCATCAATAGCATGATAAAGCTTGCCCACACCTGAGCCATGCAAAGCTGAAATATAATAGCGACGCGCATAATCCACAAAACTTAACTTACGATCGATAGCATCTTTAATTTTTTCTTTTTGATCCGCATCCATCGCATCCCACTTATTGATGGCAATCACCAAACCTTTACCTGAGTCTAAAGCCCAACCTAAAATTCGCATATCTTGATCGGTCAAACCATCATTGCCATCCATTACAAAAATAATAATTTGCGCTTCATCTATCGCTTGTAGTGTTTTAATCACTGAAAATTTTTCAATTTTTTGATGCACTTTAGTACGTCGACGCACACCAGCTGTATCGATTAGTGTATAAGGTCTATCTTCACGGTCAAAATCAATGGCAACACTATCACGTGTTGTGCCTGGACGATCACAAACGACCACCCTATCTTCACCTAAAATACGATTGACTAAAGTAGATTTACCGACATTTGGCTTACCAATAATAGCTATTCGAATACGAAGCGCGCTATCTTTAGTCTCAAAGTCAGCAATTTTATCTTCGATAATTTCATGTTTATGTGCTTCATTAAATCGATTCATTACCACATCTAACATGTTTTTAACACCACGCTTTTGCGCAGCAGCGATAACTTCAACCGGATCAAATCCTAGTTCATAAAACTCACTAGCAACCAAGCTACCTTCTTCACGATCGGCTTTATTCACCACACAAATAACTTTATCTGCATATTGTTGACGTAATTGTAAGGCTATATTTTCATCGGCAGAAACCAAACCATCTTTAGCATCAACTAAGAATAAAATGAGATCAGCTTCTTCTAAGGCCAGCTGCACTTGTTGTTCGGTAAGATTATCCATTTCTTCATCATGAACTTCGCCAATCCCACCTGTGTCGATGACAATAAAGTCTTGACCATGATGCTTACCGCGACCGTATTGGCGATCACGCGTTAATCCCGGAAACTCGGCCACTAAAGCTTGGCGAGTGCCAGTCATTACATTAAATAATGTTGATTTACCAACATTGGGGCGACCAACTAAGGCAATTACAGGTGTTGCCATACGACTATCCTTTGTTTATGAAACTACTTATTGCAAACCAGCGTTTAAACGAAGCAGTGATGTATCTAGCTTTAAGTTTTTATAACCGGCTATAGCTTTATTTAAATAAAGCTTATTATTCACTGAATCTTTTAATAAAGCATAAGCATTAGATTTTTGATAATCAATCATCGGCTGAAAACTGGAATCAACAACTGTTTTCAATGTGCTTAATGCTTTGTGTGGCTGGTTTAATTGATTTTGAATTTGCGCTGTTTTTAATAAAGCTAATTGACCTAACGCTGGCAACTTTGGCTGCGCACTAACATTAGCCAGTACTTTTAATGCCGCTGAATATTTTTTCTTAGCCACATAACCATTGGCCATTTGTAAACTATTGAGCTGACCATAAATAGTTTTAGGAAATTTCTTTGCCAAAGCCTGCTGAGCTAGCAATACACCTGCAGCAGTAGAACTTGAAGTGGCCTGTGTTTGCTGATAGATAGATGAGGCTTGGAAATTCTTTTGTTGCCTTTCACCACGCCAGTAACGCCAACCGAAACTAAGTGCAAGACCAATAATAACAGCTAAGAGAATCCCTTGACCATAGTCTTTCCACCATTGTTTTAACCATTCCGCTTCTTCCTTATTTGACATATGTTGACGCATGCCCTACTCCTTTTGTTAGTCTTTATGTATTAATTGTATCTTATTGAATAACTCTTGATTATCTAAATTATAAGATTCTTTTAGCTCCTGGTCTTTTAGCTGATTATCATTCTGATCATCAAAAATCACAATACAGCGTGCACCTGATTGATCAGCTTTTTTAAATTGAGCTTTTTTAGAAGCCAAACTATGATCCATAATCACCGCTAATTCTAACTCTTGCCTAAGTCTTTCAGCCAGCAGCATAGCTTCCGACCTTTTATTTTCATCTAATAAAATAATGTAACAATCAGCTTGCTTTATTTTTTCAGTTTCTGGCAAGAGCATTAATAATCTTTCCAAACCCAAACCAAAACCCGCTGCAGGTGTTGGTTGACCACCCAATACTTCTACTAATTGGTTATAACGACCACCGCCGCCAACAGCGCCTTGCGCGCCTAAGCCTTCAGCAAGCCATTCAAAAACTACTTCACTATAATAATCTAAACCACGCACTAAGCCTGGTGCTAATTGATAACTAACACCAGCTAGTTCCAATAATTCAATCACAGTTTTAAAATGTGCTTTAGACTTATCGTTTAAAAAGTCTGAAATCATCGGTGCATCTTTTAATAACGCAATAACTTTAGGATCTTTACTATCACAAACACGCAGTGGGTTTTTCTCCAAACGTTGTGCTACATCTTCACCCAAATCAGCTAAGTGAGGCTGAAAATAATCTGTTAAAGCGTTGGCAAAATCTTGCTGCGTTTGCTTGTCACCTAAACAATTGATATGGCAAACTATTTTATCAGCAACACCTAAATGCTTAAAAATAGCTTGGCCTAGTAAAATTAATTCCATATCTTGGGTCGCTGAATCAACACCAAAAGCTTCAGCGCCAAAAGTATGAAACTGACGATAGCGCCCTTTTTGCGGACGTTCACGACGAAACATTGGGCCCAAATAACATAAGCGCCGCACTTGGTTGTAAAGCAAACCATGCTCGATGCCTGCACGCACACAAGCCGCTGTACCTTCTGGTCTTAAAACACAGTCCTGGCCATTACGATCTTCAAAAGTATACATTTCTTTAGTGACCACATCTGTTTCTTCACCAACAGAACGCACAAATAAATCTTTAACTTCAACCATTGGTGTTTGCATAAGCTCAAAGCCATAACGCTCTGCTTGTGTTAAACATATTGTTTCAAGCCATTGCCAAATAGCTGCTTCTTCAGGCAGCCTATCTTTCATCCCACGAATAGCTTGATATAAACCTTTTGCCATAGTTTATGACCCTTGTTTTAACTGAATAGGAATTTCTTGTGTAGATGATTGCACACCCTCACTATGATTACTAGAACCCATACTCCACCAACTAACCGCAACAAAAACCACAACCAATAAAGCTGCAGAAAACCACAAGGCCTTTTGGTTTTTTTTATTGTCACGCGTAGATAGCATTGAATGATTCATCTGAGCAATTGATTTTTTAATTTGGACGGGGTTGGAACGTGGTGCACATACTTTAGGCGCTACTTGAAAACCTAATTTTGATATCAATGGCTCCCAAATATTTTTAGGGATACCAACTAATTTTGCATAAGCATCAACATAACCGCGAGCATAAATCGGTGCATCAAAATTTTGCAACTGATTAGTTTCTATCGCTTTAATTTTATCTTCTGTTAAACATAAATTTTTTGCAACATCTTCGATGCTCATTTTATGAAATTCACGCGCTTGCGTAAATAAATGACCTAAGCTATTGTAATTTTCAGCATATGATTCTGTACAACTTGTTTTTGCTTCTTCACGCAGCAATGTCGCAGTGCCCTGTCTTTCTTCATCCATGGTTCTTATCCTCTTATTTTTTCTTAATCGTCACATGTGAAGTCTTCAACCAGCGCTCATGACGACCTGTTTTATCCTTAATATCACCTGCTAATTGACCACACGCTGCTGCAACAGAATCGCCTCGCGTTTTACGTATCCACGTATCAACACCATTATTAATTAGGTGCTTTTGAAATTTTAGCACCTGTTCATCTGAGCTTCTAGTATAACGCGTACCCTTGAATGAATTAAACGGTATTAAATTCATCTTGCATGGTACATCTTTTACCAGTGCCGCCAATTGCTTAGCATGCTCAATCTGGTCATTAACTCCAGCTAGCATAACATACTCGAAGGTAACTTTGCGACGAGGTTGCCTCTCAAAATAATCACGGCAAACATCCATCAACATTTTCAATGGGTATTTTTTATTCAAAGGGACTAGTTGAGTTCGCAAATCATCATTTGGCGCATGCAGAGAGATTGCTAAAGCACAATCACTATCTTCTTTAAGCTGCAGCATCACAGGGATCATGCCAGATGTACTTAATGTAACTTTGTATTTAGACATGCCATAAGCATTATCGCTAAGCATTAAATTAACAGCCTCTACCACAGGCTTATAGTTAAGCAATGGCTCACCCATGCCCATATAAACAACATTTGTAACGGCTTGGACGTTGTTTTTTGCTGCCCAACGGCGAGCTATTTGTAACTGACTGATAATTTCAGATAAAGTTAAATTTCGATTAAAACCTTCTTTACCTGTGGCGCAAAAATCGCAATTCAGCGCACAGCCAACTTGCGAAGATACACATAAAGTGGCACGGGTTTTTTCAGGAATATAAACAGTTTCAATAAGATTACCATCATGCAGTCGTACAAGAAATTTACAAGTACCATCGCTAGATGGCTGAACAAGCGCCAATTCTGGCTCAACAATTTCAGACTTTTCTTGCAACAAGGCGCGAAATGGCTTACTTAAGTTCGTCATAGCATCGATATCATGACAATCATGTTTATGCAGCCAAGCAATCACCTGATCTGCACGATAAGGTTTTTCATCCCAAGAAGCCAGTAATTCTTTAAGCGCTTTTGGGCCATAATCTAATAAATTGACTTTATCAGTCATATGAGTACCTTAATTGAAATGGTTTGGCAGTCGCCCCACCAGGTCCCGGATAAGTCTTTGACCTTCCGGGATGACAGATCTATAGGCAACAAAGTTATTGCCCTATAAATTGTGTTAGCTTATAACTGAGGGAAAAAGAACTTGATTTCTTGTGCCGCAGTTTCAGCCGCATCTGAACCATGCACTGCATTCGCATCAATTGATTCAGCAAATTCAGCACGAATAGTACCTGCAGCTGCTTCTTTAGGGTTAGTTGCACCCATTAAATCACGGTTTTTCATGATAGCGCCTTCGCCTTCTAAAGCAGAAACCATCACTGGACCTGAGATCATAAAATCAACCAAAGCACCAAAGAAAGGACGTTCTTTATGAACGCCATAAAATTCTTCAGCTTGTTCGCGTGTTAATTGCATCATACGTGCAGCAACAATTTTTAGGCCGTTATCTTCAAAGATAGTATAGATTTTACCGATAACGTTTTTAGCAACAGCATCAGGCTTGATAATAGAAAGTGTACGTTCTGTAGACATAAATTACTCCAATAATAGGTATTTAAAAGGTCGATGGATTGTACAAGTATTTAATAGCCACTACAAGCTTTGTTTATCATTTAGCAAACGCTAGGATTAAAAAATAGCCACGCTACAAAAGAGTTTGCACAATCAAACCAGAAGGACTAAAGTTTAGGGACCAATAATAAATAAACAAACGATGAGGCCAACTAAATGAAAAATAATAAATCAATCTGCACCATTCTATTAAGTTGCCTATTAAACGCCGCTTTTTGCGCTTGTACTTTTGGCAATTATCCCGCTAAAACATTCAGTTTTTATAATAACCCGCTGGTTCCATCTGGGCAGGCCATTAAAAATGGCTATAGTATTATGTTAAGCAATCAGTATGACGGTCTAGACCAAACTACACTTAAAGTGAATTTCTGTGATACCGATGCTTTGCTTAATGTTCCTGAAAATGAAACTAACACACCTGCTGCGCTTATTTTAGGTGGCGAGGATAATACCACACTCCTAGTTAAAGCAAACCAAAGTAGCTATACATCAATTAACCTACCGAGTCATTTTAATCATTACCACATTCAAGGCTTTATTAAATTAGATTCACCCAATACTAAACCAGATGCTGACTGTACGGCCACTGGTGCTGCATTTAAATATCAGCAGTGCTCAAGGGTTGATGATCATAACTATATCGGCGTATTTGCTAATGATTAACCTTTTTGCAGATCGATAGATAAATAAGATTTTAAAATAATCTCTTTAATATTTTCAGAAACCTTTAAAGCACTTACCTGACTAACTTTGGATTTAAAAGACATCATTTTTTGATTAACATAACCGCAAGGATTAATATATTGAAATGGCGTTAGATCATTATTTATATTTAATGCAATACCATGATAAGTGCGATGCTTTCTAACGCGCAAGCCTATCGAAGCTATTTTTGCACCTTCACAATAAACGCCCGGTGCTTCACGGTCACCATAACAATCTAAGCCGTATTGCTTACAAGTGTCGATAACAATATTTTCTAAAAGCATCACAAACTGACGGGTATTCAAACCTAATCTTTTTAAATCCCACAGAAAATAAACCACTAACTGCCCCGGCCCATGATAAGTCACCTGGCCACCACGGTCTGATCTAACAACTGGAATGTCATGAGCATTAAGAATATGCTCTTCTTTGCCCGCTTGGCCAAGCGTAAAAACTGGATGATGCTCGAGAAACCAACATTCATCTGGTGTATCATCGTCACGCTGATCAGTGAAATCTTGCATGGCTTTTTGAGTTTCTAAATAATCGACCAAACCCAAATCTTTAAAGATAAGTTGATCGAGCATTTATAATTCCACACCTGCGTTGTTTTTCATTAGCGCCCGTTCTGCACGATAACTAGAACGCACCAACGGCCCTGAAACCACTTCCAGAAACCCCATTTTTAAACCTTCATCGCGATAAAACTTAAATTCTTCTGGTGTGACATAACGAACTATGGGCAAGTGATTAGGTGTAGGCCGCAAATACTGCCCTAAGGTAAAAATATCGACACCATGATCACGACAATCTTGCATGCATTGTAGAATTTCTTTTTTTTCTTCACCAAGGCCAAGCATTAAACTGGTTTTGGTATAGGTGTTGGGAAAATTATCTTTCGAATATTTAAGCATATTTAAGGTTTGTTGATAACCAGCTTTAGGATCACGCACATCATAGGTTAACCGTTCAACAGTTTCAATATTTTGTGCAAACACATCAATACCTGCTTCTACTAATAAATCCACAGCAGATGTTTGCCCTTTGAAATCCGGTGTTAACACTTCTACTTTAGTTTTAGGTGCATGCTGCTTTATGGCGCGAACAGTTTTAGCAAAGTGCTCGGCACCGCCATCAGCCAAATCATCTCGATCAACAGAAGTAATCACCACGTAATCTAGATCCATAACCGCTACGGTTTTAGCAGATTTTTCAGGCTCATCTTGATCTAACCAGCCTTTTGGATTACCAGTATCAACAGCACAAAATTTACAAGCACGCGTACAAACCGATCCCATCACCATAATAGTTGCCGTGCCATGCGACCAACACTCATTAAGATTAGGGCATTTTGCTTCTTGGCAAACTGTACTGAGCTTATGCTCATCCATCATGCTTTTGATTTTTTTTACTTTTTCACTGGTTGCAGGTTTAATCTTCATCCAAGCAGGTTTGGGAATAGCTTCCTTTTGCTGATTAACCGTTGAGCGCACGCCATCCTTTATAGCTTTAACGCCAACATCATTAATGTACTTCTGGCCACTTTCGACCACAATTGGGATATCAGATAATTTTGTTGCCATAATATACTCAAACTGATTGCTTTATGGTCGCATAATAGCATAGTTTTTGACAAATGATGAGATATAAGTTTCAATAGCCTAGCATTTAAATTTAAGGACGAAGTCACATGCACGCGCTTTTATTACCTATTATCGAATGTATTTTAATTTCATTAGCTGCTGGCATGATCTTTGGCATCTTCGGTTCTGGCTCAGGGTTGATTATGACACCCGGTTATTATTATGTTTTGTCTCATTTTAACTGGATCCCCGATCATCGCATGCAAATGGCGATTGCTTCAACTGCTATGGCCAGCGGTTTGTTAGGATTATTCTCGGCCAGGGTACAAATTAAAAAAAATAATATCGATAAAAACGGCATTAAAAAAATGGTTCCCGGCTTATTAACTGGAACCATCTTAGCTATTTTACTAGCTAGTGTCATACCAAGTGCAATATTGAAAAAAGCGTTTGGTATTGTTGTGATCTTAGTAGCGCTTTGGTTATGGCAATATAAAACTGAAAACGATAAAAATGCTTGGTCTTTAAATGGCGCCGCTAATCAAATTTTATCTTTTTTTATTGGCTTAATTTGGTTTTTATTAGGTGTTGCTGTTTTCTTGGCACCCTATCTATTAAAATGCAAAATAGACATGCGTAAAGCAGTTGGTAGCGCTAGCGTTTTAGCCTGCATTTTTAGTCTTATTGCAGCATTTTTATTTATGATTATTGGTTATTTTGTTATGGGTATTTCTTTACAGCATATCGGCTATGTTAACTTGCTTATTACCGTGTGCGCTGTTATACCCGGTGCGCTAGGTGGTCACTTTGGTTCACACATTAGCGTACGCTTACCACAAAAACACCTAAAGCAAATTTATGCTGCATTAGTATTATTAGTAGGCATTTTGATGGTTATTTAGCCACCCATTGTTATAAACCACTACTATGCATGCAGTAATCATTAATCCACATTTAATATTCATTCATCATACTGATTATATTGAAACATATTAAATAGATATAAAAATATATAAACAGTATTTAACTAGATAGATAAAGTAGAACAACCTATATGATTTTTTTTTAAAGTTGTATAGGTTGTATTCATTTCAACCTAAACTTTGCTGCCAATATTCAGCAGCTAAGCCTACCATTTGCAGCTCAAATTATGGTATTATCGGTAACACTTTTTAAAATGATTAATCATTAAAGGATTAGCCAAATGACCAAATTTGCACTCAAGCTTTCCACCATTGCTTTGGCATTAGCCACAACTATAACTGCAGCAGCTGCTACACAGCCTACTCCACAACCTGCAACACCTGCCCCTACCCCGGCCATGCCTTCTCCAGCAGTGCCTATGGTTGTACCGCCACAGCCTGTTTTAAATGCGCATGGTTATGTCTTAATGGATGCACAAAGCGGCAATATTATCGCACAAAAAAACATGAATGTGCGTATGCAACCCGCTAGCCTCACCAAAATGATGACTCTATATATCATTAGCGAGAATTTAGCAGCAGGACGAATTAGCTTAAATGATATGGTGCCCATTTCACATAAAGCCAATGCTGTTGGCGGGTCACGCATGTTTGTCAAAGCAGGCACCAAAGTATCTGTAGAAGATCTTATGCGCGGTATTATTGTTGATTCTGGTAACGATGCATGCACTGCAATGGCGCAATATATTGGCGGCAATGAAGCCACCTTCGTGCAAATGATGAATAACACTGCACAACAACTTGGTATGAGTGATTCACATTTTATGGATTCAACTGGCCTACCTAATCCAAATCACTATTCTACACCGCATGATATTACTGTTTTAGCACGAGCACTTATTTTAAACTTCCCACAATACTATCATTTCTATAGTGAAAAATGGTTTACTTTTAACAATATTCGCCAACCTAATCGCAATCGTCTTTTATGGCGTGGCAAACAGTTTGATGGCGTTAAAACAGGCCATACAGCTGAAGCTGGCTATTGCCTTGCAGCCTCGGGTATCGAAAATGGAAACCGCTTAGTTTCTGTTGTGATGGGCACACCAACCGATATGGCACGCGCCGATGATAGCCAAGCATTATTAAATTATGGTTTCAGAAATTTTCATACCTACAAACTTTATAGCGCTATGCAAGCCATAACTTCAGCTCGCATTTGGTATGGCATGGATAAAACAGTGCCACTTGGCTTAAGCAAACCTTTATTTGTAAGCATACCAACTGGAACATACAAACAATTAAAAGCGACGATAAGCGTTAAACCTAATATACAAGCTCCCATTGCTAAAGGTGAACGTTTAGGCCAAGTTAAAGTTACATTAAATGGCAAGCTGATATCCAACCCTTCTTTAATTGCATTAAATGATGTTAACCATGGTGGACTTTGGGTTTCTGTGCGTGACCATATTAGCGCATGGCTTTAAACTAGCATGGCCGACACAAAACAAGTTAATCTAAATGGCACCCTGGTGCCATTTGATCAAGCTAGTTTACCGATTAGTGATCGTGGTATTTTATTTGGTGATGGTGTTTATGAGGTTATCGCCGCTTATAACGGCCATTGTAGAGCCTTAGATGCCCACATGGATCGCCTTCAAAAATCACTCAAAGGCATTGCTCTAACATCTCCTCTTGATTCAACGTCTTTAAAACAAGCCATTTTCGATTGTTTAAAAGCCAATGATTTACAAAAAAATAATGCCAAAATTTATATTCAGGTCACACGTGGCGAATCTTGCCCTCGTGATTTTAATTTCTCACAATCAGCTAAAGCAAATTATTTTATTCAAGTTGATGCTATCGATTTTCCTGATTTTGAAACGCTTAATCATGGCTATAAAGCCATTAGCCATGAAGACATACGTCGAGCACACTGCTATATTAAATCGACCTGCCTACAAACAAGCGCCCTACTAAAACATCAAGCTGCTGAGGCCGGTGCTGAAGAATGCATTATGCACCGCAAAGGATTACTCACTGAAGGTAGTTCTAGCAATGCATTTATGGTGCAAGATGGCATCGTTTATACGCCACCATTAACTAAATCAATTTTACCAGGCGTTACCAGGCAACTCGTTATAGACATATGCCAAGAACTAGGCTTTGCTGTTAAAGAAGTTGCCATTCCTTTTGCTGACCTTTATCAAGCTGATGAAATTTGGATTACCAGCACCACCAGAACCATTAAACCAATTACCCAATTAGATGATACAATCTTAGCCAATGGCCACCCTGGCCCAGTTTGGCAACAACTTATTAAAACTTACCAAGATAATATGGAGAACTTATGAGCGAGCACGAAAACAAACCAGATGACAACGGCACAAATGAAACACATGCCGCACCAGAAAGGACTACTGTTTTAGAGTTCCCTTGCGATTTTGTCGTTAAAATGATGGGCAAAAACAATGAAGAATTTATTAATAAATCCAAAGAGATTATTAACGAACAATTTCCAGAACAAAAAGATACCGTGACTTTCAAAGCAGTACCAAGCAAAGACAATAATTACTTAGCCATCAGCGCTAAGGTGGTAGCTAATAGCCAAGAAGCTCTTGATAGCTGCTACCAAGCTTTAACAGATGAACCTTTGGTGTTAATTGCTTTATAATGCCCCTAAGTAAGTTCAATAGAGCTACCAACATCATTCTTATTGCTCTCTTGTGATAGCAGGTGAGTGCTGCCTACTTGTCTGCTCTGTTGAACCTTAGAAAATAACCCTGAATCAGACACCGCCAGGTTTTTTGGTCTATTGCATAAATCCGAAGGCTTACCTATCGCATAGACACGATTCTTTTGAACGATTTCTCTTAATTTTAACGGCATTTCCTTAGAATACGCCATACTATCCAAAGCACAGCGATGCCTTACCTGCTGATCTTCATCAACCTTATCTTCCGCAAGGTATTCACACATTTCATCCAACTTACTGAGATTATACTCATTACTCCAGTCAATAGCTTTATCAGCAATAAAGCTATCCCAATTAGCTGCAATAGTGCTAAATCTCCAAGTCGCTAAATATACATTTGGATTAGGCGCTTCACCATTAAAAATATCTGCCACTGCTTGTTCATATAATGTCATTGCCATACCCTCTTATTTTTATATAATTTGGATATATTATGATCAACATTGAAAATATGTCAAGGAGAATTTTGCAATAAACTGATATTATTTAAGTCACATCTTCTTCAATCAGATTTAAGATATTTTGCAAGGTAGCGACCGTCTCGGCCACTTGGGGGTCTTTTTGAGCTGAGATGGAGGGCACATTTGTTTGTACAACCGCTGTAGGCTCTGCTGCTTTTCTAGATTTTTTCTTAAGCGCAGTTCTAGCGCCTTCAATAGTAAAACCTTCGCAGTATAATAGATTTTTAATTTCTATAATTAAATGAATATCTTTTTTAGTATAATAACGGCGATTACCTTTACGTTTCACCGGCGATAATGATTTAAATTCAGTTTCCCAATAACGCAGCACATGCGGCTCTAGATCGCTTAATTTAGATGTTTCACCAATTGTAAAATATATCTTGTTAGGAATGGTTGGCATTTCGAATGCTAAAGCTTTTTGCCTTTTTTGACTTTTGGACATAGTTGTTCTCAAACAAATTTAATTAACATTAGGAGATCATTACTCAGCTGATTCACCTTGTGGCTTATAGCTTTCCACCTTAGCTTTAAGCTTATGACCCGCTCTAAAAGTTACAACACGACGTGCAGAAATAGGGATCGATTCACCAGTTTTAGGGTTACGCCCTGGTCTTTCAGCCTTATCTCTTAAAACAAAATTACCAAAACCAGATAGTTTTACCATCTCACCATTTTCAAGGCAGTTTTTGATTTGCTCAAAGAAAAGTTCAACAAGATCTTTAGCTTCTCGCTTATTCAGACCCATCACGTTGAAGATATGATCATAGAGATCAGCTTTTGTTAATGCCATATTATATCCTTAAATGTGCATCAAATTGTTCGGTTATGCCGTTAACCATATGATCTATCATAACATTTATTTCATCATCTACAAGTGTTCTTTTTAAATCCATAAAAGTTAATCTAAAAGCCCAGCTCTTACTACCCTCTGGCAAATCAGCGGCTTGATAGTTATCAAATAGCTGACAATCAATCAATAGTTCACCACCCAATTGACGAATAGCTGTGGAAAAATCTGCAAAAGAAATAGCTTCTGGCACCACGAAATTAAGATCACGTTTTACACCAGGAAATGCCGCTATCTCTTTGAAACATACCGAACTATCCTGCTCTAACCTGGTAAGATCCAAATCTAAAAGATATACTGGCGCCTTAAAGCCTAATGATTTTTGCAGCTTAGGGTGTAGCTGCCCCAACACACCAATTTGCTGGCTTGCATATAAAATTGCAGCACAAACACCGGGATGCAATGGCTGCTTTTCACCTTTTTCAATTGAAAAACCAACCTGAATAGCCTCACCTAACCCTTCTGTCAGTGCTTTTATATCAAAGAAATCCACCAATCTTGATTGTTGTGACCACTGCTTAGTAGTCATTTCACCCGTCCAAAGCGCTGCTAAATGCTTGGTTTGCACCCTATTTTGCGCATCATCGGTTGTGAAACACAAACCCGTTTCATACAAAGCTAAATTTTGGTGACCAAAACGTTGATTATCCATAGCCGTCTGTATTAAGCCTGGCCATAAGCTGTTGCGCATAATAGATTGTGCCTGGCTAATTGGGTTCAGCAACGTAAACAATTCAGAGGGCTTAGCATCATCAATCCAAGCAAATTGCTCTTGGCTAATAAAAGCATAGTTAATGCATTCATTAAACCCACGTGCACGCAAACATTGCGTCATTCGCGATAAAGCATCAGATTTTAATTCGGGAGCTATAAATAAAGAAGCTGAACCTTGTGTGGTTGGAATATTATCATAGCCATATATACGTGCAATTTCTTCGATAATATCTGCTTCTTTGGACACATCCACACGAAAACTCGGCACAACTATTTGCCATCCATCAGCATTCTCTGAACAAGAAAAGCCGAGCTTTTCTAAAAGATTGCTAACGTTAGCTTTTTCAATATCAATACCTAATATTTTTTTAATGCGACTATACTTTAAATAAATAGATCTAATTTTTGGTAATTGATCACTAAGCATAATTTCATTAACAGGGTTTGCTACACCACCAGCCAAAGCTATTATTAAAGCTGTAGCCCTTGCTAACGCTGATTTTTGACCCGCTGGATTAACACCACGCTCAAAGCGATAAGCCGCTTGCGTGTGCAATACAAGATCTCTTGAGGTTGGCATAATCACAGAAGGTGTGAAATAGGCTGCTTCTAAAACGACGTTTTTAGTTTCTTTAGTGACACTCGTTTTTAAATCACCAATAATACCAGCAATACCTATAGCGCCCGAATCATCTGCGATAACGAGCTGTTGACCATGGAGATTATAATTTTTTTCATCTAAAGCGGTAATGCTTTCTTTATCTTTGGCAGAACGGACGACTAAATTACCTTTTAAAGCACCTGCATCATAGGCATGCATTGGCTGCCCTGTTTCAAGCATCACAAAATTTAAAATATCGACTATAATGTTTATTGATTTCATACCTGCACGACGTAAACATTCTTGCATCCAAATTGGCGATACTTGATTAGCATCTACATTATCAATTATTTGGGTGCAATAACGCGCACATGCTTCTTTGGCTTCAATATTAGCTTTATAAATATCTTTACCTGCAATTTTTGGCTCTTGCCAATCCTGTTCTTTGAGCGGCAGATTTAATAAGGCCGATAAATCACGCGCCACACCTTGCATAGATAAACAATCACTACGATTAGGCGTTAAATCAATATCATAAATCCAATCATCAAGCTCTAAATACTCTTTTACTGATTTGCCAACTGGCGCATCTGCTGGTAATTCAAAAATACCTGTATCTTTCTCGTCATTTAAACCAATTTCAGATGGACCACAAAGCATACCTTCAGACGTTTCACCACGTAGCTTTGATTTTTTAATTTTTAAACCACCAACCAGCTCGGCACCAATTAATGCTAATGGTACTTTCATACCTTCATAAATATTTTTGGCAGCAGTTACAATTTGTAAATCACCAGCTTCCTGGCCAGCATCAACTGCCAATACTTGTAAACGATCTGCATCTGGATGCGGCTTAATTGTTTTAATATGAGCGACCACTACATTTGAAAATTCTTTGGCAGCTGGTTCTAAGGCATCCACTTCTAAGCCAGCCATCGTTAGTGTATGTGCAATTTTTTCTGGTGCTAAATCTGTTTCAACAAATGTTTTTAGCCATTGATCTGAGACTCTCATTAAACACCTCTAAATTGTTCTAATAGTTCAAGACGATTCTCAAATAAGGCACGCAAATCTGGAATATTATAATAAAGCATTGCTAGGCGATCTAAACCCATACCAAAAGCATATCCCTGCATCTTTTCAGGATCAATGCCAGCTTGGATTAATACATTGGGATGCACCATACCGCAACCCATCACTTCAAGCCATCCAGTATAACCACAAATACGGCATGACTTGCCTTTGCAATGGGTACATTCAATATCCACTTCAGCTGATGGCTCGGTGAATGGAAAATAGGATGGCCTAAAGCGCAAAGGAATGGCTTCACCAAAAAATGCAGCAATAAAATCTGTAAGCAAACCCTTTAAATCAGCAAACGTGCAATGCTCATCGATAACTAAACCTTCAAGCTGATGAAACATAGGCGTATGTGTATGATCACTATCACGACGAAATACTTTACCAGGTGCAATTATTCGCAACGGTGGTTTTTGTTTTGCCATGGTCCGCACCTGAACTGGTGATGTATGCGTACGCAACATTGTGCCATCTTTAAAATAAAAGGTATCTTGCATTGCCCGTGCAGGATGAGACTCTGGAATATTTAATGCATTAAAATTATGATAATCATCTTCAATTTCAGGCCCTTCTTCAACCACAAAACCAGCTTGTTTGAAAATGGCTTCAACACGATTACGTATTTTAGTCACTGGATGCTCACTGCCAACCTTATTTAATTCACGTGCCGGCATTGTGACATCAACTGCAGTTGCCTTAAGTTCAGCTTCTTCTTTAGCTGAATTTAATAAAGCAATTTTCGTATTGAGCTTTTCAAATACTGTTGACTTCGCATCATTAACTAATTGCCCCACTGCTGGGCGTTCTGACTTATCAAGTGCACTCACTTGCTTCATCAGTGCGGTCACCTCACCTTTTTTACCAAAAGTGGTGACGCGAATGTTTTCTAGCGTTTGCAAATCATTGGCAGCTTCAATTGCAGATAGTGCTTTTTCAACACCATGAGCAACCGCTGTTTCGAAGTCGGATAAAGTTTTTAGATTTTCCATTAAAGTCTCTTGTTTAAGGAATTTTTGTAGGTAGTTATTATGACAGAAAAAAGTAAGGCCGCAAAGCGGCCTTTCTATTTATTCCTTCTCTCCAAAGTGCTTTGCACTTTGACTCTCCCACAAGGGGTAAGTAAAAATAATTAAGCTTCAGCAGTTTTAGCTTGTTCCACAATTGCTTGGAAAGCAGGGAAATCATTCATCGCTAAATCAGCAAGCATCTTACGATCAACTTCGATTTCAGCTTTGTTTAACAAATGAATTAAATGGCTATAGCTCAAACCACATTCACGTGCACCCGCATTAATACGTGCAATCCATAAAGCACGAAACTGACGTTTTTTCTGACGACGATCACGATATGAATATTGGGCTGCTTTAATAACAGCTTGTTTAGCTACACGATAAACACGTGAACGCGCACCGTAATAACCTTTAGCTTTTTTTAGAACTTTCTTATGGCGCGCTCTTGCTGTCACACCTCTTTTTACTCTTGGCATTATATTCTCCTATACCACTTGTCATCCCGGCTTGAATCCAGGATCTTATTTTTAGGATTGCTATTAACGAATCATTGTTTCAATAGCTTTCATGCTATCTTTGTTAGGTGCGTGCAAACCACGTAAATGACGTTTACGCTTAGGACCTTTCTTCGTTAAAATGTGATTACGGTTAGCGCGACGACATTTAATTCTGCCTGAACCCGTTTTTTTAAAACGTTTCGCTGCACCTTTTTTAGTTTTGATTTTTGCTTTAGCGCCCATCGCCATCTGCTCCTTCTTGCTTTTTATGCTCAATTATTTTTGCAGCACCTTTAATCGGTGCCAACACCATCGTCATTTGTCGACCTTCAGCTTTAGGCTGTTGCTCGATAGTAACGAACTCTTTGAGATCTTCCTGAACTCGTCTTAACACATCCATGCCAAGCTCGCGATGAACGATTTCTCGCCCGCGAAAACGTAATGTGACCTTGACTCGATCGCCATTACTTAAAAACTCCGTAATTTTACGTAGCTTAATCTTATAATCACCAACATCAGTAGTAGGACGGAATTTAATTTCCTTAATTTGAACACGTTTCTGCTTTTTCTTAGCAGCAGAACGTTTTTTTGCTTGTTCAAATTGCTGGCGTCCAAAATCCATGATGCGACAAACAGGTGGCTTGACATTGGGCGAGACTTCGACCAAATCCAGTTTTGCAGCTTTTGCGCGCGCTAAGGCATCTTTAGTATCTATAATGCCAACTTGTTCACCATGTTCGTCGATTAGTCGGATAGTAGCCATGGTTATTTGCTGATTTATCCGAGTTTTATTTTTACTAATAAGTATACTCCACTTCTATTCTCGTCCCGGGCTTGATCCGAGATCTGTTTAAATCATCTGCCTAGTCAATTCGTTCTTAACTCGCTATGCGTCTGGAATGACTTTATTCAACTGGCGAGACTTCTCGTCAATATGCGTTTGCATAAATTCTACCAATTGCTCCAATGACTTCTCAGGTAGCTTACTGCCATCTTTAAGTCTCAGTGCAAACTGACCGTTTTCAACCTCTTGATCACCAACCACTAACTGGCAAGGAACCTTGGCTAAAGTATGTTCACGGATTTTAAAGCCGATCTTCTCATTTCTCAAGTCTAAAGTCACTCTAAATCCATGTTTTTTTAATTTTTCTTCTAATTCTATACAATAAGCGTGATGTTTGTCCGAAATGGACATGATTACGAGCTGCTTTGGCGCCAACCAAAGTGGTAAATCACCACCATACTCTTCTAGCAGGACACCAATAAATCGCTCAATTGATCCCAAATAAGCTCGATGCAACATAAACGGCGTCTGTTTTGAGCCATCTTCAGCAATATAAGTTGCCCCTAAACGTTCTGGCATACACGGATCTAATTGAATCGTGCCACATTGCCAGATACGACCAAGACTATCTTTCAGTGAAAACTCAACTTTAGGACCATAAAATGCGCCCTCACCTGGGTTATAAGACCATTCCACACCAGCATCATCCAGCGTTTTAGCCAATATGGCTTCTGTTTGATCCCACTGCGCATCAGTACCAACACGCTTTTCAGGTCGTGTGGATAGCTTGTATTGAATATCATTAAAACCAAAAGCTTTATATATAATCTGTAGCTGCTCAATAAAACGAGCCACCTCATCACCAATTTGATCTAAACGACAAAAAATATGCCCATCATCTTGCACAAAACCACGCACACGCATAATGCCATGCAAAGTTCCAGAAGGCTCATTGCGATGGCAAGAACCATATTCAGCCAAACGAATAGGTAAGTCTCGATAACTTTTTAAGCCTTGTTTAAATACTTGAATATGACATGGGCAATTCATCGGCTTGACAATATAATCACGATTTTCAGATTGCGTCATAAACATATCATCATCAAATTTAGCCATATGGCCAGAAGCTTCCCACAAACTTTTATCTACTAATTGTGGTGTATTGATTTCTTGATAATCACCCTCTTGCAAAACTGAGCGAACAAATTGACGAACTGTTTGGTTAAGTGTCCAACCATTTGGATGCCAAAAAACTTGCCCTGGTGCTTCTTCTTGGAAATGAAACAAATCCATTGGCACAGCCAATTTACGATGATCACGTTTTTTAGCTTCTTCAACACGGTATAAATATTCTTTTAAAGACTTTTTATCTGGCCATGCTGTGCCATAAACACGCTGTAATTGGGCATTATTAGCATCGGCTCGCCAATAAGCACCCGATAATTTAGTTAGTTTAAACGCGCCTAAGTGACCTAAGTGCGGCACATGTGGCCCACGACATAAATCTGTGAACTCACCTTGGGTATATAATGTAATCGTTTCACCTTCTGGTAAATCTTTAATAATCTCAACTTTATAGTGCTCACCCTGCGCTTCAAAAAACTTAATGGCCTCTTCACGTGAATAAACTTTTCTCGAAACTGGTGTTTTACGCTTAGCAATTTCTCTCATGCGCTTTTCAATTGCTTCTAAATCTTCTGGCGTTAAACTTTTTTCTAAAGCGATATCGTAATAAAAACCATTTTCAATGACAGGACCAATCGTAATTTGTGCTTCTGGATAAAGCTCTTTAATCGCTTGCGCTAATAGGTGAGCTGTAGAATGACGAATGATTTCAAGTCCAGCATCATCTTTAGGCGTAATAATACTTAAGTCACAATCGGCAGTAATGGGCGTGTCCATATCAACTTCTTTGCCATCGATTGTCGCTGCTAAAGCAACACGTGCTAAGCCTGCGCTAATGCTTTCAGCTACGTTATATGCAGTTTGTCCAGCCTCAATCTCTTTTTGAGTACCGTCTTTAAGGGTGATCGCTACCATGTCTCTCGCCTAAGCTATTGATAAAAAACCGATGAATAGTAGCATAATATTATATATAGAACCAGCCTATTGTTTCTTGTTGTCTTCATGCTCTTGGCGATAACGCTCGCGCAGGCATTTGCGCAATTCAGCATTTTTGTGCCAGCGTTTTTCTTTCGCTGTATTGAGTGCCAACGGCGTGACCGGCGTTGATTTGCCGGTTTTTTCATCGATAGCGACCATGGTTACATAACAAGTATTGGTAAGGCGCAGTGATTTCTCTTTAATACTTTCAGCAATTAAACGCACACCTATTTCCATCGAGGTATTACCGACATGAATCACACAGGCTTGAAAGTGAACCAGCTCACCAACTTCTACTGGCTGCTTAAATAACACATGATCAAAAGAAAGCGTTACACAATAATGACCACTATAACGAACTGCACAAGCATAGGCGACTTTATCAATAAGCTTTAGCAAAGTACCACCATGCACATGACCGCCAAAATTAGCCATATCTGGCGTCATAATTTCTGTCATGGTTAATGAACGGCTATCTTGAGTTATATCAGTTTCTATTAGACTTAAAGAGGACATGGCATTTCCTTGATGATGCGTTAATCAATTATTGCATATTTTTTTGCAAGATAAAATTAGCTTGGCACTACCATTTTTTATGCGGCTCACCCCCTCCCTCGCCGGGCTTGCTGCTTAACTTAAAAGTTCACCCTCACCTTGTAGGAGAGTCGAAATCTTTGATTTACCACAAAAACACCACCCTCACCTTGTGGGAGGGTCGAAATCTTTGATTTCGGGGAGGGGGAATACAAACAATTATTAATTCATCTAACTTGCAATTCCTCAACTTTATTGATAGCCTACGCACAGTTTTGTAGATTGCGACTTTTTACATTCCCCCTCTCCGAATTGCCACCTTCCAGGTTGCTCTTCGACTCTCCCACAAGGGGAGAGTAAGCTGAAATAAGGCAGCGAGGAAAAGAGTTTTGATGATTTTTTAACGAAGCAGATTACGTTAAAAAAGAAAAATAGTCAGAAAATAGCGATATTCGAGGCAAAATTTTCTGAAAAGCGGGAGTTTATTTATGCATAAATGACCGTCTTTGAAGAAAATTTTAACAAAGAAGATCGCATTTTATGACATTTTTATAGGCACGTAGCTCAGCGGTAGAGCACCACCTTGACATGGTGGGGGTCGTTGGTTCAAACCCAATCGTGCCTACCAATTGATACTTCGTATCAATTGTTCTTTATATTATTGCTAAACGATAAACAAGTGATCGTTTTGCATAGACACTACTTCTATTTTTAACCGCTATTTATGATGCTTGCAATACAAATATAGTTGCTGGAAAGGCTATTGGCTTATCCGTACGACTTACCCAGTAACTAGTATCAACCTGATCTATAATTTTAAAAGATTCTAATATCCATTGTTGATAATCCTGCTTATAGATATTAGGTGGTGACTTCACGCCAGTTTTTTGTTGTATCTTAGTTACTTCAGAATTAAAAAATACCATACTTAACCATAAACCTGCAGGCTTAAGTATTGATTTTATTTTATTAATATATAATTGTTGCTGGCCTGTTAATCCATAACGAGGAAATACAGCAATATCCAAAATAGCATCAAACTGCTGATTGGTATTTTCCATCAAAATATCACAAGCCTTAAAATCTATATTTAATTTTACAGCACTAGCAGCAGCAATTGCCTTTTCAATAGCTAGTTGAGATATATCTACAGCCGATAATTGATAACCAATCTTAGCTAGAGCCATTGTTTCTACACCAAAACCACAGCCAACTTCTAAGATAGACCTGCCAGGTAAAAGGTGTTTTTTTACACACTCAAGCAAACCCTTTACCGGTTCAATATGTACCCAGGGTGTTTCTTTTGACTGATATCTTAGTTCCCAATTTGGCTGTTTCATAATAATTTATACCTGCTTTGATTTAGTGCTATACTAGCATCATAGCAACAAATGAAGACTATTCATAATATGATCCAGCTTTATAATTATCAACTTTATCAGCTTTCAGGAACAGCAGTGCTTGATTTTTTACAAGGCCAAGTATGTTCTGATGTTAAATTATTGGAAGAAGGCGGCTCGCAGCTTACAGGCATCTGCAATGCCAAGGGTCGGTTAGTTGCATCACCCTATTTGTTGTTAAAAAATGGTGAGTATTATTTAGCTTTAGAAAAAGATATGGTAGAGATTTTATTTAAATACTGGAAACCGTATTTAATGATCTCGCGCGTCACAGCAAAGTTATGTGAACATTTTAATGCTTATGGCTGCCTAGATGAGCCTGAGCTTGGGACGCATAATTTCAAAATCACCTACGCTGGTGAAACACAGGCCAAAATAATATTTACCAAAGAACCATTAGCAAATACAACAACCGAATTAGAGTGGTTTGCAAACATAGTTCAGAGCGGTGTTGTCATCATCCAACCTGAAACTTCCAAACTATTTATGCCAATTACACTTGCTTATGAAAAATTCGATGCATTAAGCTTTAACAAAGGCTGCTATGTTGGCCAAGAAATTTTAGCACGAGTGCACTTTAAAGGTTCCGTCAAACAGCAAATTGTTAAAATAGCATTTTCTGAAAAACAAACAATTGAAGCCAATCAAAACATTATGAATATGGGCAATAAAATTGCCGGTTATATAGTAATTAGCCCTAAAGATAAAAATCCTGTAACAACTACATTAGCTGTTATAAAGAAAAGTTGCATTGCTGATGGGCTAAGTTTAGAAAATGGGGCGAGGTGCCGTATTCTGTAAATGGACCCCGCACAACCGCTACGCGATTTCCGGGGCGTTGAAGCACAAAGATACTTCTCTTTAACAAAGAAGCTCGCTATTTATGAAAGTTTGATTATGATTCACGAGGCCAGGCAGTCCATATAGCCTTAACAACACTTGCTAACGGTATCGACAATAAAATCCCCCAGAACCCCCAAAGATCACCAAAAATCAAAACAGATATAATGATAGCAGTTGCACTAAGATCTAAAATACCTGCAAATAATAGTGGCACCAAAACATTACCATCGAGCGCTATAATCACCCAATAAGCAATATTAACGGCAAAAAAGTGCCAATTAAAACCCCACTGCAACAAAGAAACAATGGTCACTGGTATGGCAGCCAAAATAGGTCCTACATACGGCAAAATAACAGAAAGCCCAGCAATAATGCCTAACAAAACAGCATATTGTAATCCAAAGCAAAGAAAGACTATGATTGATACAACACTGATAATAACAAATTCAATAACCCTACCACGAATATATTGGCCTATTTGCTGATTAACTTCAGCGCATACTTTCATAAGCACATTACGATTCTTTGGCAAAAATTCACCAACTGTTTTCAATAATGACTTTTTATCTTTCAAGAAGAAAAAAACCATAATCGGCACTAACAGCACATAAAGAATAATGGTCACCAAGCCACCCAAAGAATTATAGGAGTAGGATAAAATCGTTTTACCAATATTACCAAACTGAGATTGCATAAATGTACTAATGTTAGTGGCAAATCCAGGGCCGATCACTTTTGGATAGGTATGTGACAAACCATTGAGCCAACCTTTCAGCTGCACCACAGCTTCTGGCAGCTCATTTAACATATTAGTAAACTGCTTTATCAACATCGGCAATAAGCCGACTAATATCCAAACCAATAAGGCTAAAAATAACAAATAGGTTGCACCACCCGCCAACCATTTAGGGCAACCTTTTTGCACCAATATATCTATCAGTCCTGAAAGCATATAAGCAATCACTATACTGATTAATACAGGCGTTAAGATGTGACCGAAAAATTCTACGATCAACAAACATAGAATAATAGTAAAGAATAACCCAGTTGCCCCTGGATCTGCGAAAGTGCGCCCTATCCATAAACGAATGGACTGGAGCAACGGATTAGTTGTTTTTTGTGTATTCATAAAAGATAGTCTAGCTGAGTTGGCAAATAATTGCCACTTAATTAATAAATCTTGAAATGAGCCCTTTAAAACTTTCATAATAAATAAGAAATTGCTAACGTAAACGCCAATATCAGCCAAAAGGACTCATATAAATACATCACCAGCATAGCTAGTAATCAAATATGCATCAGGAGCGGACATGCATCAGATAAGGCGTTTATTTATTCAAGCTTACTCATTATGATTAGTAATTTAATGTTCACGGGTTTCTGAAAAAACCACATCAGGCCATTTTTCTTGGGCGATTTGCAATGAAAACCTTGATGGTGCAAGGTAAGTAAGATAACCGCCGCCATCTTTAGCTAAGCAGTGTTCATTTTGATTGGTGAATTTTTCTAGCATTTTAGCATCATCACAATATATCCAGCGGGCTGTGACTGTATCGACTGTGGTGAAAGTACAATTCACTTTATACTCATCGGCTAAACGATAGGCGACCACATCAAATTGGAGCATACCTACTGCACCTAAAATCAAATCATTATTTTTTAGCGGGCGGAACAACTGTGTGGCGCCCTCTTGAGATAGCTGCTCTAAACCTTTTAATAAGGCCTTTTGCTTCATCGGATCTTTTAAAACAACCAAACGAAATAATTCAGGCGCAAAATTGGGAATGCCTTTGAATTCCAGGTTTTCGCCTTGTGAAAAGCTATCGCCGATTTGAATAGTGCCATGATTATATAAACCAATGATATCGCCAGCTTTTGCAGTGTCTGCTCTTTTACGTTCGCCAGCCATGAAAGTTAAAGCATTATTAACCATGACTGATTTTTTACTACGGACTTGGTGCATTTTCATGCCTTTATTATATTCGCCTGAGACGATACGTGCGAATGCAATGCGATCACGATGTGCTGGATCCATATTTGCTTGGATTTTAAAAACAAAGGCTGAGAACTTATCTTCCGTTGCAATTACCGCGCGTGATTGACTTTCACGTGGTTGCGGTAATGGTGAATCTTTCGCAATGGCTGATAATAGTTGGGTAATACCAAAACTATTAATCGCTGAGCCAAAAAAAACTGGCGTCATTGAGCCATCTAAATAATTATTTATATCATAAGTATCGCATGCACCTAAAATCAATTCGACTTCGTCACGTAATTGCGCAGCTTGAGCACCTAAACGATTATTAACCTCAGGATTATCAATACCATCAATGGTTTCTAAATCTGCTTTTGAATTTTTTTCACCAAACAAATAAATGCGATCTTCTAAAATATGATAAACCCCACAAAAGGTTTTACCCATGCCGATTGGCCATGTGACTGGTGCGCATTTAATGGATAAGACTTTTTCAATTTCATCTAAAAGATCAATCGGATCACGGGCTTCACGATCCATTTTATTAATAAAGGTCATCACTGGCGTATGACGCATACGACAAACCTCTAATAATTTCTTAGTACGATCTTCCACACCTTTAGCAGCATCAATCACCATTAAAGCAGAATCCACAGCACTTAAAGTTCGGTAAGTGTCTTCAGAGAAATCAGCATGGCCCGGGGTATCCAATAAATTAATGAGGCGATTATCATAGGGGAATTGCATCACGGAAGTGGTGACAGAAATACCGCGTTGCTTTTCTAATTCCATCCAATCAGATGTGGCATGGCGATCAGACTTGCGACTTTTTACCGTACCCGCTAAATTAATAGCGCCACCCATTAACAGGAATTTTTCTGTTAATGTGGTTTTACCCGCATCTGGATGAGAAATAATTGCGAATGTGGAACGGGGCCAGTTGTCTAAGTCTTCTAAATTATGCATAGCTTTAATAATTTTATTTAGTTTTATGGACCCCGGATAAGCGCTTCGCACTTTCCGGGGCGTCGAGTTTTTTGTTATAGACGCTTACTGAGGTGTTGAGTTTTTTATTGTTTTTTCCAGCTCAGCAAAGCTCTAACCATGCTTTTCCGCTGCCAACCTCTCTGCTGCACGCTTACCTAATGTTGGATTACCTGAGCAATAAGGACAAACCATCTCTTCAATTGGTGAGGTTTGAATATCTTTAGTTAAAGGCATACGACACGCAAAACACTGGATAGTTTCAGTTTCATTCAAATCAGCACCAACGGCAACACGCTTGTCAAACACAAAACATTCACCCTGCCAATGCGCTTGTCCCATTTTTTCTAAATAACGTAAAATACCGCCATCTAGTTGATAAACATTTTTAAAACCTGCAGCTTTCATAAATGGCGCAGCTTTTTCACAGCGAATACCGCCCGTGCAATAAGTCACAATCGTTTTATCTTTCATTTCTTCTGGCCAGGCTTCGATTTTTTCTGGAAAATCTCTAAATGACTTGATATCAAAATCAATGGCGCCTTCAAACTTGCCCAAAGCAATTTCATAATCATTACGCGTATCTAAGATAACCATCTCTTTACCATCTTTATACCACTGCTCAAAAGTTTCAGCATCTAAATATGGCGCCTCCATCGTTAAAGGATCAACCTCTAAACGACCCATCGTAACGATTTCATTTTTAATACGCACAAGCATACGGGTATAAGGCTGCTCATCACTAAAACTGATTTTGTAAGGCATATCTTTAAATTCTGGTGTATTTTCAAAATACGTTACCATCTCTAAAACAGCTTCATCAGTACCTGATAAGAAAAAGTTCATACCCTCACGCCCTAATAGAACTGTACCAAGTATACCCAAAGCCTTACCTTTAGCCTTCATTTCAACACGGTAAGTTTCAAGCTCTTCATCACTTAATTTTGCAAATTGATAAGCCGTGCAATGCACATAAGGCAGCGTATCTTTATTAATACGATCTTTTAACTGTTCAACAACATATGGGTTCATAGTGACCACCTTTGGTTAGCTAATTTTTGGGCGAAGTATAACATCGTAATGAAATAAGCGCCAGATTGAGTGTTAAGCCATTAGGTTGGCGGCCAAATAGTGAACTGATCAAAGAAGATAGTAACCTTTTTTAGGTTTGGTTCTGTTTTTAATGGTGACTCACCCTTTAATGGACAAGCAAGGTAGTGCATACGTTTATCATCAGCATTATAGCTAGCCTCACCTAAAGCTGCAGATGCATGATACGTACTTTCAGCTTTACCTTTAGCAGTACTAAGCGCCTCTATTTCCACATTAGGGATAAATGGTTTACCACCAGCTTTATTTTGTTTTGACCACATATTCACAAAATGTGAGGGCGTGACATTACCGGATAGACGTACAGGCTCATCAGTAAAATAATGGATATCTGAACTCACTGGCCATAAGTCTAAATCCATACAGCCTTTTTTATTAACATCTGGTTTTAACGAGGCGTGCTCTGCATTTTCTACAAATAATAATTCAATATGATTTTGAATGGAGCTAACACTTTTCGTCATAAAGTGATTAGTAAATAAGTTCCAATCATTCGTTTCACGTGTAGCTAAAGCAGCTGTCGATAAGCTTATTAAGCAGGCCGAAACTATAGTGATTGTTATGTGCTTTCTAATCATTGCCTTTCCTCATCGAACCATAATTATTACTAGTATTACCTGTTTCCTTGGCATCATCAAGTAGCGATTGAGTTGATTTGCTTTGCGAATGCAAACGAGAAAGCGATGGCTTTTTATCCAACACTGGATTCTCAACATCACCAATAACTTCTTGATCCCTAGTCCACACATGAACCTTATCCATGACATGCCAGCAAGCAACCATCAATGACAATAGAACCGCGATTGAATTAGCGCTCGGTGGCAGAAAACCATTTTGCAGATCTTCTGGCTGTGCACAGTAGATTTCACTACATAAAAAGGTGATTAGCAAATAAAAGCCCAAATCACGCATTAAATCGTTAGGATTCACCATTTTTTCCCAACGCGTATCTTGTGATAACCTTGGGTGACAAATAACAGAAGTCGCGCCAATACCCACCACAGCACTGCAGCCAACAGTAATACTTGCAGTAATCTTGTTTCCTTCTTCATAGCCAGCAAAAGACTGAAATAATAAATTAAAAAATTTCGGAATCACTAGCACTGAAACAAAACCTGTAACAACAAGTATGGATCTATTTAAAATTTTATAACCATTCGATTGAAGATGGATTGCCTTTTGCTTTCTAGATGGATTATTTTTAAAGCTAATCCCTAAAATTATTGCAATAATAACCATTAAACTCATGGATATGATAGCGAGGGTTTTGATTGCCTGCTTACCTATCGGTTCTTCGGCATAAGCTTCTATTAAATACTGCATCAGCGTATTTGTTTTAACAGCTAATAATGAGGGATTAATAACTAAATTAAACAATGCATCAATTTGCTTATTCCAACTTTTTCTTTTCAACCCATGAAATACCATTTGCATCACAGCTAATAGCATTAAAGTACCCGCACCAGCTGCTGTAATTAACGGAATAGTAGACATGGGCAGCGTTGCATCATTCTCAGACACAGAGCAGTTATAAGCAACTGGGATATCCGCTATTTCAATAGCCGCCGAAGATATCGCCTCCATTAACGTAGCACCAACTGCTGACTTGGCTAATGGGTCAATATATGGCTTAAGACATTGCATAACCTTGTTAAAACTTGCTTGATGGCCTTTTGCTGTTTTCCTCACGACTTATACCCTATATAATAACTAGCCATCAGTATAAATTGTTTTGGTTATTATTTCACCATTTTTTTAACGGCTCAACGCAATAAATTACGCATATAAGGACGACATATCAGCTGTATTGCACATAACAGCAACATAAATGCGTAAATCATAATAACGATATCATGGCGACAGAGCTCTACCACAATGACTAAAGCAATACCGGATGCCGGTGGGTGTTCAATATCAAAAATAGCCATGATGATCATCACTGAAATAACAGAAATGGATGCCGCAAACCAATAATGGTGAGTTGCTTGAGCGACCATGGCAACACTTTCAAGGCAAGAGGCAGCACCAAGCCAAAGTAGGACCAGGCGAATAATTTCACCAATGATAACTGCTAGTGTATAAGCGATTAAGATATTTTTTGGCTTGGCAGCCAAACCATGCGGATGCATAAAAACGACGTAAGCACTGGATGCTAGCGAGCTTGCGCCAACAGCCCAAATTAAGTTGCTTTGCGAATACGACACCATAATAAATAACACTAAACTAATAAAAATCGTGGCGCCCAGCAGCTGCCAAAAATAAAATTTAAATGGTGGTTTTTTGAAAATTCTTTTAGTGTCTATCCCTGCGTTCATGCTTTCCTTCCTTGGTGATTTTGCAACTTGTCATATGAATCTAGCCTATCCCCCCTAGCGGGAAATTCAAAACCTTTGATTTTGGAGAGGAAACATCAATAAACATATTCCTTTACACAATCTAGAACCCACTGCACTTGATGCCTGTGCGTATCTGGACAATTGATAATGCTGCAAATATTTTTTAAATCAAATACTCGCTGTCCCTTTGCATATTGCTCTTTAATTAATGCTATGGCAGCTGTTGGATAAACCGGTGCTTTAATTTGAAAAACCAAATCACCCTGCTCACAAACCATCAAATTTAATAGATCACCTTGAGCGTTTTGAAATATTTGTGGTTGACTCATTACCATTTGCATAGCTGCTCCTTGCGTTAATGCTAGATCAAAATAATAATAACATTTTTCTGAATACATTAGCTATTACCTTTTGGGGCTATTTTTCTTAATTGATTGACAGATTCCGTTATAATAATTATCGCCTTATCAATTTCTTGTTCAGTGGTCATTCGCCCTATTGAAAAACGTATGCTCGCTGCCGCCAAATCTTCTGGCACACTCATGGACAGTAAAACATGTGACGGCAAAACTGAAGTAGCGTTACAAGCCGAGCCTGTTGAAACAATTAACTGACGAATGGCACATAGCAAAGATTCGCTATTAACACCTTCAAAGCTTACATTAAGATTACCCGAAACACGATGCTCTAAACCACCATTTAAATTGACAGCGCCTAATTTTTGTATGGCCTGCCATAGTTTATTACGTAGTTTTAATTTATGCGCTTGATCTTTCTCAAATTCTGTATGTGCCAATTCAAAAGCTTTAGCCATACCAACTATTTGATGCGTAGGCAAAGTGCCTGGGCGCAAACTAAATTGTTGGCCACCACCAAATAACATCGCTGTCAAACGAACTCGCGGTTTCGAACGAACCACTAAAGCACCAATGCCTTTTGGCCCATAACATTTATGTGCCGCTAAAGATAAACAATCAATGCCACTATTTTCAAAATCTATCTCTACTTTACCAACCGTTTGCGCGGCATCGCAATGCAATAATACACCTTTATTTTTAACTATTTCAGCAATCTCAGCCATCGGATTAATCATGCCAGTTTCATTATTAACCCACATGATAGAAACTAAAATTGTTTGATCGGTTATTGCATTTGTTAATTCTTCTAAATCAACCAAACCCAAATGATTTGGTTTTAAATAAGTTACTTTAAAACCTTCTTTTTCTAATTGTTTACAAGGATCCAAAATAGCTTTATGTTCGCTGGCCATGGTGATGATATGATTACCACTATTTTTATATTGTTTAGCAATGCCAAATAAAGCCATATTATTAGCTTCAGTAGCACCACTGGTAAAAATAATTTCATTGTGCTGGCATTGAATAGTTTTGGATATTATTGATTTTGATTCTTTAATAATTTGTTGCGCTAATTCACCAGCTTGATGTGTTGATGAAGGGTTAGCATAAGCACTACTTTCTAAAGTTAATACGTCATGCATAGCAGCAAGCACGCGCGCATCAACTGGCGTGCTTGCCATGTAGTCTAAATAAATATTTTCCTGTGACTTAATCATAACTTATTTCAACATAGGCTCCATCCCTGAAGCCTTCTGTTATAAATAACTATGGTGTAATTGTCATTGTTAATGAGTCTGTACCAGAACCTGAGATAGCAACATGACCACTTGTTGGCGCAGCAGTTACTGTAATCACGCCATCTTTATATGAAATTTTACCTGAGTCAATTTTAGTGCCACAATGATCATCAGAATAAAAAGCAACATTACAGCCAACTATTCCACAAGCAGCGATACCACTGTCAGCACCTAAAACAGCAGTTGTTGTATCTGCAGCGTTAGTAACACCATTTGGACTCTTTGTTGATGTTGAACTCCAAGAATCATACTTAGTACCAGTACTACAAGATAACGCAGAACCAAGACCAAAAGCAGCTGTGGAAGCCTGAGCAGTATTGTTAACTGTTGTAATCGTTGTTGTAGCAAATGCAGAAGTTGCAACAACAGTTGCCGCGATTGATGCAATAACTAATTTAGTTGAAATTGATTTAATCATAATATAACTCCATTAAGTTTGTAATGTTGAACCAAGACTTGTTATGTAAATAGTTTTTATAAAACAAGCCTTTGGATATTAGCATACAGTTGTTTCGTTTAATACTGTCTTTTATGCAAAACTATAGGTTAATTGCACACCAACTATATTTGCATGGCCTGTAGATGTTCCCTTAACCACAGTATTACCTTTATCTAAGCTATTATCGATATTTGCTTTACCCATATGCAAATAAGCATAGCCAATATTAAAAGTCGTTTGGCAATTAAATTTATGTTCCCAACCAATAGAATAAGCCATACGATTAGCATCTGGTAGGCGCGAGTCACGATGACCATCACGCGTTGGCGTTTGGTCATAACCTAAACCTAATGAAATAGCATTACGTTGATTAAGTTGATATTCCGTACCGATGGCACCAAACCAAGAGTTCTTATAATCAAAATTTTCAATATCTGTGCCTTGCGATGGAATTAATTGACCAATCGCCATATTATTAATTTGCAACGTCTTAAAAATGCTCCACTGTGTATACATAGCAGACGCCATTATACTCCATTTAGATGTTGCTTGTTGAAAAACAGATAACTCTGTTACAGCAGGAATAGATAGTTTTGCAGTAGCTGTGGTTTGATATGGGCCAATAGTGGATGGGCCATGTGCATTAATGGTGATGTGTGATCTGTAAGTTAAACCAATACGTGTATTTTTGGCTGGCACCCATAATAAACCAGCATTATAGCCCCAACCTGATCCTTGTAGCAGATTTGTATAGGAAGCACTTGCATCACCAATATCACCATTGTAATCAGCTTTACCAAACATAAAATCCACACCTAAGCCTGCAGATAACTTAGGCGTCAGTGCTAAAGCCAAACTAGGACTAGCATTAACAGTAATAATCGTTGTATTGGTACCAGCAACACCCATTGCATTTGTATCTGTTGAACCTGGGTATTGTGTAGAAAGACCAAATGGAGTTGTGATCCCAAAACCAAAAGCGGCTTTGCGCCCTTTAAAATTAAATGGAGTAACTAAGTGAAAGTTTGGAATAGGATTCGTTGTATTACCGGAACCTGAAGCTGGCGCTAAACTAGAAGGATCAAGACCTGCTTGACCATTAAAATGTGTATTCAAAGCAACTACAGTTAAACCTGTGCTTATTTCAGTGTGCTTTAAACGCACCATACCAGCCGGGTTATAAAATTCAGTGGAAGCATCATCTGCTTTAGCTGCACCACCTGCGTGGTATTCGCCAAGACCAGCTGCACTTTGCTCGTATAATTGAAAACCACCGGCATACATTGAAGTTGTTAAAGCTGTTAGCGTGAATGCTACACCAGCCACTAAAATTTTATTTTTGCGTAGAGTCATAAAAACCTCTTGTTTATTTAGAATTCTTTTATTGAGCATTTTTTGATATATCACTCAAATAGTTGAGTTAGGCATCTTACTAGGTTTGGATGGGTTGTCAAATTGGGCAATTATGCGTCATAAGGAGCTTAGCGAATGATACACTAGGTCCCTGCTCGCTGCGCGTCCGCGATGGCTTTATTGCATCAAACATAAAGAGCCCACAAGGTGAGAGTAGTTTCATTTGGTGCAACGTCCAAGGTCAGTGATAAAACAGAACCAGGGATTCCATAAAAAAACCCCAGCACATAACTGGGATTTTTATTGAAGCTATTTTTAGGGTTAACTAAATTGATAATTTAACTGAACACCAACAATATTTGCGTGGCCAGTTGAGGTTCCTTTCTCATGTATAATTGGACTATTTTTAGAATTATCAATATTAACTTTACCCATATCAACATAAGCGTAACCGGCTGTAATTGAGCTTCTGCAGTTGAATTTATGCTTCAAACCTAATGCAGCAATCCAACGGTTACCATCAGGTAAGCGAGTATCACGATGACCATCACGTGTAGGCGTTTGATCAAGACCAAAACCAAATTGAATAGCATTTCTAGCAGAAAACCAATACTGTGTTCCGACAGATCCCATCCAAGTATTTTTATATTTATAATTTTCTGTAATATTAACACCGGTTGGATCAAATGGAATAACAGCTACATTGTTAATAGTTAATGATTTAAATATATTCCACTCACCATAAACAACTGTACCCATCACAGACCAACGTGAACTCAAATCTTTATAAGCTGAAAGAGTATAATTTGCTGGTAATGCAATTGTTGCTGTGGCTGTTGTGTGGTCGACCAAAGTACCCGCATCATCGTATTCACGTGATGGACCATGTGCACTCACTATAACAGGTGATCGATAGGCAAAACCCATCCTGAATGTTGATGATGGTTGCCATAATGCACCTAAATTAAAGCCCCAGCCTGTACCCTCTAAATGATTCGTATAATGAGCAAGTGGAAGATCAATTCGACCTAAAGTCAGATCATAATCACCATTATAATCAGCTTTCGCATACATTAAATCAACCCCAGCACCAATAGAAAATTTAGGCGTTAGCGCTAACGCCAAACTAGGCCCTATGTTCACAGTCATCACCGTTGTATTTGTGCCAGCTAACCCTATAGTATTGGTCAATGTTGACTTAGGGTAATTGGTAGACAAACCGAAAGGTGTATTAATCCCAAAACCAAAGGCAGCAGGATGATCCTTATAAGAAAAAGGAACTACAATGTGTGCATTAGGCACTATATTATTAGTATTACCTGATCCTTCTGCTGGAGTTGAAGGTGTAAGATCGCCAACATGCCCTTTAAAATAAGTATTAAGTGCTATATTTGTAGCACCAAGACTAATAGCTGTATGTTTTAAACGAACCATGCCAGCAGGGTTATAAAATTCTGTTGCAGCAGTCGATGCCTTTGCAGCTGAGCCTGCATGATACGTACCGAGATCATCAGCATTTTGTTCATATAATTGAAAACCACCAGCCATCGCTGATGAAGCCATGACAGCTGTTGCTAATAACGAAAGTTTAAAGATATTTTTTTTACTTAAAAAGCGCATACGCTCCTCCATGAAATTAACTAAGCTTCTCAATGCTTATGTTGTTTAGCTTTGTATTGTGATAAATCAAGCCCCGGTGGCACTAAACTAGGGCTAGCAGCACCGTTTGATTTATTTTTTGGAACTGGGTAATCATTATCTAATTTGTTAGCTTTAGTTTTATATGGCACCGATAAATTAGCTGTTGAGGCTGAATTTGTTAAATAGGCACTAGCATTATGGTGCGCGCAACCAGAAAGCAATAAGACTGAAGCTGCCGTTAACGAGGTCAATATTTGGGTAATTTTTCGCACAACCACTCCTTTTGGTGGAAATAAAGTCAAACTATAATAATTATCCATTATTCACCAGCAGCCATTAATTCGCAAGCGTTTTCTTGTTGATTTTTTATGCCAGATGGCACCCTAAAAATATGTTATTATTAAAACTTATCGCTTAACCTGGAATAATCATGATCGCGCCAACAATTAATCAATCAGCATTATTGCTAACCGTTACTTGCTTAATCGCTACCCTCAGCTTATTTATTACTATCTACACATCTATTAGCAATTCTAAAAAACAAAAATTGCTCCTAACAAACAACAACGAACAAGCAGAAAAAATACAACGCACTTTAAGCCAGCTTATTGGTCAAATATCAGCGCAGGCTTCAACACAGGAGCGCTTGTTTCATCAACTAAACAACAACCAAAGACAATTAGATCAATACCAAGCACAAAATTTAAAAACCATTGCTGATAGCTTATCCAAAGCAACTGATTCGCTACAAAAACAGCTTAACACTCATTTAGGTCAACACAGTACGTCAATTAATAACCAATTCTCTCAGCTTAGACAAACAACAGAAACGCAGATGAATCAAATTCAAGAGCAAGTTGAAACACGCTTAAACAAAGGTTTCAAACAAACCAATGATACTTTTCAAAATATTTTACAACGCTTAACAATTATTGATCAGGCGCAAAAGAAAATCACTGAATTATCTAGTGAAGTTGTTAGCCTACAAGAAATATTATCAGACAAAAAATCACGCGGCGCATTTGGTGAAGTACAGTTGAACGCCCTTATTCGCAATATGATTCCTGAAAAACACTATGCTCTGCAGGCTAAATTATCTAACGGCAAAAAGCCTGATTGCATTTTATATTTGCCTGAACCGACTGGTCATATTTGTATTGATGCTAAATTTCCGCTTGAAAACTATAAAGCGATGCAAGATAAAACCTCGTCTATTAAAGATTTTAAACGTGATATGAAAGTACATATTGATGCCGTTGCCAGCAAGTATATCATAGAACATGAAACAGCTGATGGTGCGATGCTATTCATTCCCGCAGAATCCATTTTTGCCGAAATTCATGCTAACCACCAAGATATTGTCGACTATGCCCATAAACATCGCGTTTGGCTAGCTTCACCAACAACCATGATGGCAATCCTAACTACATCACGCGCCGTATTAAAAGATGCAGCCACTCGCAAACAAATTCATATTATACAAAATCATTTAGCAGCATTAAGCGAAGACTTTACGCGCTTTCAAAGTAGGATGGATAAATTAGCACAACATATCAGACAAACCAATAAAGATGTGGACCTCATTCAGACCTCTTCCAAAAAAATCACAGCTCGTTTTCAAAAAATAGAATCTGTTGAATTAAATGAAAACGACAAAGCTGAGCAACTAATAAAAACATCCTCTTCTGAAGAACCACTACCACTAGAGTAATCAATGAAACATTCGCATTTAAAAAAGGATTTCGACAAAGTCGACCATTATAAATTAGAACAAGAACTACTGCCATTTATTGGACCTTCTCGTTTAGAAAAAATAGATGAAGTCATTCAAAAACGCTTGAACAGTTTGCATTTAGCTATTGAACATCCAACCAACATTAACAATGCTATGGCTGCCATTAGAACCGCTGAATCTTTAGGGATTTATCATATCCACCTTATCGCACCAGAATATGAAGCCCAGGCTGTACGCATTATTACACAAGGCGCGTTTTATTGGGTAGACATTCACTTTTATGATTCGCTTGATGACTTTTTAACGACGCTCAAAAAAGACTTTAATTGGCCTAAAGATATCAATTTAGCTGGTGCAGCACTTGCTGATACAGCCTGTCGCTTAACAGATGTGCCAGTAGATAAACCACTATGTATTTTAGTAGGTAATGAGCAACGCGGTCTCACCGATGAGGCAAAATCAGCTTGCCAATATTGCTATATGATACCCATGGCTGGCATGAGCCAAAGTTTTAATCTATCTGTTGCGGCTGCACTTAGTTTATATGATACCAGTCAACGTAAACGTGATGCTTTAAATAGTCGTTGTGATTTAAATGCAAAACAACAACAACGCTTAAAAGCGGCCTACTTGCTAAACAGCGTCGATAACCGCTTAGCCGAACAACTAGTCAAAAACTTAAGCAATATTGATGACAACATAAGTTAGATCTGCTAGCCTAAATGCAAACTATCATACCAAGGACGCAACATGAGCCAAACATCAAAAAAATTTTCTAAAGCTGTTTTAGCCGGGCTAATGACACTTACAGCTGGCGCAGCCTTAACTGGTTGTTCTGGCCACAATAGCAAAGTTGTCAACTGCTTAGGTGTTGATAAAAATAACCCTAATCACCCGCTTACTATGACTGTAGGCCAATGTGCTAAATTACACGGCGGTCGAACTGTAATAGCAACACCTAAAGATATTAAACAGTATAAACCTGCTTCAACAAATGATTATGTGGAATGCTATGGTGTTGCTGCTGCCGGCAAAAATGATTGCGGCACCAATGATAGCGCCTGTGCTGGTAGCGAAAAACAAGCTAAGGCACCAGATGCTTGGATCGCTCTGCCTAGAAGTCTTTGCAAACGTTCAGGTGGCCGCATTGTTGAACCGAAACAACAAAAAACATGGCCTATGCTAGATAAAAATAAAAAGAAATCTAGCAAAGCTACATAACAACTATTAAAATGATACAGCTTGACGGCACTGGCTTCTCACTTAGAAGCCGCTATTTTTCTGATTTTTTAAACAATAAGCAACCTGTAGATTGGCTAGAAATATTAGCAGATCAACTGATTGGCAGCTTTGGCGCACCATACCATAAAGTTACTGAGATCTGTAAAGATTATCCTTGCACCTTACATGCAGTTTCATTAAATATTGCTGGCACCGACCCATTAGACAAAAAATATTTACAACAGCTAAAAACATTAACAAATATTATCAATCCTACTTATGTTTCTGATCATGTCTGCTGGGTTGCTCAAAAACATACTTATTTTCATGACTTATTACCATTTCCATACCATACATCATTTATACCGCATATTTGTGAACGTATTAATATCATTCAAGATTATTTACAAAAACCTTTACTGTTAGAAAACTTATCACACTATGTAAAGTTAGAGCATCAAATCACCGAAGCTGAATTGCTAAACCAATTATGCAAACAGACAGGCTGTGGCATTTTACTTGATATCAATAATGTTTACGTTTCTAGTCAAAACTTAAATTACAATCCTGTGGCCTGGCTCGAACAATTAAACCCTAAATATGTTAAACAAATGCATTTAGCCGGTCATGTTAAAACAAAACAACGTTTAGTTGATACCCATAGTCAACCAATTCCAAAACCTGTATGGCAACTTTATGAAAAAGCATTAAATCTATTTGGCGCAGTGCCTACTTGTTTAGAGTGGGATAATAATTTACCTGATTGGCCAATATGCCAAGGTGAGCTACAAAAAATCAAAAAAAACTTAACACTGACAAATCAACTTGTTGATATACTTAAGTATAACCACAAAAAAGTTAAACAAAAGAGCCTCCCTCCTCAGGCATTAATAAACTTTCAAAACGAGTACTCAACACTACTTTTACAAACAAAAAGCTTAAGCAAAGAAAATGGCTGGTCAGTGCATCAAAACAGTTACCGCATTCAACGGATAAAAGCTTTAGAACAAGTTTTTGGTGCATTAAAAAAACTCGTGGGTCAAGAATATTGGCAGCAATTATGCTTACGATACGTTTTGACATATCGGTCAACAAATGCAGATATTACTAGCCAATTTTCTCAAATGATTGATTTGCTGAATGATAGTATCAATGAAAAAGAACACCCTATCATTGATCTAAGCAAATATTTATTAGCTTGGTATCAGACTTTTCATCAAGCGGATTTAATTGCAGCCCCCATTGAACAATTACAAATCGCACTACAACAGCAAGGTGAGCAAACTCAATTTAAGATTTCCCCAAACCTAAACCTTTTTTCAACGCACCACCCAATTGAAGAATTATGGGCTGCCTGCCAACCTGAACAAACAGAAATAAATTCTATAAAATTACTCCAGCATTTACCTCTAGAGCCAACATTTTACATGCTCTATCAGCAACACGAGAAAGTACATACTATTAGACTCAACAAGGCAGATTTTGATGGATTGCAATTATTAAAAAATCCGATTACTCTAGATAAGTGGTCAAATCAAGCTGAAAAAATCCAGAATTTAGACCCAAATGTTTTTGCCCAGTGGTATGCTTTGGGTTGGCTTACACTTATATAGCACGAAGACTTAGAACAATCTGAAACAAATTAGATTAAACAATTTTCTATGCTTAATTTTACAATGGAGAGACAATGAAATATCACCTGATTATATCTGCACGTATCTATGGCAGGTTCTTACAAGTTTTTGACGTCTTAAAAGACTTTGGTGATTTAGCTGTTCGCCTATGGGTTGCAAAAATTTTTTTAGATTCAGCCATAACAAAAATTGGCGACTGGGGAGCAACCATTGTTTTATTTAAATATGTTTATACAGTACCGATAATGTCGCCTATTTTAGCAGCCTATTTAGGCACAGCAGCTGAATTTATTCTACCTATTTTATTAATATTAGGGTTAGGTGGACGTCTGAGCATCTTTATATTCTTTGTTTATAACTTATTTTGCATGTTTTCATTTCATTATTTATGGACACCGGCTGGCGCTGCTGGTTTAGCCGATCATATTGATTGGGCATTATTAATATTGATGCTAATGTTCCATGGCTGTGGACGTATTTCTTTAGATCACCTTTTACACAAACGCTGGGGACATTTATTGAAACCAGGCAAAACCACTCATCTTGCATAACCAATAAAAAAGCCACCCTAACCCTTTTAATTAATCGGTTAAGATGGCTTTTTTCTTTTTATTATCCTATTTCTTAGCCAAAACTTCTATTATAGATCCCTTGATAGAAGGCAGCTTGTTTTGGCAAACCTAACATCTTATAAGAACGCACAATAAGCTGTAGTGCTTTAGGGGCAATATTAGAATTTGGAATATGCACTAATAAATAATTACAACGATTAATGGTAGCCACATAAGCTTTTCTAACATAATAGAATTTTGCGATATTATATTGTTTTTGTGCCGCAAGGTTTCTTACATCATGCATATGTAAAACGGCAGAATGATAATAAGGACTGTTCGGAAATGTTTGGGTTAAATCCATTAAATTCCTGTAGCCCACTTTATAAAACTGTAAATCACGTTGATTCTTTGCAGCGCCTAAGCGTTTAGACAACCATGTTTGCCCTTCTGAAAAATTCGCTAACGCACTCATATAATAAGCATAATCGACACTTTTACCACGCGGGTATAATCGAATATATCGCTGCGCAGCTAAATCAGTTGATAGCATGTCGTTGTTTTTATAATTAGCATAAATGATATAAAGTTGTGCCCGTTGATTGTAGCGCCCAAATGGGTACATGGCATCAAGTGCGGAATATTGCTTCACAGCTTCGCCGTAATGTTTTTTAGCTAGATTCTTATTTGCACCAACAAACAACTGTTCAGCTGTCATATGACGATATTTCTTTAATGGATCTGTATAAGCCCTTTGACCACAACCTGATAATAAAGCGGCACCACAAACCATGATAGTTAATGCCAAAATCATAGCGATTTTCTGATTAGCTTTTTGAGACAACTTATTTAGCCACTTTACGCGCATGTTTACTCCAACAATTCTTGACTTGAATAACCGAGTATAGCCGAAGCCCTAATAGACTGCTATAATTTTTTAAGACCCATGACCTCGACACACCCTTATGAGCACTTTTTCTACTATATTAACGATCACTGAAGCACAAAATCACAAAAGGCTTGACCAGGCTCTAGGGGAATTACTGACTGATTACTCCAGATCACTAATGACTCAATGGATTAAAGATGGTCTAGTACAAGTAAACAACCAAGTAATCACCAAACCTCGTCACAAAGTTAATACCAATGACACCATTGAAATTAATGCCACCATTGAAAGCCAGGAAACCTGGGGGGCACAGCAAGCACCAAAACCTTTGCCTATTGTTGCAAAAGATCCTCATTTTTTAGTTATCAATAAACCATCTGGCATGGTCGTTCACCCAGGTGCAGGCAATCACAACCATACGCTTATTAACTATTTGCTTCATGATTATCCTGAACTCAATGACGTACCACGCTGTGGCTTGATTCATCGCCTAGATAAAGATACGACCGGCTTATTAGTCGTCGCTCGAACGCCCTTAGCCCATCAATCTTTAACCAAACAATTACAAGACCGTGACATGAAACGAACTTATTTGGCCATTTGCAAAGGTCACTTTGTTAGCGGTGGTACGATCGACGCGCCCATTGGCAGAAATCCTAAATCACGCTTACAAATGGCGGTAACACCAGCTGGCAGACCTGCAGTAACCCATTATGAAATTTTAGATGAATATCGCGGACATTCTTTAATGAAAGTAAAATTAGAAACCGGCCGAACCCATCAAATCCGAGTGCACTTTACATCCATCCATCATCCACTTGCCTGCGATCCTGTATATGGTAAACAGCAAGCGATGCCCAAAGCTTTATCCGAACCTTTAAAAGAAGCGTTACATAATTTTCACCGCCAAGCCCTGCATGCCAAACAACTTGAATTTGCACATCCAGCCACTGGCAAAATATGTCAATTTAAATCATCAATGCCTGAAGACTTTGCCAAATTAGTCGGCGCCTTAGAAATTGATGCCGATAACAATTAAGATAATCAGCATCTTGAAACAGAATGTTTAATATTTGACAAACAACTAACCTTATAATTACTGCATTCAATAGAATCCAGATAATTATCACATAGCATGACTGGCTGTTGAATTTATCTTATTACTATCTGCTTGTAACTTACCGAATGCTTGCCTTGGCTTTTTGTTAATTGCGCAAAACCCTGTTTGCGAGTGAGCAGATGACATTGTGCCAGCATGTTTTAAAACACTGCTTAATAACGCCTGCATATGATCAGGCAGGTACTTCTTTGCTGATCTTGCGACAGATTGATAATCACCTTTTGTTTTTAAAGTTACAATCAACTTTTCTATTCCAGTAATTCTTTGCATTATTTCAGCATATAAATCTTCGTTACAACGTTGGCAATAACCTGCATTTGAGAGCGCCTCTTCTTTTTGATGCCCTTGAAACATTTGTCGCATTCCCATGACATACTGGTGCAAGTAGCTATTAACCAGTGAACAATTATTCACTTGATTAAGCTTATTTACCCCTGCACTATTAGACTTCTTATTACCTAAAAAATTATTTAATAGCTGGCTTAATATCTTATCCATAATAGATAAACCCTCTTTAAGGCATATAGATATGGCATCAAGATCACTTACTATTTGAACTTGATGCACCTTTGATTTTAATATGCAAGAGTCCGAGCGAAAGCTACTAACAAATTGATCAAAGAAACCCAATACAGCAAACACGCTAACCAACTGGTTAAAGGTTGATCGTGATGCCACTTTACCAAGAGAACTTATATCACCAGCTCCACCCATTGACCAACCCGTTAAACTACCCTCAAGGTATTTCAATCCCCTTTTTAAAAATTGACGATATTCCACTCGCTTACCTTTATTTTCATTAGAGAAACCCAGCCTCTTTTTATGCATTGACTTTGATCTTGTTAATAGTTTCTGAACGTTATTAATACTCGTAGATAGCAACAGTATTGGATCAGTAGCTGTATTTCTCATTGAACAATCCTTTTTATAATAATTTAAAAACGCGGTGATCTTACCTTACTTTTATTCAAATAAACATATATAAAAGTACTAGTTTACTTGAATGACACATCAATGCCCGTTAGACTAACTCTTAGTTAGACAAATTATAGTTGGTCACATGACATCATCTTTCAAAAATATTTTTTCTGTTTCCCTTGGTTGTGCATTATTAATCTTGTTGACGCCAAATTTTGCAAACAATGTAACAACAACGTCACCAAATAGTTCCATTGCACCTATGTTGCAAAAAGTATTGCCATCAGTGGTGCAAATTACTGTAGATGTGAAACCTGAGCCTGATCAAACAGAGCCACACGCCAACCCTATGCCCGCACCAAATACTCCGCCAGCATCACCCGTGCCACCTTCAGCAGGTGATATGGGCTCATTAGGCACAGGTATTATTATCGATGCTAAAAATGGCATCATTGTTACAAATGCACACGTTATAAAAAATGCTAAACAAATTTTTGTCACCCTAAAAAATGGCAACCGTTATTATGGAAATGTTGTTGCTATGGAACCAAATATGGATATTGCCGTATTACATATTGATGCTAAAAATTTAAAAGCAATGCCAATGGCCTCCATGAAGAACGTTCGAGTAGGTGATTATGTCGCTGCCGTAGGATCACCTTTTGGTTTAACACAAACCGTGACAACTGGAACGATTTCTGCTTTAAATCGTGCGCAACCTTTTATTGCTGATCTAAATGATTTTATTCAAACGGATGCTTCAATCAACCCTGGCAATTCTGGCGGCCCATTAGTTAATACACAGGGGCAAATGGTTGGCATGAATACTGCTTTAATTGGCCCAACAGCAGCAAGCATTGGCCTAGGCTTTGCGATACCTGTCGACATTGTCCAATCAATTGCTCATCAACTAATTAAATATGGCAATATCAAACAAGGCATGCTTGGTATTGTCGTGCAACCACTAAATCAAAGCTTAGCACAAGCACTTAATAATACTAACCAACACGGCAGCCTGGTTACACAAATCATTCCAGGTTCAGCAGCTGCCAAAGCTGGGATACACCCTACTGATATAATTAGCTCTATTAATGGCGTACCTATTAAAACTGCTTTCGACCTAAAAACACAGGTAGGTTTAAATCGTCCAGGCGCTAAAGTTAGCATTGCCTACTGGCACCAAGATAAAAAACATACTGTTAAAGCCACTCTTCAATCTATGCAAGAGACACTGAGCCATACTGTCGCTATGCCTTTTGTTGCTGGCATACAGTTACAAAACCTTAATGCCCTATCTTCTGAAGGAGATTCCGTCAAAGGATTGCTAGTCACTGACGTAAAAGCTCATAGCCAAGGCCTTTTAGCCGATATTGAACCTGGTGATGTTATTGTGGCGCTTAACGGCCAAGCTAGTGAATCTTTGGCTCAAATGAGGCAAATTTTGACAAATGTCCCACAAAAGCAACAACAACTCTTGGTAAAACTCTATCGAGATGGTAAATTTATATATACCACCTTAGGTCGTTAAGTGGGTAAGTACTGATACAGGATTAGAAGATGGGCCCGAAAAAGACTTTTAAAAAAATAGTCGCTATTATATTGTTAATCCTATTCTGTATTGCTTATGTATCTTATCGCTCTCGCTATGTCATTCACGAGGTTGTTCAAACCACAGCACCAGTTAACGTAAGCACTTATGTGGTGACAAAAGCTCCCTTTGCTGAAACAACTCAAACGAATGCGCAAATTCAAGCAGTCAATAAAGTAGCGTTGCACCCTAAAGTCGCCGGCTATGTAACACATATCTACGTGCATGAAGGCCAGCAAATTAAAAAAGGCCAACTATTAATTGCGTTAGATCACGCTACCGACCAAGATGACCTGACTCAGAAGAAGGCAAGTGCAGATTTAGCTAAAGCTAATTATAAGCGTGCAGCTTCTATTAAAGATACCGGCGCTGTTTCAAAGCAAAATCTAGAAAAACTGCATGCAATTTTTCTATCTGACCAAGCGGCATATCAACAAAGTTATGACACTTTAAAAGATAAACTTATCGAATCACCGCTTAATGGTGTTGTTGGTAGCTTAAATTTAACGGCTGGTGATTATGTTACGCCAGATAACACGTTAACGATGATTACTGATTTAGACCATCTAAAAGCAACTTATAGTTTAGGCGCACATTTCTATGATGTCACTCACTTAAATGAAGCGGTTATATTGAGAAGCATGGTTAATCCAAAGCTTAATATCTCAGCAGCCATTTCGTATATATCACCAACAGTGCATGCGAATACGCAAACATTTAATATCCACGCCCTGTTTGAAAATAAAAAACATACTTTCTCACCGGGGGAAAGCGCTACAGTAACACAAACTATTTCTATCAATCCTAATGGCATCACCATACCGTTAGAGGCAGTGATGACCTCTTTAGAAGGCAATGATGTTTATGTCATCAAAAATCATCGCGCAATTAAACAAGCTGTTACTTTAGGCCTTGCACAAAAAAATCGCGTACAAATTTTAAAAGGCTTAAGTGTTGGAGACCGCATTATTCTTTCTACAATACAGGTTCATGATGGTAGCCAAGTGAGTTGGCGATGACACTATCTGAAATATGTATTAAACGACCAGTTTTAGCCACTGTTATGAGCTTGGTATTAATGGTATTTGGCATCGTCGGCTATCATTATTTATCAACACGCTATTTACCAAAATTTGAAACCCCAATCATTAATGTATTTACTAACTTTCCAGGCGCTAGCCCTGAATTAGTTGAATCATTAGTCACCACTCCATTAGAAGATGCGCTCAGAGGCGTTTCCGGCATTGAAGCTGTCTCATCCACCAGCAGCCAAAATTCTAGTAAAATTCATATACGCTTATCACCCGGTGCTAATAAAATTGATGTGACCAATGATGTACGCAATAAAATATCACAAGCTCGTTTTAAGCTACCTTCTAATATAAATCCACCTGTTGTTTCATCTGGCTGGGAAGATGGTGATTTTTTAGATGTGGCTATCACTAGCAACCATGAATCACCACAACAAACCTATGATTACATCCAGCACTACCTACTAGACCAAGTAGAAGATATCGATGGCATTGCTTCCAGCGATTTTATCGGTGCCACTGATTACGTTATTCGTGTGTATATTAATCCACAAAAACTGGCTGCTTTGCACTTACCTATTACAGACGTTACCAATGCCATTAAAACAGCTAATGTCAATTTACCTGCTGGCAGTATTAAGGGGCATGCTGTTACTATTCCTTTAGATGTGGATAGCCAGCTCAGCAGCATTAAAGATTTCAACCAATTAGTCATTGCCAAAGTCAATAATACCGAAATACATTTATCTGATGTTGGCACAGTCAAACTTGAATCATTAGATATCCCACCCGATTTAGCCTATTTCAATGGCAAACCTGCGCTTTATTGGCAAATCTATAATACGACAGATGGAAACCCTATTGAGGCTGCACATAAAGTTTTAAAACTATTTAAAATAATCAAACCACAACTGCCCAGCGGTATGCAAATTCATGTTTTATATAATCAAGCTAAATTTATGCAAGCGAGTATTAGCGAAGTATATTCTAGCTTAGGCATGGCCGTCATTTGCGTTATGCTCGTTTTATTTTTGTTTTTAGGTACCATTCGCGCATCATTAATCCCTATGGTGACCATTCCAGTTTGTATTGTCGCCACCTTTGGTGTCATTTATTTTCTTGGCTTTACTATTAATATTATTACTCTATTAGCTTTAGTCTTAGCTATTGGTTTAGTGGTTGATGATGCAATTGTGGTGCTCGAGAATATGTATCGTCATATTGAAGAAGGCCTTGATAGCTTTACCGCTGCCCTAGTTGGCTCGAAAGAAATCACCTTCGCCGTTATTGCGATGACCTTAACTTTAGCTGCTGTGTATGCGCCAATTGGTTTAGTCCATGGACGCGCATCAACTATCTTTCAATCTTTTGCCTTCACGCTAGCTTCTGCCGTCTTAATCTCTGGTTTTGTAGCTTTAACATTAACGCCAATGATGTGCGCTAAATGGCTTAGCAATAACAACCATTCTAAATTAGAAATTAAATATCATTGCTTTTTGGAACGCTTCTTTAATCAATGCATTAAAACTTATCAAAAACTATTATCTTTTTGTCTAAATAAAAAGTGGTGGTTTGTTATTTTAGCCGTTTTAATCGCTATCAGTGGCTTATTCTTATTTCGTGCTGTGCCCAAAGCCTTTACGCCGAAAGATGACCAGGGTTTAGTAATCGCCTTTATGAAAACTAGCAAAGACGTTAGCCCTACTTTGCTACAACCAATGGTACACAAAGCACAAACGATTATTGATCATAATCCTAATGTTGCTAATAGTATGGCTGTAGCAGGACGAGCAGGCAGTTTTAATGCAATCTTTATTCAGTTGAATCCTCTTAAAAAACGTAAAGATTCAAGCTCTGTGGTAGCTGATCAAATTAATACTGCTTTGACTAAAGTACCTGGATTAACCATGCGTGCCTTTGCTGCAAGCTTTGGTGATAATGGCCATAGTCAACTAGAGTGGATGATTCAATCAACTCTACCTTATAAAACCCTGGCTGAAATTAGTGAACATTTAGTAGATCAGCTAGGCAAATATACTGGCTTAACGATGGTTACCAGTGATCTTACCTATGATCAATCTGAATATAAGGTACAGATTAATCGTAATTTAGCTAATGCACTTGGCGTTAATATTCAACAAATCGATCAACTGATTGCAATTTTTGTTGGCGGGCAAAAGGTTACGACTATTAATCAGAATGATAGCGCTTATGATGTCTATGTGCAGGCCAAACAAAAAAGTATTCAAGATCCAAGTCACATCGGCTCGTTATTACTAACTATTACTGATAACGGTAAAACACGACAAATTCCACTAAGTGAATTAATCACGATTAAGCGCGTTGCCAGCCAAGATACACTTTCACATTACAATCATTTACGTAGCGCTCAGTTTGATGCGCAGCTGGCACCCGGCTATTCTTTAGGCCAAGTAGTCAGTCATTTACAAACTGTTTTACCAACTCTTTTACCGAGTAATATTCAATTTTCATTTAAAGGCAAAGCTAAAAATGTTTTAGATTCCAGTCACACGATGAATTTTATTTTCTTATTGGCATTTGTATTTATTTATTTGGTATTAAGTGCTTTATTTGAAAGTTTTGTCGATCCTTTAATTATTTTATTAGTCGTGCCACTATCAATTGTTGCTGCGCTGTTAGCTTTAAAGCTAACAAATAGTACCTTAAATATTTATACGCAAATTGGCTTGGTAACTTTAATTGGATTAATTGCTAAGCATGGTATTTTAATCACTCAATTTGCAAATAAATGTTTAGAGCAAGGCGATAGTTTACAACAGGCTGTGATCAATGCAGGCTCACAACGCTTACGCCCTATTCTGATGACCACAGCTGCGATGATCTTTGGCGCCCTACCACTCGTATTTGCAGGTGGCTCTAGTGCTGAATCACGCTTTCAGATAGGCTTAGTCATCATAACCGGCTTATTCTTTGGTACATTCTTTTCATTGATCCTAGTGCCAATCTTCTATTCCCTATTTAAAAAGAAAGTTGTTACGTAAGTCAGAATTCTACCGATTTCAACACGCTAGAAAGAGCACCCAAAGTTAGTGATCTATTGAGTTCTGAGACTTATATCGTGTGTTAGTAAAGTTGTATAGCTTATCAGAATAGGCAACACTATAAACGCAATCACTGTTTTTACAATAAACACGGAATAAGCGATCTTACCTAACGCTGGAACTAAAATAAAAGCTAAATTTCCAGCCAAACAATCTATCGCAATCAGCCAACAAAATAAGCATAAAAAACAACGCAACCAATGCTTTGTACATACACCAAGCAACTCACCAAGCAACGTAGTTATAGATTTTTTACTCATAACTCTAAATGGCAAGATTAAGAATGTTGCTACAAGAAAAAACAAGTAAGCAAAACCTAGAATGACTCTAGTAGCACCCAAAGTCATAGAGCCTTGTTTAAAAACGAGTTGCAATAAACCACCAATCCAAGTAATGGCCAATAAGGCTATGACATAGACACAGATAATGGCGACAATAGATAATAATTGGGAACGTAATTTGCTAGCTGCCTGACCATTTGAAACCTTTTCCTCAGAATAGAGTGCATTGCATTTGACAACACCAACTAAGACAAAGGCTATAATTAAGATAATAGCAATCAAATTAACTGTTTCTGCCAGCCAAATATTATGTATAAAAGTTTGCACGTAAGTAGATAATAGGCCAACGACCCAACCACCAATGGTAGATAATAAAAATAGCTGCGCGATGCTTTGAATACCATTTTTTAACGCAAGACTTAATAAAAATTTAGGTGTTTCCGGTGATTCCGGATAAGTGAGAACTTTAGCCATGCACGCTTCCTTAGCAGTTTGATCAATTGGTTACTTAATAATAGTCTAATTGTTAGGCATTGTCACCTGCAATAAAGTTAATTCAAAAAATTTAGTGGTGACGATAAAAAACCAATACTATTCGCTTATCCAATAGGAATCAGGCTTAAAACGATCACCATAAGCATCAGCCAAGCCGTTCATGCGATCAACTACTTTATTTTTACCTATCGCATCCACTGCATGCATTGGGCCTGCGGTAAATGGTGCAAAGCCTGTGCCAAAGATCATACCAGCATCAAGAAGATCGGTATCAGCTACAATACCCTCTCTTAAACAAGCAGCAGATTCATTAAAGATACGGTAAACTAAACGATCAGTGATTTCTTGTTGAGTTAATTTATTGCTAGATTCATTGGTAGTTTTTTTCTTTTTACCTTTTTCGTATTTATAAAAACCTTCACCTGATTTTTTACCTAGCTTTTTCTGATCTACCATGTCTATCAATGTTTGCGGTACTTTACCACCATAATACCCTGATAATTCTTCGGCAACTGCTAAACAGACATCTAAACCAACTGTATCCGCTAAAGTAATTGGCCCCATAGGCATTCCATAATCTTTAGCAGCCTTGTCAATTGCAACTTTATCAATCCCTTCATCATACATAAGCATCGCTTCCATCAAATAAGGCATCAATATTCGATTAACCAAGAAACCAGGAGCACTGATCACAGGCAATGGCAGTTTGCTAATCTTGCCAACAAATGCAATAGCATCAATCAATACCGATTCAGCCGTTAGTTTACTCTTCACTACTTCAACCAACATCATTTGCGCTACAGGATTAAAAAAGTGAATACCCACTAAACGTGATGGATCTTGCATGACACTGTTAATATCATCTAATGGAATGCTCGATGTATTAGTCGCCAAAATTGCTTCAGGCTTTGCTTTGGCTTCAATATCTTTAAATAAATCTTGCTTAACTTTTAAATCTTCAAATATAGCCTCAACAATAACATCAGCATTAGCAATGCCATAACCTTCTACATCAGGCTGCAAACAATCTTTAGCTGCTTGCTCTAAATATTTATTGCGTAATTTCTTTTTAAAAAGTTTATTCGCTCGTTTTAAAGCTGGTGCAATACGACAAGGGGATTGATCTTGCAAAGTAACTTTCATGCCTTTTAATGCACACCAGGCAGCAATATCGCCACCCATAGTTCCAGCACCAACAACATGCACGTGCTTTGGATTAAAATCTGATTTCTTAGCTAGGCTTTTCAAGCGGTCTTGCATAAAAAATACTTGCACTAAGTTTTGCGCAGTATCACTAATTAATAATTTTGAAATAGTTTTAGCTTCTGTTTCCATCGCATGCTTACCTAAACCAACCTCTTGCCAATTATCAACTGCTTGAAATGGCGCAGGATAGTGAGCACGACTTACTTTAGAATTTAGAGATTTTCGCATCATATTGGCTATTAGCGGGCGTATGAATCCCATATTGATTAACTTATCTATGAACGATGGTTGCTGTTTTTTAGGCATATTTAGCGCATAAAATTTAGCAGCATTTTGCAATTGCCTCGTTGGTACCACTTTATCAACAAGGCCTATTTTTTTTGCCTGCTTTGCTTTTAAAACACGACCAGGCAAAATAACACCCATTGCCTTTTGAATACCAACCAATTTAGGCAAACGCACAGTGCCGCCCCAGCCTGGATGAATACCTAATTTAACTTCTGGCAAACCAATCACCGTTTTTGGTGAATCATCAGCAATGCGATAATCACAAGCTAATGCAAGTTCACAACCACCACCAACAGCAAAACCATGAATCATGCATACAGTGGGCATTGGCAAGGCTTCTAATTTATCCAAAATCTTTTGACCTTTGCGTATAACATCATATGCTTGCTCATACGCTTTAATCTTAGTGAATTCAGAGATATCAGCACCAGCGATAAAACCAGATTTTTTTAACGAATAAATTATAATACCTTTGGGTTTTTCTGCAGCTGCTTGATCAATAACTTGGCTTATTTCAGAAAACATTTCTGAACCTAAACTATTGACACTGGTATCATGCCTATCTAAGCCAACCCAAAGTATGCCATCTTGATCAAGCTCTAATTGAATATTTTTATAGCTTTGTGAATAACTCATTTAGCCTCTCCTTGATCTGCATTATCTACTCGTTCAATCAGCATCGCACCACCTTGACCACCACCAATACAAATAGCTGCCACACCCCGTTGTTTATTCTCTGCTTCTAATGTTTTTACAACTTCATCAACAATGCGTGTACCACTAGCACCAACTGGGTGACCCAACGCTATCGCGCCACCATGTTTATTTAGTTGATTTTGATCTAACAGACCAAAAGCTTCTGACATATCAAAATGTTTTTTACAAAATTGCGGATCATCCATAGCTTTTATACAACCCAATACTTGAGCTGCAAAAGCTTCATTAATTTCCCAATAATCGATATCACCCTTAGTTAGTTTATTACGTTGCAACATGGGTAGCGCTGCGAAAACTGGCCCTAAGCCCATGACTGTTGGGTCAAGCGCTGCCCAGTTCACATCAACTATTTTTGCCCGAGGTTTTAAATTATATTTTTTAACAGCTTCTTCGGAAGCTAAAATCATTAGTGAAGCGCCATCAGTTATTTGTGAACTATTCGCTGCCGTAACACTGCCAAACTTCTTATCAAAGAAGGGTTTTAGTTTCGCTAATTTCGCAACAGTAGAATCATCACGGATACCATCATCAGCTTCGTAAGCTCTACCCTGATTGTCATATAAAGCCGTAATACTGGAAAGCTGATCATCATCTTTTGCAAACAAAGCACGCTGCTGACTTTGTGCTGCAAACTGGTCCATATCTTCACGAGTAATACCAAAATCAAAAGCGATTTCTTCAGCTGTTTGGCCCATATTAATGCCTACTACAGGATCAGTTAAACCACACATCAAAGCAATAATTGGTTTTAGAAAGGATGGGCGAAATTTAGCCATAGCACCTAGCTTTTGTCCAGTTGTTTTAGCTTTAAATAAATTCGCAAACCAATTAACCATCTTCTTATTCATAATTAAAGGCGCACGACTCATCGCTTCTGTGCCACCTGCTAATACTAAATCTGCTCGTCCGGATAAAATATCTTTAATACCAGAATCTAAAGCTTGCATGCCTGAGGCGCAATTTCTTTGCACCGTCCATCCAGGCACATCATCACCACAACCTAAACGCAGTGCAACTAAACGACCAATATTCGCTTCGTTCTCACTAGGCATCATGCAGCCTAATATTACTTCTGACATATCAGTAGGTTTAATGTTGTTTTTTGCTAAGAGTACGCGACCTGCTTGTACTGCCATATCAGATGCAGAAAATGGCCCAGGTTTACCACGCGCTTTTAAAAAAGGGGTTCTTACACTGTCGATGATATAGACTGGTTTATTCATCGCTTTTTTATTTTGTTGTGTCATACTTTTTCTCCTTTAAAAGTAATATTACCCCTCTCCAAAATCATAGATTTTGACTCTCCCTCAAGGGGAGAGTAGTGGTTCTATAGTTAATCACAGATTTTGACTCTCCCTCAAGGGGAGAGTAGTGGTTCTGTAGTTAATCACAGATTTTGCCCTCCCCCCAAAGGGAGAGTTGTGGTTCTGTAGTTAATCATAGATTTTGACTCTCCCTCAAGGGGCGTTGTTGCATAAATCAATAAGTTGCTAGACAAACAAAACCGATTATAATGTTTTTGACGAAAAAAAATAATAGGAAGATGAATGCCTAGCGAACAAAAACATTATAACCAAAGACTAATAGAAAGAGGAAGCATTACTTTTTGGATTGATGACACTGTTAAAAGTAATTGGTATAAATCAAAAGAAGCATGCACAAAAAAGGGGCGACCTTTTTATTATAGTGATGAAGCAGTCATTTGCATGTTAATGATTCGGTATGTTTATCGACTGCCTTTGCGCCAAACCCAAGGTTTTGTCGCTTCATTAGTTAAGCTATTTGACTGGCCAATAGAAGCTATATCATATACACAGCTCTGTAGAAGGCAAAAAAACATTAAAATGCCAAAGCTGCCTAAGAAAAAAGAATCTATTATTATAGCCATTGATGGTACAGGTTTGAAAATGTATGGCGAAGGGGAGTGGAAGGTTCGGCAGCATGGCTGGGTTAAGCGCCGCGATTGGAGAAAGTTGCATATCGGAATAGATGTTGATACGGGTGAAATTGTAACTCAAAAGCTGACCGACAATCATGTAGC
>ENA-OWNT01000222-OWNT01000222.1-seawater-metagenome-genome-assembly--contig:-NODE-222-length-158388-cov-6.712711_pt1 | contig 158388 bp, 129 predicted proteins | sample MGYA00238136_ERZ651165 | MGnify/ENA primary metagenome ERZ651165 (study PRJEB26861, sample SAMN08777766) | seawater metagenome | isolation source: coastal seawater | place: USA: Florida | collected...
CGTCCATCGTCTAATGCCAATGCTCCATTTATCCTCTGCATATGTCCTTCAAGCACCTGTAGCGGAGTACCATCGCTATCCCACAACCGCAAGGTGTGATCGCTACTCCATGAGAGCAATCGCCCGTCATCTAATGCCAATGCTCCGATTACCCTGAGATAATGTCCTTCAAGCACCTGTAGCGGAGTACCATCGCTATCCCACAACCGCAAGGTGTGATCATAGCTCCATGAGAGCACTCGTCCATCGTCTAATTCTAGCGCTCCAGCTACCCGACTCGTATGTCCCTCAAGCACCTGCAGCGGAGTACCATTTCTATCCCATAGTCGCAAAGTGTTATCATTACTCCATGAGAGCAATCGTCCATCGCCTAGTTCCAGCACTCCATTGACATAATCTGTATGCCCGGAAAGTATTACCTTGTAAAGGTTATTCGAAGCATTTACCAGTGCGTCATAGGCTGATTCTGTCCAATCCGAATGTATAGCATGAATGCTTAGCAATGCTGCTAACTCATATTCTTCTTCCGAAAATGCTTGTTCTGAGAAATATGCGAGGCGTAGAGATTGAATTTCATTTTCAGAATCAATAACATATTGGTTAATGGCAATCAGTGTTGAATCAGCGTCAATCATGGCTGTTGCGGCAACATTAACTTGAGCCTGTGCTGTTCCTTCGCGTGATTCTGCCTCAACGACGGCTGTTTCTGCCTCATTCGCCTGTTGCTGTGCGATGTCCGAAGTAGCCTGGGCAGCGCTTGCCCGTTGATTGACATTCATCAGGATGAAAAATGCCACAATCACGCCGATAATCAGCGTTGCAATCAAACCAAAAGAAGCATGCTGAAATGTCCGGCTGCGGCTTTCCATGTCTGCGATGCGTTTTTCCCGTTCATCTTCGGCAATGCGCGAGGCTTTGATGAATTTTTCTTGTAATTCTGTCGGAGCAGGATCTTTTTTATCTGATTTCGCTGTTTCGAGCCATTGTTCAGCCGTTGTGATTTCGTCGCCAATCATCAGGAAAGAGGGGTTATCGTTCGCCCGTTGCCAATCCAGCGCTCTAACCTGAAAACGGGTGTGCGTTTTGACATGAGCAAAATCTGTTTCAATAGTGTCAATCAACCTGGTGAAGAAGTTATCAAACGCTTTATCATCATCCGCAAAAACCCAGTTTATATGTCCCATTGCCTGCCAGTTATCACCAGCAATTAGTTGCCAGTCTTTTCCAAACCAGTTCCCTTTGACATAAGTTTCAACATCCCCTTCAATTTTCTCACGAATCACGGGGATAATACGTTTGTTGTGTTCCAGCGCATGCTGAATCTCGTAGTTGCAGATTTCACTGGTGAGCGAATTACGACTTACAATCAACACAAAGATATCAGCATTTTCGATGCCCTCGTATATTTCAGTGAGCCAATCCTGACCCTGTGGAATATCTTCCCAATCGACCCAGACATCGCGTTTGTCTTTTGCCAGCGCATTCACCAACCGACGAGCAAATTCACTATCTTTGCGCGAATACGAAACAAAAACATCAGCCATTGTGCAATCCCCTCTTTTTGAACAAATGCCTTTTTATTGTAACTATTGTCTGACATCGGCGCGACTCATCTATGCTATAATTCTGCGGAAAGTATTCATTTTGGTGGAAATTTTGGGCACGACACCCGCTCTACACAATCGGACTATTTTCTCTCATTTTGAACACTTGTTTTCTCGAAGAATAGCCTGCCATATAAACGGTGATATGAACAACAAACGATGCCGATGCTATGTTATCATCACTGTAGGGGAGTGCTTCTGCACATCCGAAACGCACCTTAACAACTTATCATTTTTCTCTGTGTCTCCGTGCCTCTGTGGTTCAAAATGATGCTTTTTCCTGCTGAATAAATGTTTGTAAAATTAACGCTATTCCAACTAAAAAACCCCTGTTTTACAGAAATATCTCCCTGTTATTCCCTGTTAAACAGGCAAATTTTCTAAATCCGGCACTAACATAATGTGCGCTTAACTGATAACTAAAAACTGATAACTGACAACTGAAAAACAGGTCACATAAACATGGTCACGACATCCAGCTTTCAACTCACAGACCGCAATCTCATCCTGACAGGCTACATCGAACCGAATAAACCCCGTATCGGGCGACAGGTAGCAGAAATTCTGAAAGTCCCTTTTGTTGATATGGAAGAGCGCATTCAAGACCGCATGGGGGAGGGCATCGAAACCCTGCGCGATACTTTCGGGGAACGGCATCTCAAAACAGTGGAAGATGAACTCATGGAGGAGATGATTCTGCATCGACGCTCTGTGCTACGCATCAACGGCAGCATCCTCGCGCATTCGGATTATCTGCCGCGTCTACAGCAAACGGGTCCCGTGATTTGTCTGGTGGCACGTCTCGATGCGATTCTACAGAAAATGCACCTGACGCTCGGCGCACGTTATCACAATCCGGCAGAACGGGGTGTTGAACTCGGGAAATTACGCCGTGAATGGGCGATTCGCAAGCATGAGAATATCAACGAACTCGATGCCACCGACCTCAATGAAGAGATGATGATTAGCGCGATAATCGACCTCTGGCAACATCTGGCTATCGAACGCATTTAAGCAATTCCTGCCATCATTGCGCCGAGTTTTTCCAGCGTGGCATCTTCCTCATCCAGGATGCCCATCACATTGCCCTCATATAGCACCACAATCCGGTCAGAGAGTGCTTTGATTTCCTCTAAGTCTTCGGAGATGAGCAGAATCGCTGTGCCTTTTGCCCGTTCATCGAGTAGACAACGATGAATATATTCAATAGCGCCGATGTCAACACCGCGTGTGGGTTGTGCCGCAATCAATATCGACGGTTGGCGTGCCAGTTCCCGCCCGAGAACCAGTTTCTGAATATTCCCGCCCGATAAATTTTTGATGGGGGTTTCTGTGCCCGGTGTTTTGATTTCATAGGCTTTGATGGTCTCGCGACATGCAGCATTAATCGCTTCTTTGTTGATGAAAATGCCATAATTCACGAAAGGCGGCAGATGATGATCCTGCAAAACACGATTTTCAGCGACGGTGAAATCTTTAATCACCCCATCTATCATGCGTTCTTCCGGCACATAGGATAAACCGATCTGATTCAACTCTGCACGGGAGAGATTGCTTGTAGGGCGTTCATCTATTAATACCGCACCTGTTTCCAGTGGACGCAATCCGGCAATCACTTCTGCCAGTTCATGCTGACCATTACCGGAAACCCCTGCAATCCCGACAATTTCACCTTCATGAATCGTCAACGAGACATTTTTTAGCCCGGGATTGCCGCGATTATTGCGCGCAGAGACATTTTCTAATTTCAGTCGTGGTTTGCCCCGTTCGACCTGTTCCCGTTCGACCCGCAAAACCACCGGACGCCCGACCATCATTTGTGCCAGTGATTCTTTGGTGGCATTTTCTGTTGCGATAGAATCCACACTTTGACCATCGCGCAGAACAGTCACTTTGTCACTGATGTTCAAGACTTCCTGTAACTTATGCGAGATAAACACAATCAGGCGACCTTCATCCCGCATCCGGTGCAGAATTTGCATCAGATCATCGACTTCTCCGGGGGTTAATACTGCCGTCGGTTCATCGAGAATGAGCGCATCCGCGCCTTTATAGATTGCCCGTAAAATCTCGACGCGCTGTTGCTCCCCGACAGATAATTGCCAGATAGGGACATGCGGGTCTACTTTGAGATTGTAGCGTTCCGAGAGTTCGACCAGTTCCCGTGCCACTTTATCCAGGTTAATCGACGAGAAAAATGAGGTTTTCAGTCCGAGTGCCACATTTTCAACCACTGTCAACGAAGGGACAAGCATAAAATGCTGGTGAATCATCCCGATACCGAGGCGAATCGCATCCTGTGGTGAATTAATCGTGACAGGTTTATCATTGAAGAGAATCTCTCCAGCAGTAGGCTGATACAAGCCATAGAGGATTTTCATCAGCGTACTTTTGCCAGCCCCATTTTCCCCGAGCAACGCATGAATCTCGCCGGATTTGACCTCAAAATTGATATGGTCACAGGCGAGTACCCCCGGAAATTGCTTCACAATATTTTTCAGGGTGATTTTCTGGATTTGCGGGTGAGAGTTTTTTTCTGGCATCGGGGTTTCTCTGTTTAATATAGTTTTAAGTTTATCGACAACGGATAGGGGCAGACCGTCAGTTTGCCTTTACACCCGGACAATTTTTTAAGCGAACTATTTTCAATAAATCACAGGTTATTTTCGTAGGGGCGCAACATGTTGCGCCCTTACACCAACAGAAGGTAACTCTAGTTCAAATATCTTAAAGAAATTTTTAATAAATCCCCCTCAACAGATTTCTGCGAGGGGGATATTCGGGAAGGGGTAAACAACGCCCCAACAACAATTCCTAAAATTTATGAGTTACGGCAGTACAGCCTGACCGAAGTCCATCACCAGACCACCATTTTCGAGTGTCAGGACATAGGATTCGCCGCCCATTGTGCCTTCACCAATCAGAGCAATGATGTCACTGAGGACAACTTCCCAGTGATAAACCTGGAACATCACACCGACTTCACCTGAAATTTCTGCCTGGCTTGCCTGTGTGCCGAACCAGAGTACACCATTTTCCTGTGCGACAGCAATCGGACCCACAACCATCTGAGCAGTGCCGGTTAAGATGTCTGCGCCGTTTGCGATATGTGTCTGTGCAGCTTCGGTTGCAAGTGGCACGTCACTGAATGACTGAATATAAACCACATTAACTTCTGCTTCAGGATTGGTCGATGCAGCACCTTCAACAAAGCCATTGATGTAAGCCGCAGCATCACCAACTTCAATCGGACCCACAACACCGATAACATTCGATTTTGTCAGTAGACCTGCCATTGCGCCGTTGATGAAACCGCCTTCTTCGGCAGCAGCCGTATAAGCAAAGACATTATCCAGCCCGAATGTGTTGACATCTGTACCCCATGCGAAAGAGACTTCGGGGAATTCCGGTGCGAGTTCTTCCAGAATAGAGCCGAATTGTGAACCATGAGCAATAATCAGGTCATATTCACCGGAGGAAGCCCAATCGCGCAGAGCGACTGCCGCGTCATCGACGACAAATGTACCATCTTGAAAAACGAACTCGAAATTTTCTTCGCCCATTTCAGCTTGAATCGAGAGCAGTGCATCGTACATACTCTGACTGAATGCCAGGTCAGTGGTTGCGCTCGGGGCAACGGCTGCCACACGGAAAACGCCATCATCCTGTGCGCTGACCGTCATGAAACTCATAGCGAATAAAACTAACATTGCGGTTAAAAGTAAACGTGCTCTTTTGTGTAACATAGTGTCTCCTCGCTTAAAGCGAATAAATAATCAGCAAACTTTATGCCCCGCCACGCTGGAAGGGCTTTGTCAATGCGTCAGGTTTATCCCGACGTTTGGACGCAAAAATGAGAGCAATCAGGGTGATGATATAGGGGGACATCACCGCAAACTCGGCAGGAATCCCCACGCCGACTACACTAATTTGTAGTTGCAGGGCATTCACAAAACTGAATAAGAGGCTACCAATTAAAGCACCTGTCGGTCGCCATCCACCAAAATAGACCAGTGCCACAGCGATAAAGCCCATGCCTCCGGTGAGATTTTGCTGGAAGGTGTTAATTAGTGCAGTTGATAGGGATGCCCCGGCGATACTGGCTAAAATGCCGCCGAGAATTAATGTGGTATAGCGCACACGCGCAACAGAAATACCCATCGCATCGGCTGCTTCAGGATTTTGCCCGACAGCGCGAATCATCAAGCCGAAGTTCGTCCGTTGCAGCACAAACCAGACAATCGGCACGAGGGCAAATGCTAAATAGACTAAAAAATTCTGGTTGAAGAAAATTTCTCCAAAAACCGGAATATCAGATAAGACCGGAATCGCAATTTTCGGGAAACCATCAATTGTTCGGGGTGTACCGATGAATTTCTGGAATAAAAGTTGGCTCATCCCGAGACCGAAGAGATAAACACCGATACCGCTGATGCCCTGTTCAGCTTGCATGGTGACACTGATAAATGCCATCACCAGCCCCATCAATGCGCCAAGCAGAATCGCGACAATCAGTGCCAGAATCAGACTTCCGGTCAGATAAGCGACCCAGAAGGCGAAAAATGCGCCCATCAACATCATGCCATCCAGCCCGAGATTGAGTACACCGCTTCGTTGCCCGATTGTTTCCCCGAGCGTTGCAAATAAATAGGGGGTCGCGAGACGTATTGTGGATGCAAACAGACTCGCTGTAAAAATCTCTGCAATCATGTTGTCATCCCGTCTTCTACCGATGTTTCTAGTATGGGTTCGGCTTCCGGCAATGCATCAGTCATCTGTCGCCGCCGCGCAATCTTCACAAAAATCTGACTGCTGACCACGAAAATTACAATCAAGCCATTAATCGCGGTAATCATGGATGCCGGAACACCGAGTTCACGCTGCATCTGTTGCGCGCCAATCAACAATCCGCCGAAGAAGACCGAGGAGAAAATCGCGCCAACCGGATTCAGATAGCCGAATAACGCCGCCACAATCCCGTTGAATCCGGCATTTCCGGTAAATCCGGTGGGAGAGCCATCGGTTTGCAGGCGATAATTCAAACCCAGCACCTGCACCACACCAGCTAATCCGGCAAAACCCCCTGCGAGAAACATCGACAGCACAATCTGCCGTTCGACAGGAATCCCGGCATAACGCGATGCACGAATATTCAAGCCAACTGCGCGGATACGATAGCCAATCGTGGTATGCCACAACAGCACATAGACAATAATTGCGAGAACGACCGCAATCACAAATCCCCAATGTAAACGGGTACGGTCAAATAGTTGAAATGAGCCGAACACAACTGATAAACGTGGTAATTGTGCCACTTCCGAAATACGCGCTGTTTTGGGAATGTTATTCAGTACGCCAGCTTCGGGGTCTAGCAAAATACCATTCAGCAGGAAATTCATCAGTTGCACCATAATCTGATTCATCATGATCGTGCTGAGAATTTCATTGACATCAAAATAGGCTTTGAGTACCCCGGCAATCGCCCCGTAAATACCTCCGGCAAAAAATCCGGTCAGCAGGGCAATCGGCACAACAAAAAAACCGATACTTTCCCCGATAGCTAAGGTAATCGCCACGCCAGCCAGTGCTCCGGCAATCATTTGACCTTCGCCACCGATATTGACCACACCGCCCCGGAAAGCAATCGTGATACCAATCGCCACAAAGAGAATCGGTGTCGCCTTGACCAGTGTTTCAGCCGTTGTATTTTGAGAGCCAAACGCACCATCCCACATTGCTTGAAATGCCACAATCGGATTGACTCCGAACAGCAACAGCAATATCGACACGGCAAGGAATGCCAGTGCCAGCGTCACCATAAAGGGGACAAGATGCCAGACTCTTAACTGAATCTCTTTGAGAGGATTAAATGCGCTACGGGATGTTGTCTTCACCGATGGATTCCAATAAAGTAATTAGTATCGGGGAGTATAACGATTTATGTCCGGTAGATATTTGTGAGGACTGGCTAGATTTCGCGACGGTTCATTGTGAGCTACTGATAAACAGAGACACTCATATTATTTTCAAAGGCTTCCCCCGGCAATTTACCCGATGAAATACCGCGCTCCCGTCGTCAGAAGCGACGGCATTGAAATAGTGGTATCTTTATATTGTATCGTTCACCACGAGCGATGAAAATTTTGATATTCTGTTGCTTTGATATAAACATCAAGGCTATGTAAAACATCGACACAAGGTCGATAGATCATTCCTGTCGGCTTCAGCCGATGTCCAAAACTTAGCATTTGAGTTCATTCAAATGCGTTTGAAATACCTGAATTTCTATTTTCAAGGTAGACACAGGGGACACAAAAAAATGACCACATACACCGAAGAAGAATATCTCGCTTATGATTTAGCTGATGATAGACCGAATGAATACAATGCAGATAGGACAGTCACCCGCCGTGAAGGTCGTAGCATGAATCATGTGCTCATTTCGGGGAATATCACGGCAGATTTGCATACACAACTGAAGGTTATAGAGGCTTTTGTATTTTCATCTCTGATGCGCGTAAAAATTGAAGCAACAACGACTTATCGCTACCCTGACATTGGTGTGGTCTACGGCAAACCGGAACTGATTGACACAGAGCCGGAAAGCTTGATTAACCCGACTATCCTGATAGAGATTCTCTCTGATTTTACAGAATCCGTTGACCGTAATGGCAAACTAAACGAATATCTGAAAATCCCTACTTTGCAAGAATATCTACTCATCTCACAGGATGAGCCACAGGTCGAACGCTATCTGCGGCAGGATGACATTAACTGGCTTTACACGGCACTCGAAGGCATAGATAACAGCATCGACCTGCCCTCTATTGGATGCACACTCAATTTCAGTGACATCTATCGCCGTGTCAACTTTGACGTAAAAACCGACGATGAAGACTAAGCACTCCACGCCGGGCGACCACGTCTGTAAATATTGAATTCAAAACAGCTATGTTCAAAACTTATCAGTGACATTGTACAGAGTTGCGTCCTATTTTCCTTATGGATATAGGCTAACATCTCTCCATCAGGCGAAACATCAAAACCAAATAGATTGTTTGTATCAATGTCGATAGTTTCTCGATTTTCAGTGTGGAGCAATTGTAATCCATTACCGGAGAAATCTTCTCTGTTGTAAAAATACAACAGATACTCATCATCCAGTACAAAATCGGCGTAATATTCGTGAAATTCAGGCAACTCAATTTGCATCGCCTGTCGTGCATCGAAATCAATCACCACCATATCAAAATATTTTGATGAGGCTGAATATTGCCGGAAAATAAAACCGTTTTCAATGACGCCACCATCATCATCTGCTACAGAGATTTCATTGACAGCCCATGTTGTTGTATCAAGGGCATAGAGTTTGGGAACGGCATAGCCCACCTGGAAAATGACATAACGACCATCCGGTGAAAATCTAATTCGTTGGAGAGCAATGTCTAATCCATTGACATCATGCAAATAATTACCTGCACGATCCATCACAACCAGACGCATTTCCGGTATACGGTTTAGATAGGCAACCATGCTGGCATCAGGGGATATATCAAAGTAATCAACCTGATATTCATAGGTCAATTGCGCGAGTTGCCCGGACAGTACATCCAGCGCGTAAACATTTCCTGACCAATAATAGAGTGTCGTGTAATCCTCTGACCACCTGAGAGATTCCGGGTCATAATTACGACCCGCATCCAGTAGACGTTCTTCACCTGTCACCGGATTAATTAAACCAATAACATCAGTCAGTCCGTCGCCATCGGTATCATCGTAAGGGTAGGCAATCCAGCCCCCATAAGACTCTGTCATCTGTGCAGAAACAGTCGAAAGCATAAAGAAGCAAAAAATGATACTCAGATATTTTGACATGCTGAAACATCCACTTTTTATATCATGGTATCACAGGTTTTTACTGTACGAAGAAACCCGAATCACAGAATTCGATTCATCGAATGGGTTTTCAGAGACGGCGAATAAATTCGCTGACTCCTGTTCTATGAACCGGGCGGTGGAGAGGAAATGCCAATTAACTCACCATCAGAACTGAAACTCATGTAAATCCGGGCTCCATGTGAAGTCGAATCGCTGTTGTAACAACTATAGTTAGTTGAACATCGTTCTGGTTCAGGGCATAGATCTATTCTATTAGGTGTCATACCCTCGCATTCGCCCCAATTAAAAACAATCCGTTGTTCAATGGAGCTTACAATGTCTGTGTATGTAATTCCCTGTGAGAGATAAACTGTCTCAAGTGCTTCCTCTAAATCCTCAAGTTTCATCCGATAGTTTAGTGTACAAAAATCTGTGGATTCAAGATGCCATATTCGACACGTTGCTATAATCTCATTGTCATCGTAAAAATGCGATTCATAAGCTAACCAGAGTAAAAACATATATGCTAAACCGCACAACCCGGCAAGCGCTAACAATACATGGGCAAATGCTCTGAGAATTTTATTGCGTTTATTATCTGCGTCTTTCTTCTTCATATGGGAAGAACCCCTCATATGCATCGACTTATAATCAATACAACGAAAAGGGGCAATAACCTCACACGATTGCCTCCTACGGTATCACCCGATTGTTGACAACCTCATTCACCGCTTTGACCAATCGACGTAATTCATCTTCTAAATCTTCGGTGATACCATCAATGATGAGTGAATCACGGAATAAATCGCGTGCCTCACGGATAGCGGCTTCACCTTCACGCAACAGACTTAATCCTTTCCGCAGGTTATCGCGTGCCTGACGACTGGCGGCGCTGGTCTGTGTGCCGGGGAAATCACGCCCGTGTAATGCGGCGACTTCCTGCAATTGTGCGGCGAATTCCTGCACTGTGCCGATTTCCTGACGTGCGCCACGCTGGAGCAAATCCTGTAATGCGCGGCTGAGGGTTGGTTCCATCAAGAAATCCAGTTCATGAATATCAGAGTAGCGCTTTTCGACCACATCAATACCACCTGCTTGAGGACGAAGCGCCGTTCTCTGTGGGGACATCCCGGTAAAAATGGGATAGAGGATACCAACACACAGATTATGCACATCACGGGTAAGTTCAATCGACTGATTGCCGTTTTTGAGTTGTTTACTACTATTGAAGTCAATCACTTTGAGTGTGACGCCATCCCAGTAAACATGCTCCAATTTATGATCGAGATAGACGATATTTTGTCCGTGCGAGAGTGCCAGCAGATTCGCAAATTGCAACGCCAGTGTGATACCTTCTTCACCGGGCAAGCGACGGCGTGTTCCAGCTTGAGCGGGTTTCATCGCATAAAATAGATTCTCATTGCGGGGCAAATTTTCCAGTGCCAGATATGGTCGCCATCCCGCCTGTGCATAAGTGGTCATTCCCGCGACAAAGCCCGAAATATCATCTCCAAATGATTCGATTTGTCCACCGGAAGGGGCTTCGGCAATTGTCGAGAGATACCCGCAATCGCGCAATTTGACCACGTGGGGACTCACTCTGAGCGCGTCTAAAATTTCAGCTTCGTTGCCAAATGCCCGAAATTCCCAGCGTGCCTCACCATCTGCCTGAACATGCTCGGGACGCATCACTTTAAAAGCAACATTTTCGCCCGTGCGTAAATCCTCCGCAGCAAGCACCCGTGCATAATGTCCCGGTGCAAAAGTGTCGATGTAATTGTCTATCCGATAAATCGCGCTCAATTGTGCCATGTTGTGTCTTTCTTGTGTTTCCGTTGATTGTATTTGTCTTGATTATAGGATGCAAAATATTCAAGTAAATCGTAGGGGCGCAACATGTTGCGCCCTTACAATGAATTATCATAAACAGTTTGAGCCATATCCTGCCACAGAACCCGCCGCTATGTGAAGTGGCTATCTTACAGGGTATAAAACATACGTTCCTTAGTATGTCAAATTTTCTGACATTGATCTTAAGGCTATCCTGAAACAACCTTCATGCTATAAAGGGAATAAAAAGATAACGGGATTGTGTCACACAAAATCGTAGAATTGTACTATACTGTAAGACAGGTAAATTTCTATGATGTGAATTACATTTGCGTGATAGAATAAGTTTATTACAATATACATTGAACGCTTTTGACAGTAGGAGTCCGGCATGTACCGTCCGGGACGTGAAATTCGTTTACGTAGCAGCGCACGCAGCGACCGGGGTCGGGTGCGCCAGAACAACGAAGATAATGTGCATCTCTGGGATGCTGACACATCTGTTTTAGCCGTCGTTGCAGATGGTATGGGTGGGGCAGTTGCCGGAGAAGAGGCAAGCCGCATTGCGATTGAAACCGTGCAGGGCAAACTCAGCACGGATTATTATCGCAGTCCCGACGATTACAGTCAGTATGATGCCGACGACCTTGCCGATTTACTGGGCGATGCTGTCAAAGAGGCAAACCTCAACATTATCGAAAAAGCGGTCGAAGCTCCTGAACTCAAAGGCATGGGAACAACCATCACAATGGCATTTGCCCGTTTTAATGATGTTATCCTCGCCCATGTTGGCGATAGCCGCGCCTATTATGTCGATGCCTCTGATAAGAGCATTCATCAACTGACTGCCGACCATAGTTTCGTGCAAGCCCTCGTTGATGCCGGACACATCACAGACGATGAAGCCGCAACTCATCCCATGAAAAATGTGCTTTATCGCGCACTCGGACAGGCAGAAGACCTCGATGTCGATGTGATTCAAGATATTCGCATTCACGCCAGTGACCGCCTCGTTCTCTGTAGCGACGGACTCACCCTGCATGTAGAACCCGACGAAATCCGTGATACTGCCCTCTCCTCCGATGATCCCAATGTTGTCTCAGAAAAATTAGTCGAACTGGCAAATTCACGCGGTGGCAAAGACAATGTCAGTGTGATTGTGATAGTTGCTGAACGGGTCGAAATCGAAGAAACCAACACCATCGCAGAGACTGATGCACAGGTTAATATCGGGGATGATGATGAACCCACCGTACCGATGAACCCTGACTATCTCAACGTGACCCGCATCAATAAATCACTTGACCGCGTTGACCGTGATGATGATCCTTTCGCCACACAGGAAACGCCTCAAGCCGGAATTTATGGTGAAGGCAACGATTCACTGGATAGCCTGTCTTAAGAGTAAAATTTGATAATAAACCTGATAATTTCTCATCTATGTTCAGATAGATGATTTTGTATTTCCCGCAATCAGAAATGGTGTTAGACCCTCACCACCGACTAAAGGACGCCTTGTGATAGATCAAGAGCATTGGGTATGGTTGACCCGTTATGAAAAATTGCACCACGCAAACCCTCATGTTCAAGAAGCAAAGAAAATAGCAAATCAAGCCGGACAGGCACAACATGCAAGCGATTACAAAAAAGCTGCGACTCTCTTCGCACAGGCGGCTGATATTGCTGCAAAAGGCAATTTGCTAGAACTTGAACTCATATATACCTTGCTTTCCAATAATTTATATGTTGAGGATGAAAATCAATTACTGGGTCAGGCTGTCGGGCTTGTCGTTAAAGCTCAGCGTCTGGATAATGATAATTTTCCCTGGTATCCAATGTTTCAATACAATCTTGCCAGTGTTTATGGCAGTGTAGACCCGCTCAGTTACCTGGATGAAATTAACGAAATCTTTGACCTGCTAGAGTCGGGCATCAGTTATCGGAAAGATATTATATGCAGAATCCAGATGACACGTTCTCAACGGGCGCTTCAAATACGCGACTTCGAAATGGCACATCATTACGCTTCTCTGGCTCTGGAAGTCAACCCTGACGATGCTTATTATCATAGTGCCGCCTGTTATACAAAAGCCCGTGTATATTTTCGACAGAAGAAATTTGAATCAGCATTGGACTATCTGGAACAGCAAGAAATTCATGCAAGAAAAACAAAAATCCTTCCGAACAATGAAGCAGAAGCGCTTTTTGATCAAGGTATTTGCTTGATACACCTTAAACACCTGGATGAGGCAGAAGAACGTTTCAAGAAAAGTGACGCGATTGCTACCGTTCATCAAGTGAACAGACATGAGTGGACAATATATGCTCGCCATATAGCAGAGCAAGAATATGATAAAGTGCTATCGGAAGTCAATAAATTATTAGAGAATGAATCCCGGTTTCCGTTGCGGCGATTGGGCTACCTTATGAGTAAGGTCATCGTGCTTAAGCTAATGGAACAGGACATTTCAGAGACTCTGGATGAAACCCGCGAAGCCGCAAAAGTTTTCAAGAAGCCTGAAAAATACAATATCTGGATTGATGCCATAGCAGACGGTGATACGCATTATTATAACTGGCATAAAGTTGATACGACATAGTCATCACCTGTCAGAAAAGCCTCTCTATACGGTATCAGAGATAACAGTCTCATTGAGTAAAGTAGACATCTCACGTCCGCATTGACAGACCCTATTTCCAGCAACTATACTTAAACGTATGGTTAACTATGATGAAACGCTCAACACTGTTTTTTCCGCTCTATCCGACCCCACACGCCGGGCAATTTTGACGCGCCTTGCTGATGGCGAACGATCTGTCTCAGAATTAGCTGAACCCTTCGAGAAACAGATGAGCCTCCCCGCAATTTCAAAGCATATCCGTATTTTGACAGAAGCCGGACTGGTTCAAAAACGCAAAGAAGGACGTGTCAACTATATCTCGCTCGTTGCTGACCCGATGCAAACAGCGACTCAATGGCTACAGAATTATCAACAATTCTGGGAAAATAGCTTTGATGCGCTGACTCAACTGGTCGAAAATGAGGGAAAGCAGGATTCGTGAAATCACCGCTCGTTTCAGAACTGTCGCTGCAACGAACCTTCAATGCCCCGCGAGAACGGGTTTTCCGTGCATGGTCTGACCCCGAATTACTCAAACTCTGGCTTGGCGGACACGGCGTGAAATCACTTCATGCACGGGTTGATTTTCGTGTGGGTGGCATGTATGAAATGGATATGCAAGTTCCCACAGATGCTGGCATTCAACGACTGTGCGGCATATATCAGGAAATCAAAGCACCGGAAAAGCTGGTTTTTACCTGGAGCTGGGGCGATAAATATAGCGCAGATGATGCAACACTTGTCACGGTCACTTTCATCGAAAATGATGGCAAAACGACCATGACACTCAAACATGAACGTTTCGATAGTGCTCCCGCCCGTGATATGCACATCAAAGGCTGGGATATGTGTGTTAACCGATTGGTTAACCTTTTTCCTTGACAGGCATCTTTTTTTGCATTAACATTTAACCGATTGGTTAACCTTTTCGCGAAAAATCCAATCCACAAATCGTTTAACCAATAATCTATCAAGAGGAAAGCATGTCCAATATCCGCTTAGAATTTGATGTACAGGCATCGGTTGATGCAGTCTATACCGCACTGACACAGGAATCCGGCGTGAAAAGCTGGTGGACAACCGACACGGATTTACAGGCAAGTGAAGGGTCAGACGCCCGTTTTGGTTTTGGTTCACAGGGCGAATTTAAGATGAAAGTTAGTAAACTGAACAAGAATCAGCATGTGAAATGGGATGTGATTCAAGCTGCACCGGATTGGGTCGATACTTATGTGACATTCGACCTGGAAGCAAACGGCGATGGCACAAAAATCCACTTTGCTCACAGCAATTTTGCAACTGAAGACGGGTCATTCGCCAGCGTGACCTTTAACTGGGCATATTTCATGATGAGCCTGAAAGCATACCTGGAAACCGGAGAAGGTACACCTGTTCCGGCGTAACAATTTCACGGGATGTCATGAGCGGCATCCCGTAACCTCTTTATAAATCATCATCTGTGTCATAATATGGGCAAACGCAAGCAGTTAGCAAAGCAGATGATTCATGTACATCGATCCCTGGCAATGGTATCGCGATTTTCAATTACAGGCACTCCGCACGGGTAATACATCACATCTTCGTCTACCGCAGGTCTATCAGCGTGGCTGGAATCACCTTGAAAATGCCCGTTATGATGAGTCGATTCAGGTATTTTCGGAGGGTGTCGAACTCGCAAAGTCGATGCAGATGCCTGTCTGGGAATTTTTCTTTGAAAGCTGGGTCTGCGAAGTGCATGTCCTCGCCTCCAATTACACATCTGCTTTAGATGCTGCCACCCGCCTTGTCGCAAGCTCTGTCCGACCCGAACACCGTGAACATCCCTGCCGGGCAGTTGTCTATTTCACGCTGGCATGGGTTTACTATTACATTGATGTGCATGGCTACGAAAACGAAATTTTACAGGCGCTTGATACCCTTGAAACGGATATGCCCCTGGATGAAGAAACCCATCAACGCAGCATTTTCTTACGGGCTGAAATCGCTTTTGAAAAAGAAGATTACCGGCAAGCACGAATTTTCAATGATCGTTATATGAATCTGGTGGATGGCAATGCTTTCCGTGAATCATCAGGATACGGAATGCAACGGGAGCTTGCTTATACAACAGGAGATTTACCCGCTGCACTATCGGCAACCCGTCTACGTGAAGCGACTGCCCGCAAAGCAAGATTACTGAAAAATGCCGCTAATAGTGCTTTATGGGAAGCTGTTCTACTGCGGCATCAGGGGGAAGAGGGCAAAGCTGAGGCAGCAATCCAGCGTGGCATGAATGAATATGACGCGCTGAATCTTCCAAAACAGGCGAGTTACTATCGGATTCTAGCAGAGTATCAGGCAGCAAAAGGGGACTTTGAAGCATCACTCAAAATCCGTGATACCGGACTGCAAAAAGCGATAGAAAGTGGAAGCCTGAGCAGTGAATTTCATTGTCGCTTAGATCGTTGCTACCTGATTAACAGGTTAGGGCGTGATGTCTCCGAAGAACTCGCTGCCGCAGAAAAAGCAGCCCATCGCAGCAAAAAACCGGACTTCCTCCTGAAAAAATTGAATGCTGTGCGGGACGGTCGAACAGTGCGTTATGATTGGCAAGCATCCTGAATCAATAGACACAATCACAGGTCAAATCTGACGCTTTGCGCTATGATTAGATTGTTATTACAAATCATAGTGGAAGCCCTTGATGAGTCCTGAAACCAGAAAACGCATTTTTATCTCTTACGCCCGTAGTGATGGCGAAACATACGGCAAAGAACTCCGCGCAAAATTAGTCGCTGAATTTAGTGAAGAGCAAATCTGGCATGATAGAGACGAACTCGAAGGCGGTGTCGGCTGGTGGCAACAAATCGAGGAAGCGCTGGAAGCTGTTGATTTCATGGTGCTGATTGCTTCTCCGGCAGCAATGGCATCCTCTGTTGTTCGCAGAGAGTGGCGCAAAGCACGGCAGGAAGGCGTTTGCGTGTATCCGGTGCAAGTGCCCGGGCTACCGATTGATTTCCCATCCCTGCCGAACTGGATGCGGGACGCCCATTTTTATACCCTTGAAAAAGAATGGGATAATTTCATAGCGCACCTGAGAGCACCCTGTCAGGCATTGCGTGTGCCTTTTTATGGTGTGCCGGATTTACCACAACATTTTGTTGAGCGCCCCGAAGAATTTGATGCGCTGCTGAGTCAGTTGCTGGATGATAAGCGCGATAACTCGGTCGCGATTACAACCTCACTGACCGGAGCGGGTGGTTTTGGCAAGACGACCCTCGCATCGGCGCTCTGCCATGATGAAAAGGTGCAAACGGCTTTCGATGATGGGGTGCTCTGGGTGACACTCGGTGAACATCCCAACGTTACGGCTGAATTGACCAAAATGTACCGTGCATTGACCGACGAAAATCCCGGTTTTGTGGATGCCAATGAAGGCGCGAATATGCTGGCAGAGAAATTAGCCGACCGCGATATTCTGATGGTGATTGATGATGTCTGGAATCCGGCGCATTTACGACCTTTCCTCAAAGGTGGTAAACGCTGTGCCCGTTTGATTACCACCCGCAATATCAACATCGCGACCGGAGCGAATGCCAACACCAACAATGTCGATGAGATGAGTACCGCGCAAGCCGTGAAAATGCTCCTCGGTGGATTGGAAACGCCCGACGATATTGCCCCCTTTGAAACACTGGCAAAACGATTGGGCGAATGGGCACTGATGCTCGAAATTACCAACGGTATGTTGAAAAATCGTATCGCGCTCGGCAATTCGCTGGAAAGAGCGCTTAACAAAGTGAATCGGGCGCTGGATAAAGAAGGGGTTTCCGGGCTGGAACGCAAAGAGGCATCCGAACGCCGACAATCCGCAGAAGGGGTGCTTGCCGCCAGTTTTGCCATGATTGAAGATGAGCAACCGGAACGGCTCTTTCAACTGGCAGTGTTCCGTGATGATGCCGACATCCCTCTGAGCAGTATCATGAAGCGCTGGCATCACGATGATGAAGATGATAGTGATGACCTGCTGGAACAATATGCGCTCTATAGCTTTATCCGTTATGATGCCGAACGTGGAATCGTGCGAATTCATGATGTGGTGCGCGAAGTTTTAGAAGGTAAATTGACCGCAACGCTCCCTATCGAAGCGGCACACAAACAACTCATCGAAGCATACGGGCTTGAACCGGAAAATTGGGCAGGTTGGGATAACTACACCTGGCAGAATATTGGCTATCACCTGAATGCCGCCGGAATGCTCCCTGAACTAAAAGCACTCTTACTCAATATCGACTTTTTACAGGCGAAACTGGAGCAGACCAACCCCAACGCCTTGATAGACGATTGCGACTATTTCAAAGGTGAAAACGGCACATTCACCGATGATAGTATGCGCCTGATGCAATCGGCAATCAGCATGAGTAGCCATGTCCTCGTTAATGAACCATCGCAATTATCCGGTCAACTTTATGCCCGTTCGATGAGTCATGACAACCCGGACATCGTAGCTTTACTGGAAAAAATTAGAGAACGCGACACTATACCGCTTTACCCTCTTTATCAAACCATGCAAGCGGCAGGCGGGGCATTAATCCGCACCCTGGAAGGGCATACATCCATTGTGACCGGCGTGGCGCTATCGGGTGACATTGCCATCTCCGCTTCATGGGATGATACCCTCATCGTCTGGGATTGGCGTACAGGTGAACAACTCCGCAGGCTCAAAGGGCATACAAACTCTGTGAGTAGTGTGACGATACAGGGCGATGTTGCCATCTCCGCTTCACAGGATAATACACTCATCGTGTGGAACTGGCAAACAGGCGAGCATCTCCGCACACTCAAAGGGCATACATCTATTGTGAATAGTGTGGCAATACAGGGTGATATTGCCATCTCTGCTTCCGAGGATGAGACACTGCGTGTGTGGAATTGGCAGACAGGAGAATGGCTCCGCATACTTAAAGGGCATACATCTGCTGTGACTGGCGTGGCGCTACAGGGAGATATTGCCATCTCCGCTTCATGGGGTGATACCCTCATCGTCTGGGATTGGCGTACAGGTGAGCATCTTCGCAGGCTTGAAGGGCATACATCTGCTGTCAATAGCGTGGCGATACAGGGTGATATTGCTATCTCTGCGTCTGGTTCTCGATTTGGATCATCAGACAATACGCTCATCGTGTGGAACTGGCAAATCGGCGAACAACTCCGCAGGCTTGAAGGGCATATATCCGGCGTGACTAGCGTGGCGATAGAGGGTGACGTTGCCATCTCCGCTTCCTATGATAAGTCCCTCATTGTCTGGAACCCTCAAAGCGGTGAGCAACTCCGCAGACTAGAGAGGCAGTCAGACTCTATGAGTAGCGTTGCAGTCAGCGGGGCGTATGTGATTTCAGCATCGTTTGATAGTACACTGAGGGTGTGGAACTGGCAAAGTGGGGAAGCAATGCGTCGTCTGGAAAGGCATACAGCCAGTGTGAATAGCGTTGCAGTCAGCGGGGCGTATGCGATTTCGGCATCGGGTTCACTCGGTGAATCTGACAACACGCTGAGGGTCTGGAACTGGCAGAGTGGAGAAGAAATCCGTCGTTTGGAGGGACATGCGGGCTATGTGAATAGCGTGGCGCTATCGGGGGAGCTTGCCATCTCGGCAGCCTCTGATCGGAGCTTACGGGTGTGGAACTGGATGACGGGTGAGCATCTTCGCAGCCTTGAAGGGCATTCCAATCGGGTGACTAGTGTGGCGATAGAGGGCGAGTATGCCGTCTCCGCTTCCTTTGATAAGACCTTACGCGTCTGGAACTGGCAAACAGGCGAACATCTGGCGACTTTCCATTGCGATTCACCACAGAATACCGTTGCTATCGGCGATGGGGTGATTGTCTCCGGCGGGGCGGATGGACAGGTGCATTTCTTCCGTCCCAATGCGGCGTTGAAGACGTTGTTGGGGTGGTGAAAACGACCCCTCCCTAAATCCCTCCCCATGCCCGCTCAGGTTCTGGTTGCAGGATATTTTGCAGTCGATAAGATGGGTGTTTGCGGGATTTGCAGTTGTCAATTCGCTATGGAGAGGGACTTTTTATTATTCCCTCTTTTTCTTTTGTATCTCCGCGCCTTTGCGACTTTGCGTTATAACCCTGCTCACGGGCAGAACACACCGCTGCCACAAAAATCATGTTTTATGATTATCTATGATGTTATATTTGGAGGATTTACAGTAGAAAACAATACAGACGACAGGGTTGCCGTCTGTAATTACATGTTTATCGAGATAGATTAGCCGTTGCCATTACCATTCCCGTTGGCGCGGGCAGCAAATCCGAATTTACGTCCACCGGGATTCTGATTAATCAGAGCTTCACGCGCTTTGATCTGTGATTTCAAGCGGTCGAAAGATTCTTCCAGCAACGACAGAGGCACATTCAGATTTTCCGGTTCTTCATCTTCATCAATCGCCTGTGTCATCGCAAAGACGCAAACTTCACGGATAAACGCACCGGGATAATCCAGCAGACGCTTACTCATGGCGACATGTTCATCCTGCCACATATCCCCGAGATACAGTCGCAGCATCCGTTCCACCGTATCTTCGCTCTGTGCGGGTGGCACGATATAAATGCGGTCAAGCCGTCCCGGACGTTTCAGCACACGGTCATCAATGGCTTCCGGGTAATTGGTCGTCGCAATCAGCATCGTGCCGAATTCATTTTCAAAGGATTCAACCCCGTCCAGCACATTCAAAATCATGGACTTTTGCTGATCGTTCAAGAAAGAGTCGATCTCTTCCAGTAAAATCAGCGTCGGACGTTTGGCATTGACTGAAATTGCCAGTGCCTGTTGAATCTTGAAGAAATTCGCGCCCCGTGCATCCGCGCCGGAAACATAAAGCACCTGATAATCGCGTTCCAGTGCCCATTTTGCCATCGCGTTACACAGCATCGTTTTACCTGTCCCCGGAACACCCGCCAGCAAAATCTTGCGGAAAGGATTCAGGTTCATTTTACGGTAAACTCCGACACCGCGACGGAAGAATTTATCCACATCATCGAGGATATTTTGCTTGAGTTCCTCATCCATAATGATGTCTTTCAGGTCAACACGCGGTTCATAATTGTGTTGATTCCCGCCGACCACAGTCACTTTGTTGCGCGGGCGACGCAAACGCTGGCATGTGCTGATGAAGGATGCCCAGGTTTCCATCATGTCACGCGGGACACAGGCAAGATGTGCCATGTGCTGACTGTCGCTGATATAGTAGGACATCATCAAGGCGTCAAAACTGAAGGGTGGCTTATCGTCGTCGGTAGACTCAAAGCGATAGACAAATGCGCCGCTTCGTCCGGTCAATATGCCTTCTGCATACCAGTTATAGACAACAGGGAAGCTGTCCGGTTGAATTGCATACGAGTCACTATAACGAAATTGTCCTTCAAGCTCGACATCGTCATCGAATTTTTCCAGCACGGTTTCATCCATGCAAATATTGGCAGACGAAACAATCACCCAATCATGTTCGGGGCGTTGCGTCATCCACGTCTCTTTTATCCACCGTGTCACCAGTTCTACACGCAAATCTTTATCGGTTGAGTTGTGTTGTTTATTTGAACGTAACATAAGACCCTTTTCGCTGACTGTTAGCGGAGACACACGGTTTACAGATTAGAATTACAGGGTGGTGATTTTGCGTTGCATTCTGAGTGCCTGAATTGAACACTCACTGCATTATAGCATAGCAAGCCTGTTTCTATGCTCACATTCACACGAAATTCTGACAGTGAGACCGGATTGTGATTACAGGTGGTATTAATCTCCTAACATTCAATGGTGTTTGCTTTGCAGATTTGCCCCTGACGCATACAATGATAGGAGAGAGGTACTAACCGGGGGAAATTTCGATATGCCAGTATCTTAATCAGGTCATCTATCTCCGGTGAAGTGCTACATCCCAAAAATTATTAGCCCTGCGAGATAATACTATCCGCAGTAGGGAGTCATCTTATGGTTCAACCCTTAGTTGTGTTCATCAGTTATTCGCGTGATGATACAGAAATCGCACACGAAATCACGCGGGTACTTGAAAAAGGCGGTCATAAGCCCTGGATTGATGAGCAACTTATTTTAGGTCAGCGCTGGAAAGATAAGCTAAAACAGGCAATTGATGAATGTGATGCCTTTTTGATTTTGCTCTCTCCGGCAACCCTGGAGTCAGAGTGGTGTCAGTGGGAATATGCTGAAGCGCTATCGCAGAATAAGCCGATATTTCCGGTGGTCATAGAGGCGATTGCTAAGCCACTCCCACCAGCCTTTGAAGGATTATCCGATATTCAATATCTGAACATCACAGGCGGAATCACGGCAACAAATTCTGCTGCCCTGGTCGGCGGTATTTTCCAGGCGCAACCACTCCCCCGGACGCCCGACACTGAAAAACCGGAACCGCCTCCGCCTGAACTGGAAAGTAATATGAGAGCATCCATGACCCTGACAGATAGAGATGCTGTTACGGCAATTGATGTCACCGAACCACTCACCCGTTTGCCTGTTCCGAATCAAAATCCATTGCCCCGGGGGATTAAAGCCAGGCTGACAATCGGTCATAATCGCACACCGGATACCACTGAAAAACCCGTGCATATGACCATGTTTACCATTGGACGTAGCCCTAATATGGATTTGCCTATCCCGGAGCGTCGTGTTTCCAAGCATCATCTCTCGATTTATTGGGGGAATGGACGCTTTTTTTTGGTCGATTACAGTTTGAATGGCACATGGCTCAATGGAGAGCGCATTCAGAACAATCGCCCCGTTGCCTTAGATGATGATTTTGAGCATCGCATTGACCTTGCCAGAACCGATACCTATCTCAATTTCCTTTATACATCGGAAAATTCAGATTAATCATGCGACATTCCGTTAGGAAATTCTAGCAAAAGCATCAGATTCTTTACCCGGATCAAACAATCGACTGTATAATGAAAGAGGGAACATTATCAGGACGGTATAAAACGAATAGACTCTCATCAAAATTGTGGGGAACCATATGGCGGAACAATTACTTGTATTCATCAGTTATTCGCGAAATGATACAGAAATCGCATATCAACTGACCGAGGTGCTGGAAAAAGGTCAACATCGCCCCTGGATAGATAATCAACTTGTCCCGGGACAACGCTGGCGCGAAAATATTGAGCAGGCTATCGAAGATTGTGATGCCTTCTTATTTTTGCTGTCCCCGACCTCGATTTCATCGGAGTATTGTCAGTGGGAATATGAGGTCGCGATTGAAAAGAAGAAACCTATTTTTCCGGTTGTCGTTAAGAGCTTCGGTGAAAAATTTCCTGAAGAACTCGCTGATTTAGCCGAGATTCAGTATGTGGATATGTCGGATGGACTAACTGCTGCAAATACTGCCGCTCTCGTCGGCGGGGTATTCCGTGCGCGTCCGGTGACACAGACCAAAATCCCGCTCAAACGCAAAGAATCATTGCCACCACGCCCGATTGGTTATCAGGGGATGGATGCTTTCCCGACTGCGAATGAACTCAATATCACACCTGATCCGCTTGACGGTACAGAACCTATGACCCGCTTGCCTTTGCCCAATGAGAATCCGTTGCCACGCGGAGTCACAGCTTCAATCAGTATCGTGCAATCCCCGACATTGGGTCCAATTATGCGGGCGATTCACTCGACAACTTATACGATTGGACGTGCCCCGACAATGACCCTGCCGATTCCTGAAAAACGGGTCTCCAAGCATCATCTGACGATTTATTGGGCAAACAGTCGCTTTTTCGTTGTGGATTACAGTTTGAATGGCACATGGGTGAACGGGGAACGGATTCAGAATAATCGCCCGGTTGCGCTTGATGTTGATTTCGTGCATCGGCTCGATTTAGCGAAGAACAATACGGTGCTCAATTTCAAATACATCACCGACAGAGACGATTAGCATAAGCAGGTTTGCCAGATGATTGCTGAACGAATTCGCATCCGCCATGCGATTCCCCTGGACCGCAGTTATATCTTGCATGTCAATCGGCAGGCATGGGAACACTGTTATACCCACATTTTCTCGCAACAGGAGATTGCCGGATTATTCGGGAATGTCTTACATCAACACGGGTCATGGGTTTATCGTCGCAATGAACGCATTAGCACACTCATCGCAGAAGTGAATAGTAAAGTGGTCGGTTTTATCGGCATGGCATCCCTGTTAAATGAACCTGCTGGCGAAGTCACTACGTTTTATGTTTTGCCGGAGTATCAGGGGCGTGGCATCGGTAAACGTCTCTGGCAAGCCGCGATTCGTCGCTTCAAAAATGATAATTTCAGAGGTGTATGGGTCTGGGTGCTGGAAAAAGCCGATGCGAAAAAATTCTATGAAGCGCGGGGATGTGTCGCACAGAAAAAAGGCACATACAGTGTGGGTGATCATAAAGAAAATGCGATCGGGTATTATCTGGCGTTGTAGTCTCTATGAATCAAAAAGAGCAGATACAAAATCTGCCCCTGTTATTCGCAACGTTGATGTTCGCTGCTCATCGCCAACTATAGTATAGTATGTTTCTGACGAAAATGCGATAGATATTTCTGATTAAAGCGTTACAATTTTCTTTGCAACCCGTAACTGGCTCGGGAATACAGTCAAAAAGTCGGTTAATGTCTCGAATTTTTTGCCTTTTTGTTGCAAGAATCGTCGCAACACACTGACTGTACCGGGGAGCTCGGTCATTTTGCGAACCCGTTTTTCCATCAACATAAAGCCTTTTGCCTCGGTCGGGTTGATGTAATCCTCAAGGTAAATCGCGACCACACCCGATTGGAACAGCGCCAGAAATTGATCTTCCCATGTCGGGTATTGCACTTTGAGTTCATCATTAATTGGCAAATCTTTTTCGGTAGCTTCTGCCAGTTCATCCGAATGTGTCCGTAGATAATTCATCATCAGCAGACGGGCATACTGTGCCAGTGCCATTGGATAGGTATGCTCTGCCAGACGGGTTTCTTCATCAAAAGGCCAGGGCGGACTCTCTCCCCATGCAAGCGGTGGTGGCACAATGCTAATCAACTGATTTTCGACACGGATGCCGATTTCGCGATTCGCGGGCCAGAGCAAGTTGGGCACAAATACAAATTCTTCTTTAATCTCACCAACAAACAGTTCCAGTAATTCTTTAAAATGTACTTTATCGGTGAAGACACGTTCACTTTCGGATTTTGCAGCTTCCCATGATTTATCCGCAGCTTTCCAGAATACGCCAGCTTCCGATTTCTCGTAAAAATCCCACAATTGCTTGTTCCAGCCATCGGGAACCCAATCGGGGAGAACAGGCGCATCTAAACCGGGCCATTTCAAGAACATTGCCAGCGCGAAAAGTGCTTCAATCGGAGTACCCTGATTGAGCATATCTTGCAGCGCGACAATCGCCGGGTGTTTGCCCATATCGCGATCTTGTAAGTGTTTGATAGCCGCACGCGCATGAGCATGGGCATGGTGACGTTTACGTTCCTGCGCTTTTTCAGGGAAGTCAGTCGCTGCCAGGGCAGTTGACATCAGGCGCAGACGGTCATCTAAAAGGATTTTAACAGGTGTTGGACTGCTCATTGATTTATCCAGGATTGCAGAGTTTGAGTCGATACCTGTCTATTGTACGTTGCATCGGCAAAGTGGACAAGCACTTCGGTCTTAAGGATTGGATAACGGGCGAAAAACGTCGCATGGATAAATAATGGTAGGGGCATGACCTGTGTCACATGTTATAGGGGTATGGTACAGATTTTTACCACGAAGAGAAGAAGGTACGAAGACTGTTTTCAAAAAACGATCCGGTTTTAGCTTTGAGAAGCCTGTCTCTGAGTGTCTCCAGCAGATTTTTGAAATGTTGCTCTGCGTCTTTGTGCCTTAGCGCCTTTGCGTTAATTTTTTCGGATACAGGTTCATGTCGTTTAATGTCGCGTATAACGTTATGTCGCCTAACACCTGTCATGCCCGATAATCAAAAATACCGGATATGGAAACACCCCGCCACAGAGCTTATTTATGGTCGGAATCTAATTTCTGGCGTATGCTATAGAAAAATTGTGGGGAGATACTCATGTCAGATGATAAAAATCAAGATTTCGTTGAAATTCCAACCATGACCATTCGCAAAGCAAAACCGAAAAATTCACCGAATCGAACCATCCTCATCGCCGCGATTTTAATGGGTATCGGTATCGTGATTGTGGTGGCTGCGGTATTATTTTTGATGTAGCAGTAACCTTCGACAAAAAATTAGACGTCCGGTAGGGGGTTGGCGTGCCAAACCCGCTTAAAAATCGATCATCAATCTCTAAAAACCTATCGAATGTCACAAGCACACGATTAAAAAGTTATTGCGGGTATATTTCGGACACACAGAAGCGTGTCCCTACGAAACACCTATAAATATATTGTAGGGACGGCATTCTTGCCGTCCGCCATATTTTTCATAATTAAATTGGTCAAGCAGTAGATTTAGCACTGAGAAATAAAGACCAACGAAGGGGTAAAGCGCAGGAGAGGGTGTCGAAGTCCCTCACCTGCAAGTGTCGAATGTTGTTGAAGGCGCAAGCAAACGCCATTCCCACTTCATAGCATACCATAATTCCGCTTTCCTGTATCACAAATAATCAGACAATTCCGCAACAATAATTGAGGAATATCTTAATGTTTTTGAAAATTAATTGTGATACAATTGATATAATTCGTTAAATCAATTGTGAGGCAAGCTAATGGGAACGATTTTATACATTGAAGACAATCCACTGAATATGCGTCTGGTCAAAAAACATCTCAAACATGTTGGCATTAACATGCTGGAAGCCATTGATGGTTTTACCGGAATTAATGTCGCACTCGGGGAAAAACCGGAACTGATCCTTGTGGATGTGAATTTACCGGATATTGATGGACTTGAAGTAACCCGCCGCCTCAAAGAAAATGAAGCGACTGCCGGTGTTCCGATTATCGCAATTACTGCCAATGCAATGCACGGAGACCGTGAAATCTGCCTTGATGCAGGTTGTGATGCTTACCTTGCAAAGCCGATTGCCCGTCAGGAATTGTATAACACATTGCGCGGTTACATGCCCGATGCCTTCGCTGCATACGCATAAATCAGCCGCCTCCCAATTTTATAGCTTCGAATTTTGAGCCTGTATCGCTATACGGGCTTTTTGCGTCTAATCCATCAGTACTTTAGTCATCTTCTTGCACACGCTTACAAATACCTCTAAAAAATCTTACTGACACTTAAAGATAGCCAGTGATTTTTATTAATCTGTAATTTATCCCTCTTAAATATGTCATTGGTGTAATAATTTTCTTATCTTTAGGCACATGATAGGATTTTTCATATATGATTGTAGCAATCAACTGCACCTTCACAACAGCATCCAGGGGCTACACAAAACGTACGGGGGTACGGAATTGTGAATCACTTCGAATTAAACCTCAGTAACCATGCACGCAGACAGGCAAGTCGCCGTAATTTTTCGATGGATGATATTTATTTTGTAGTCAAAAATGGCAAACCCGAGCGCAAAACAGGGGCTGTATTTTTTCAGATGCGCGAAAAGGATATGCCGGACAACATCCCGCCCAATGACCGTCGGCATAATCTAATTGGTGCAACAGTGCTAACCTGTAAGTGCAAGAAATTTGTCATTACGATGTACAAAAATCCAGGAGCATTTAAGAAAGATAGCCGGAAGTCCAAGTATACCACCCGTGACGGTCTACCAACACAGTGTCCGTGTTGCCAGCGTCACCACTAATTACATCCAGATGGAGGTAGTAATCTGAACAAGTTTAAGCTAATCATTTGTCAACACAGTAGCTCGCAATGCTGTTTGTGAAGGTTTCGCAGTCAAAATAGAGTACCCCATTCCCAAATCATTTTTCGCCGCTGGATACATTTGTCGTTGACTAAAGTTCACTTTTAAAGCATTAAATCCCTTTGTTTATACAGGTTTCTGGTAAATGTTATTGTTAAAATTTTCTCTGCGTCTCAATAAATCCACAAAAAGAATTGGAAGAAATACTTAGAAAATCATTTCTGTGTAAGGGCAGACCGTCGGTCTGCCCCTACGAAAATCCAAATCTTTATTTTGTATTTTCTCCTGAAAATAGACCCGCAGCACCCTCTGATTTACAGGAGAATTTAAAAAGCTCCCTTTCTCCATCTGTAGGGGCGTGATGCATCGCGCCCGTTGCGACCGGGGATGGGGAAAGGGCTTTCAGATATAAAAACGCTGTTAAGACAGAACCCAAAACCACAACCACTCAATTCCTCAATTGTTAATACATATAGATGGAACACTTATTGCTTATTCTACGTATTTAACCTTAGAATAGATGTTAGAAAAAAGACAAGGTGTCTATCAACTTTATGAAAAAACGACTTCGCACACACACATGGTGGCATTTGCTGATTTTGCTGGTAACGGGCATGTTCATTATCGGGGCATGTACGCCGCAGGCAACAGATGACACAATCACCGATGAAGAAGCCCATGAACTGGTACAGGAATCCGTTGATAACCTGCGAGAATTACGCTCGTTCAGGATGCGCGTGACCCAGGGCGGTGTTCCCTATCGCTTTTATTTCCAACTTGGACCCGATCAGCCTGAATTTGTTACCGCGATGAGCTCTGCCGAAGCCGGATTCATTGCGCCGGATAATCTCTTTGCCAGCGCCCGCATCACTGTACGGGGTATTTTAGTTAATGTTGGTCTATTCGCGACAGGTGAAGGACAGTGGCTGAGCCCCTTGAATGCTGCCTGGATTCCTTATGTTTATGCCGAGGGATTCGACCCCGGTGACATGATGGAAGAGGGCAATGGCTTTAACCGCGCAATCAGTGGCTTAACCGAACTTACTTATATCGGTACAGAAATGCGCGAAGGCACAGAAGTGGTTCATGTTCGCGGTAATGCGACAGGCGAGGTGGTCAATACACTGCTCTTTGGCATCCTTGAAATTGTTGAAGATAACACAGTCGTTGATGTTTATATCGACGAAGAAGCCCTCCTTCCGGTTGAATTACTGCTTACTTTGCCGGATTCCGCTAATGAAGAGTATGAAGATACTTTCTGGCGCATTGATATTTACGATGCCAATGTCGTTTTTGATGTCGATAGCCCTGATGAAGTCAACGCTATTGTGCCTCCGCCCGAAGAAATCCCGATCACAGAGACCAATACCTGGTTATTGCCGCTTCTCTGGGTGATGGGTATTAGCTCGATAGCAGGTGCGGTCATCACACCCTTTGTCTATCATCGCAAAAAACGCAGCATCGGTAACGCGGTGGTGATCGGTGGATTAGTCGGTGCAATCGGTAGCCTTGTTTTGCTGATTCCACTCTGGCTATTCATCCCCGAAATGAAAGAACATGAACAACAGGGACACTTCGGTCTATCCGCAGAGCAATTGAGCAAAATTAATCCCTGGGTGATTATGGGATTCATTGCGATTCCGGTCTTTGTCGGCTCACTCGATTTAACTGTGGTGAGTGCATTTTTACCGGAACTGGTCTCCGAACTCGGTTTGCCATTTGATACCGGCTTAGACGATGCCTCATGGGTGGTGACAGCTTACCTCTTAGCCTATACCGTCAGCCTGACATTCACCGGACGTTTGAGTGATTTGCTCGGACGACGACTGGTTTATATCGCGAGTTTGCTGGTCTTTATCATCGGCTCAATCTGGGTAGCAGTCGCACTCTCCTATCCAACAGACTGGTTCTACAATTTTTATGTGATGATCGGTGAGCGTCCCGACAGAGCCTACATGAGTTTACAGGCGATTATTCTCGGGCGTACCATTCAGGCACTCGGAGCAGGGGCACTTGTCCCGGTCAGTCTGGCGCTGGTTGGCGACATCTTCCCGCCGGATAAACGTGCCCGTCCACTCGGATTTGTTGCGGCGATGGATACGCTCGGCTGGGTACTGGGTCCCGTCTATGGTGGCGTGTTTATGCAATTCATGGATTGGCAGGGTCTTTTCTGGATGAATGTGCCTCTGACTTTCCTTGCGTTGTTCAGTGTCCTCTATGCTTTACGCAATATCGGCATGGTGAAAGTACGCGGCATCTTTGATTTGCTTGGCACAGTGCTGATTGTGGCATCACTGGCAGCATTGAGTATCGGTCTCGGCGCAAATATCGACCCGACAGGCGGCACAACCCGCATCGAAGATTTGCAACCTTTACCGGATAATGCCTTGCCTCTGGTTTCGCTGGCAGCCGTTCTATTCATTGCCTTTATCATAGTCGAATCACAGGTAAAAGACCCGCTCATCAATTTGAAGATGTTCAAACGGCGCAATCTATCGGCGGCAGCAGTCGTCAATTTGCTGGTCGGCTATTGCCTCTTCATCGGTCTGGTGAGTGTCCCGATTCTGGTGAATCTACAATTTGGCGACCCTGGCTCATTCCGGGAAGCTGCATTACGGGTCGGTGGAATGCTCTCCACATTGACTATCCCGATGGCAGTCGCAGCCGTCCCCGGTGGTTGGCTCAGTGACCGTGTGGGCGTCAAACAGACGATTATCCTCGGGCTGGTGCTGTCCTTTGTGGGATTTGCTCTCATCTGGACATCATGGAAAATAGAAACATCCATGCTTATCGTCGGCTTGCAGATGGCGATTGTCGGTGTCGGTATCGGCTTGACCTTCTCGCCTGTCAGTGCAGCGATTATCAACTCTGCGAAAGATGAAGAACGCGGCGTAGCAGGGGCAATTGTGCTGATTTTGCGTCTCATCGGCATGACCGTCAGTATCAGTACCCTGAGTAGTATCATGTTCTATCGGGTCAATGCAATGGTTGCCGAAGCGACCGAAGGTATCACCACACTGGATACATCGCTGTTCTATGATGCTTATGCGACTTCTGCCGTTCAGGTACTCGGCGAGATGGGCTTAATTGGCGCGGTGCTGGCAGGTCTCGCGATACTCCCGGCACTCTTCATTGATAAAGTCGTCGAAGCACCGGACGCCGAAAAAGTCAAAATAGAAGCGTAAGTCGCTATCAGATGAATTCTTGAGGGAAGGTTTTTCATAGCCTTCCCTTTTTTGTTGCTATGATGAAAAGCCAATGGGGACATATAACGGGGACTGTGTATAATGTGCGACATGATTCAAGACAATTCATGAGAAAGTGAGAGATGACGTTATGGCAATTCTCGTTTCAGGTGGTGCGGGCTATATCGGTAGCCATGTCGTAGAGCAGATGATTGAACGCGGCTATGAAGTCGTCGTGTTCGATAGCTTGATTGCCGGACACCGTGCCGCGATTCACAAAGACGCGACTTTTGTTCAGGGTGATTTACTCAAAATCGAAGATATTCGCGCCCTGTTTGCTGAACACAGCTTCGATGGTATTTTGCACTTTGCGTCTCATATTCTGGTGGGCGAGAGTATGCAAAAACCATTCAAATATTTCCGGGACAACGTATGGGCGATGATGAATTTGCTGGAAGTGGCAACAGAGCATCAGGTTAATCGCTTCATCTTATCCTCAACGGCAAACCTCTTCGATGAACCGGAAACCATTCCCATCAACGAAACCGAACCGCTCATTCCGGGGAGTGTCTACGGCGAAACAAAATTCTGGGGCGAACGCTTGCTTCACTGGATGGATAAAGTCTACGGCATGAAATATTGTGCATTACGTTATTTTAATGCCTGTGGCGCTCATCCCAATGCCCACATTGGCGAAGACCATAGCCCTGAATCGCATCTGATTCCACTGGTCTTACAGGTCGCACTCGGGCAACGCGAGAACATCACCATTTTCGGCACAGATTACGATACACCGGATGGAACATGTATCCGTGATTATGTGCATGTGCTGGATTTAGCCGAAGCCCATATTCTGGCACTGGAAGCCCTGAAAGATGGTGAAAGCCGTGTCTACAACCTCGGTAGCGGCACAGGTTACAGTGTGCGCGACGTGATCGAAACCGCCCGTAAAGTCACCGGACATGCCATTCCTGCCACAGAAGGGGAACGCCGCGCCGGAGATTTGCCTGTTCTGGTCGCTGATAGCAGCAAAATCAAAGAAGAACTCGGCTGGACACCGGAATTCGACAATTTGCATACCATCCTCGAAACCGCCTGGCACTGGCATCAGACTCATCCAAACGGATTTGATGATAGATAAGTCAATTTTTCCCCTACGATTTCTCTGACAAATGATGCCCTTCGATTTCTGTCATGCTATAGTGACACGGGATAGGAGGGCATATGCTCAAGTTAATCGGTCGAATTATTATTTTAAATGTGATCATAATGGGGACGTTGATTGCTCTGTCGATGCTGTGGGGGCATCAGATGAATCGACTGCCCGGTTTTAGTGTGCAAATCAGTGCGCCGCCGAATACAAATAATTACTATTATTTTGATGTCGTCACCGGGGTTCGTTATGCCTATACCTATGAATTCAACGGGCTTTACACATCACATGACGGTAACCTATCTTTTTCAAGTGACTGGCGTAATTATCAGATGTTGATCTATCTGCATCGCGCAAATCAATGGTCACCAGAGCTATTGGGCTCATATGATGTAGCAACTGCCAATATCCCCTTAGCATGGTCATATGACTCCCAATCCATATTCATGGTGGATAAAGCACAACACAATGAAATTGAACTTTATGAGATTGATGTTGCTACAGGGCAACGAACGCTTTACGGTATTTACCCTTTTAAACAGATTCCGATGTATCTGTATATGACCGACGAACAACATCTCACTATATGGCGACCCGGTGAGTTTATCCTGCTTGATGTGACAACAGGCGATTATTTTTCAGGCGAAACCTCCCGCACCATATCACAATCTTTTGATGACCGTTATTTTATGTATGGCATAAATGCAGAGTTTGACGCCTACATGGAACAATCCAGCTTTTATCTGCTGGATACTGGCAATAATGATGTACATCAAATTGGTACAGAAACGATTATCCCTCAAGATATTTTCTTCTGGTCGCCTGTAGAGTCGATATTGCCTATGACAACTGAAAATGGGGATTATCTCTATTATGCTGAGACTGATTATTATCAAGCATTACCCGAAAACTATCAGATTGTTCAACTATCATATCCCTGGTCAGCAGATGGACGATTCCTGTTTGTGAAGCAAAATCTGGACGATGGGCGAACAGAATACAGCTATCTGGATATCGAAAGCAGAAACATATCTCATATTCATACAGCGCCTGAACGCACTTATATTGATACCTATGCCTTCGAATATTACCTTTCATGGTCGCCTGAACAGGATATGATCATCGTTGTTCCTGATCGCCGTAGCCAGAATCTGATTTTCACCGTTTACGATGCGGATACACTCGAAGTTCTGTACCATGAAGATACGCCATTTACGCCTATTCGATCTAATATTTATGTTTCGTGGATATGGACTTATCGCTAGTCACACCTGTTGTCAAATTTTAAGTCGCCTTAAGACTTATCAACATGCTTGCCCTTTTATTTTCAAGGGATGTTATAGTCAAAAATGTTAGGAGGATATATGGTCAAAGTAATCGGTCGTTTTCTACTAATAAATATCATTGTGATGGCGATGTTGATTGCTCTGGCAATATTTTGGGGGTATCAGCTTAATCGTTTACCGGGTCTCAGGCTTCAAGCGATTGACCCTCAAGATTCTACTCTTGAGGCGTTTGATATTTATACAGGCGTTCGTTACCCCTATGAGTTGACCTCTCTCTATCAATCTCCCGATGGCAATCAATATTTTGATACTGACTGGCGTAATTTTCAGATGTATATCTATGTATATCGTGATTATCAGGTCAATCCAACTCTATTAGGGGCATATGATGTTGAAAGTGCCCGTGTTTCCTTAACATGGTCGAATGATTCTGCTTCGATTTTCATGGTGGATAAAGCAGAATACAACGAAATTGTGCTATATGAAATTGATGTCACCACCGGAGAAATCTCTGTTTTCGGGATTTACCCCTTCCAACAGATTCCAATGTACATCTACATGATAGATGAGCAGCATCTTATGTTATGGCGACCGGGTGAGTTTATCCTGCTTAATGTGATAACAGGGGATTATTATTCAGAAGCAAGTACTATTTTCCCGATGCAATCGCGTGATGATCGCTATCTTACCTACGGTATAAATCCGAACCTTCAACCGCATTCTCAGCACTTAATCTATTATCTGCTGGATATTGAAACACATGAACGGCGACAATTGGGCACAGAAACTATATCGCCCGGAATCCTGTATGCCTGGTCGCCTGTAGAACCGATTCTGGCATTCACGACTCCTGATGGCGACTATCTTTACTATGCTGAGTCAGATATTTACGAGCCATTGCCGGAGACCTATCAATTCATCATCACGTCTAACCCCTGGTCACCGGATGGACGGTTCCTGTTTGTGTCGAGGCGATTGGATGATGACCGCAAAGAATATGCTTATCTGGAAAGAGAAACAGGCAACATCACCACCATATTTACAGCAGATAGACGGGATAATCCACATATTTATGGCGTTGATTACTATCTGATGTGGTCACCGAAACAGGATTTGATCCTGAGTGTACCGGATAGATCAGATCAACACCTTATCTTCACAGTCTATGATGCCGATACCCTGGAAACTATTCACTATACAGAGCGGTCACTCACACGTTTTGTCTCACGGATTTATGTCTCGTGGATGCCGGAATTCCGCTAAAGCATGTGAGATGTGATTAAATTGTTTGACAGATTGTGATATAGTTCTTCAAACAACTTAAGCCTGTTGAATCCGTATAAGATGGTATTGAATAGGATGGCAACAGGTGTTAGATCATATCGGGGAAATTACATGACAAAAATACTACTGGTAGATGATGACAGCTTACTACGCAACCTGTTTATCAAACGTCTCGAACATGTCGGATACGAAGTGTACTCTGCTGCCGATGGTAATGAGGGCTTAGAAATGGCAGAACAGGTTCAGCCACAGGTCATTTTGCTGGATTATCATATGCCTAAATTGAATGGCGATATGATGCTGGCATCCATGCGGGCGACTACCTGGGGAGAACACATCCCTGTGATTTTCCTGACGGCGGTCAATTCACTGGATGATGTCGAAAACCTTCATCAGGCGAATATCGTCATGCACAAGCCCATTACCAACTCTGAATTACTCTCGGCAATTAATGAAGTACTCGGGCAAAATGCCTGATTTAATCCCGCAAAAACAGTAAAACACCATTTATCAACACGATGATGGTGTTTTTTGTGCAATAACTCATGTGTTGTTTACACAATGTTTACATTTTCCTTAGATAGTATGAACTGTTATCCACTTCACTATAGAAAATCAAAATCACAAAGGGGAAATAAATGAACCTGAGAAATATCATCATCGCCGTTGTTGTTATCGCCATAGTTGCTGTTGGTGGTTATTTCGGCTATTTGTACTATATTGGCAGTAGCGATAATACCAGTCAGGATATTGAAGAAGTCGCAGAACAAATCGAAGATGCTGGCGAAGGGACATTGTTCCGTATTGTCTCAGATGAATCAGAGGCGAGCTTCACACTGGATGAAGATTTAGCCGGTGTTCGTACCACCGTTGTCGGCACAACCAGCCAGGTTGGTGGCGATATTATCTTTAATTTTACAACTCCCGCAGAGTCCGAAGTTGGTACAATCACCATTAATGCCCGTTCACTGCAAACGGATAATAACTTCCGTAACGGTGCGCTTCAGGATCGTATTTTACGGTCAAGGCAGGATGAGTATGAATTCATCACCTTTGTTCCAACCGCACTCAACGGTTTACCGGAAACCATCACCGTTGGTGAAACCTATACGTTTGATATTGTGGGTGATCTAACCGTTATTGATGCCACTAATGAAGTGACTTTCAATGCAGAAGTAACCGTAGTGTCCGAAACTGAAATTTCAGGGACAGCGACAACGACCATTGCATATGGTGATTGGGATATTCCTGTTCCGACTGCGCCATCTGTTGCGAATGTAGAAGAAGAGGTTGACCTGGCGATTAGCTTTGTAGCGCGTGAAGTTGATGAAAGCGCCGCCGCCGAAGCAACAGAAGAATAAGAAATTACGGTAGGGGAGTGCCTTTGTGTGTTCCCGCGTTCTAAAAAGATTCTGTAGGAGCGCAGCGCCCTTACCTTATTTTCCTATACAGGGCAGCCAAAATATAGGGGCATGACGTTGTCATGCCCTTTTGAATTTCAAATTTAATCAATACGTTTCGTGTTTGATTATCACGCCGGGCAGTTAATAGCCACACCTAAGGCATTCAAAACATCACGCAGAACCGGAATCGATTCATAGAGGCAGAATTGATCCACTGCAACAGCCACGACCACTGTCAAACAGCAACATAGCAGAAGTAAACCGAGACAGCCAATTAATAACCACTGCGTTGTGCTGCTACCCTCATCATCACGCATCGCATAAGGATCATAATCATATCCTGGAGGCGGCGGACCATATGCGGCTGCCTGTCCCTGCTGATTACCATAGTAATCCTGCGGTGGAGCATAAGCATCAGCCTGTTGATATTGTGGCTGTGCATCCTGTTGCGGGGCATATTGTTGCTGTGGTGCTGCTTGTCCCTGACTGTATGGATCGCTCTGTGGCACAGGTTGTTGTGGCGGCGGTGATGGCGCCTGTGGTTGTGCTGGCGCAGGTTGCTGTTGTTGCGCCGGAGGACGATAAGCAGCATCACCATCCCTTGGTTGCGGGGCAGGTGTTGGTGATGCGGGTTGCTGTTGTTGCTGTGCAGGTGGTGGCACGGCTGCACCGGGACGACCTGTCTCATATTGCAATGTAACCGTCTCACCGAGTCCGACCATATCGCCATTTTTGAGTGCAATTGCACCTGTGACACGTTTGCCATTAACGAATGTACCGTTGGTGCTACCCAGGTCTTCCAGCGTGAATCCATCCGCACCTTTCGTGAAGCGCAGGTGATGACGGCTAACTTCGCGGTCATTAATCACAATATCGTTCGTGATGTCGCGTCCTAGATTGAGTACTTCACCATTTAAATCATAAACTTCATTCGGTCTGGGTCCGCGCCGGACGATTAACCGGAAGCTATCATTTTCCATAAAATAATTCCTCCCCCATCTGCGTGATGCACGGGCGTTACTTTTCAGTGAATTATAACAGAGGTAGTTTAGAGTTAATCCAACAACCTGTCAACTTAATACGTTTATTTTACCGTGTTTTCCAGAGCTTCGCAGGTAAGCCGCAGGAATTTCGTCGATTTATGGATAATAACGCTCCGGTAAATCTTCCCAATCACCCAGATAAGCAGTCTCCGGTGCATTTTCCAGATCATAGCTATCCAGGTCTGAGGTATAGATCAGTCCGGGAACAACGCGCTCGAATTGAGTGACTTCTTCGCCCTGCAAAATCGCGAGGGCTGTTTGAACAGCAGTTGCGCCCATCTGAGTGCTGCCACGAACAAAAACACCATCGACATCATTTTCCTGTGCGAATAATGCCAGTTCAATCGTATGGTCACTGACAAACGGCACATAGTCGAGTCCACGTGAAGCAACGCCATCCTGTGCGCCGAGAGTGATTTCGCCAGAATATCCGAGAATTCCGATGATATCAAAACTGGACGTTAGACTCCGGGCACTACTGCGCTGGTAGCTTGTAGCACCTTCGGCTGTGCGTTCAATGCCCGCGAATTGATCGAGTATCACTCGACTTCCTTCTTTGAAACCAAGGTCGGCAACCGATAAATCGACTGCATTGATAAACCCGATACTACCTTCACCATCAACCAGTGAGCTAAGTTCCTGTGCCATGATACAACCAACTTCGTAAGGATCATGACCAACATAGCTTGTATAGGAGACTTCCGATGTGCGATTACCAACCAGAACAACCGGTATCCCGGACTGAATGATTTCTCCCAGGCGGATTTGCAGGCTTGTCATACTAAAGGCTGATGATTCCACCGGATTAACGATTAGCGCATCAATGTTTTCATCGTTTATAAGCGTCTCAATATCCGTAAGCTGTTGTGACGAATTCCCTCCGGCATTCATGACAATAAAGTTCTCAATCAGGTCAGATTGGTCGGCTTCATATTGTGCCCATGCCGCAATCCAATCCGCAGATGCTCCCGGCAACCCACCGTTACTATAGCCGATAGTATACGGCGCATCGCCCACAAAAATGCCTGTATTGACAGCTTCGTCCGGCGGGGAACTTCCCTCATCCGGCAATAAGCAGAGACTATCATCGGCATAACGGATTAAGTCATCCTGTGGTATCTGTGTCGGGAAGCCTGTTAGCGGAGAAGATGTTTCTACGGTCTCACTGTTTGATGCAATTGCTTGCTGTTCGGTGCATATTGAGTTGCTAGCCTCCGGTATACAGATAATTTCATAATTTTCACCGAGACGTGTTAGAAGAGAGTCGAGTGTATCCACATGCCACAAAATGACTGTCGAATCATCGGCAGATGATAGCATTTCTGTGCCATCTTCATTGATACTCAGACTACGAATCGTGCGGGTATGACCGGGCATTTCGCGTAAAATTTCGCCGGAGATTAAATCATAATATAGCAATTCATAGTCATTTTCACCTCCTGTTGTTGCGATGTCACCGGCTGCGGATATCGCGTGAATCCCGTTTGGATGGAAAACAACTGCACGCACCCCCGAACGATGCCCGTTCAGCGTGTTGATCTGTTCACCGGTTTCTGTATTCCAGTGAATGATTCTTCTATCGCGTGAGCCGGACAAAAACTCCGAGCCATCACGATTGAATGCCAGTGTCCAGACGGCATCGAAATGTCCATCGTAGCTGCGCTGTTCACCGGATTCGAGTGTCCACAGAATAATCTGCGTGTCATCTGAACCACTGAGCAGTCCCGTACCATCCGGTGTGAATACAAGCGCACGAACCGCCGCTTGATGCCCTTCAAACGTATGCACAATCTCGCCGTCCATATTCCATATCAGAATTCGATTGTCAGGCGAACGGGTATCACTAATTTGTACATGTCCCCCTGCCGCTGCAATTAATGTGCCATCGGGATTAAAGGTAACGGTTCGAACGGGTGCTTCTAAATCTGAAAATTCACCCAGCAATTCACCTGTGCTGACATCCCATAAGCGCACGATACTATCTTCAGATGCTGAAAGCAGGGTGTTCCCATCGGGGTGATAAGCGAGACTGTAAATCGTACCACCATCCACCTGAATATCATGCAAAATTTCGCCGGATGCTTTGTCCTGGATAATTAAGTGACCACCTGCCGAAGCGCTCGTAATCTGTGACCCATCAGGACTGATAACCGCAGCATAGACACTATCGTTATGGTCTGTGAAGCGCCTGATTTCAGCATCACGCCCGAGTATATCCCAGATGATCGCGGTGTAATCAAAAGAAACCGTTGTGACATGACTCCCGTCCGGGCTCATAGCTAAAGACGTGATACGATTACCATGTCCTCTGAATATTGATACAGGCTGATCAATCGGGCTTGTAATATCCCATACAATGAGATTGCCATTATCATCGGCTGCAATGACAGTGTCACCATCCGGTGAAACAACCAGACCACCGCGCAGAGGCGATTCAACATGTTGTATAGACCGTTCCAAATCGCCAGTTTCTAAATTCCAGATGAGGAGACTACCATTCTGGTCAGATGTAACAGCACGGGTTTCATCCGGCAGGAAACGCGCCCCTGTGATGGCACCTGCGTTCATTATGGTAATTATAATTCCAGTATCCAGCTCCCATAGAGCAATGCTGCCATCGAATCCACCGGAGAAAACGAGACGATCGTCTGCTGTAATATCCATATCGAGGATAATATCACCATGAATATCAAAACTATTGATGCGTTCTCCGCTTGCGACATCCCAGACCATGATGCTATCACTGCCCCCTGAAATCAGCCGAGTCGAGTCATTGGTGAACAGCACATCAAAAATTACACTTAAATGACCTTGAAGCACGTGAATTATAGCCCCGGTTTCTGCATCCCATATGATAACATTCGTATCCTGAGACCCTGTAGCGATGAAGCGTCCATCGGGGCTGATATCGACTGAATAAATGCGATCATCATGCCCATCGAGAATTCGCACGATCTCGCCGGTTGCTACATCCCACTGAATCAGACTATTATCCGGTTCGCCTGTGAAGCTACCGGCTCCGGTATAAACATACCGTCCATCAGGACTATATGTTACGCCCCAGATTTCGCCCCCGTGTCCGATAAGTTGTCGTTGTGCGCCCGGCTGCCAGGCTAACTCTGCCAGTGTTCGTTGCACTTCAAACGGTGGATTGTCTATAGTGTTTGCTTCAATAGCATAAGCGAGTCCTAAGAGTGGATTTTCCCCTGTACGCCCGTGAAAACGTGCCAGATTTGATAGGCTAATGCTATTATTTTCAATTCCTTCGCGCTCGGCAAGGAATTGTGCATTTTCTGCTCTTTCGCGTTCAACAACTGCTAAGGCTTCTGCACGTTTGGCAGCCTGTTGCTGGATGAAGGCGAAAACCGACAATGCGATAGCGATAAGCAAGCCGACAGTCATTCCCGCTATTAATCGCTGTAAATTTTTTCGGGATTTTTCCTGACGTGCCTGCAATTCCTTGAGGGCTAATTCCGCTTCATTTCCGGCGTTAATAAAAGCAGTTTCATCTCGACTGGCATGATTACGTTCCAGCCAGGTACGTGCCATTTCCAGCACAACCCCTCTGTAAAGCATGTCATCGGGCTTCTCGCGCCGGAGCCAATCGGCTACATCGGCAGAAATTGTCTTTTGCAAGCGTAAATCTTCCCGCGCATCCCGTAACCACTCACCCAATCGTTGCCATTCCCGTATCAGAGCTTCATGACTAACTTCGACTGTCCGGTCATCGCCACTCTGATCGGTGACTAATAAACGTGCATCCACAAAAGCATCTGCTACGGATTGCAAAATGCGTGTTTGTTGTACATCCGGTAGTGTGATTTCGCTGTACCTCGCACGGCGGCGGGTCGTATCCAGTTCGGTTTGTCCCGCTTCAATCAAACGCATGAATAAGGCACGTGCTAACTGTCTATGTTGTTCCGATGGCAGCTCATTATAAGTGTTCTCTGCATGACGGGCTAATGCCCCCTGTACACCGCCAATCGCCTGATAAGCGTCTATTGTCAGGGTACTGTTTTGCCGTTGTTCAAACAGTTGATCGAGGGTAAATTGAAGCAGTGGTAAAGCACCGATTTCTTCGCGCACGGCAAAGACCATCTCTGTGACCAGTCCTTCGTCAAAGCGCAGACCCACATCGGGCAATCGGGCAGGTTGTTGCACGACATCATACAAATCAGCAAGTGTCATCGGTGTGACGGCAACATGTTGTGTTTCAATCAACTTGCCAAAATTCTGATATTGCAAAGGGCGGTCATAAAAATCAGCACGCATACTGAGCAAAACATATAAAACACCATCGAGATCAGTGGCAGCAGTGCTAATCAGATCAATAAAATGCCGGCGATCGGGTTCTTTGTCAACCAGGGTGAAAATTTCTTCAAACTGGTCAACATAAAGCACGACCGGGTGATCCGAGATTTCTCCGGCAAGACGATGTAATCCGCGTGTACTGCGGTCTAGTAAATCTTCGCGAATGGCAGTATGGGATTTTTGCGGCAATTGTCGTGCGAGGATCATGGTCAATTTTTCAAGCGGATTCGTTCCCGGAATCATCGGATCGAGAAATATCCAATCCGGGTACTTTTGTCGTAATTTTGGCAAGACACCTGCCATCATCACACTGGATTTACCGCTACCGGATGCTCCAAGAACAGCCAGTAAACGGGAACTGCGTTTATCATCCTCAACGAAGGCAATCAAATCTTCTATCAGCGTATCGCGCCCGAAAAAGTCGCCACTATCTTCTTCACGAAATGCACGTAAACCTTTGTAAGGATTGCGTGGATTTTCGACGATAGCAATCCGTTGCATGGTCTGTGTTTCAACCGGCTTGATGCTTGAGGCTTGCCCCTTTAGTGCAGCAATCAGTGCCACTATATTTTCATCATAATTTTCTTCGCGCAGGTCAACATTTTGCGTGCTTCCGAGTCCCATCGGGATACTATTGATCCAGCTATCGCCCGCAACCCAGACAGGATAAATCGGCTTTTTAGCATCTTGAGCAAGCGCTATTTCGTCCCGAACATAAGGGGAACGGCGTGATTCAGGTGAGGCAACCAGAATAACCGCATCACATTGCTGAATAGCATTTCGGAGTGCTTCATCCCAATCCGGTGTTCCGGGTTGTAAACCGACCTGATCAATCCAGATATTCAGATCGGCGTTCTGCAAATCCTGCCGTAAGCGTTCAACAGCTTGAAGATTCACGCGGGAATAGGAAATGAAAAATTGTGCCATTAAGATGCCCCATAAATTAGATTGTCCGGCGACGATATTATGACTTCAAAGTCATAGGGGCGCAAACAAATCAATTAAATTGCTTTAATCATTTTGAACCAACGTTTTGTGTGTTTCGACTTGTCTCTATGGATAGATTAATAGTCTGCGCTATGATGACAGGCATTCAATGAAGCAGGAGCGCGAGATTTATGTGCGGAATATGCGGTGCAATTCAGACTGATACAGTAACTGAAACACTATTGCGAACGATGAATGACACAATCCATCACCGGGGACCCGATGGTGAAGGCTATTATCTCTGTGAGAATGTCGGGCTGGCGATGCGTCGGCTGGCGATTATTGATGTGGGCGGCAGTGAACAGCCTCTCTACAACGAAAATCAGTCGATTGCACTGGTATTCAATGGCGAAATCTATAATTATCAGGTATTGCGACAGGATTTAATCGCAAAAGGGCATGTTTTCCGTACCGATGGTGATGGCGAGACGATCATACATCTCTATGAAGAATACGGACGCGATTTTCCAAAATATTTGCGCGGACAATTTGCTGTCGGTCTATGGGATAACAACAAGCGCGAACTCTTTTTAACCCGTGACCGTTACGGGCAAAAGCCGATTTACTATTATCACAATGGCGAGACGCTGATTTTTGCCAGTGAAATCAAAGCCCTGCTCAAACATCCCGCTGTGCCCTGTGAATCCGCATTTGATGACCCGGCAATGCTGGCGCTCTATCTCAGTTATGGCTATATCCCCGCGCCGGATACTGCTTTCAAGGGGATTAAAGCACTCATGCCAGCCGGATTACTGCATTTTCGTGATGGCACAGTCGAGACAGATATTTACTGGCAAATTCCACACATCACAGATGAAACAGCCGATACAGAAAATATCGCGCATTATGTGGAGATGGTTCAGGATGCTTTACAGGAAGCGACAAAATTGCGCCTGATTGCCGATGTGCCACTCGGAGCATTTTTATCCGGGGGATTGGATAGTTCGCTGATTGTGGCGCTCATGCAGCAGATGACCAATCAGCAGGTGAAAACATTCAGCATCGGTTTTGCGGGAGATGATAGTTTCGATGAGTCACCGTATGCAAAAGAGGTCGCAGACTATCTGGATACTGACCACATCGCTTTCACGGTCGAACCTCAAGCGATGGATTTGCTTCAAAAACTCGTCTGGCATCACGATCAACCCTTTGCGGATAGCAGCGCAATCCCGACTTTTTTGGTGAGTCAATTGACACGGGAGCATGTCACTGTCGCGCTGACTGGCGATGGTGGTGATGAGCAGTTCGCCGGATATGATCGTTTTTATGCGGCAACTCTGGTCAAAAAACTCGGCATGATTCCGAAACCACTCTGGAAAATGGCGGCATCGACTATCGGACTGCTTCCCGAAGGCACAGGCTACTATAATCGTGTTAAAAGGGCGGGTCGTTTTGCACGCGGAGCAGCACAATCTCTGGCACTCGCTTATTTCGATTGGGTGCGGATTGCCAATGCTGAAATGGTCAAATCACTGGTGAATAGTGCCGATACTGCCGGACAACATTTTGAAGCTGTTTTGGAACGTGATTCTCTCGCCGGAATATTGACCGCCAATCAAGCAACCTATCTCCCTGATGATTTGCTCATCAAAGCCGATAGATGCAGTATGGCAGCGTCATTGGAAGCACGCGCCCCCTTTCTCGATCATAAACTGGCAGAAATCGCCGCACCGATGCCAATTAACCTGAAATTGAATGGTTCGACCACAAAATATCTACTGAAAGAAGCCGCGAGAGATTATCTCCCCGACCATATCATCGACCGCAAAAAACACGGTTTTGGTGTGCCTCTCGGGGCATGGCTACGCAAAGACATCTCGCCTGTGAAAGATTTACTCCTGAGCGAAACATCCCGTCAGCGCAAGTTACTGAACAGTGAAACAGTCCAAACCCTGATAACAGAGCATGAATCCGGTCAGCGTGACCATAATCGCATTCTGTGGACATTACTCACACTTGAACAATGGCATCGCGAATTTATAGATGAATCTTACGCCTGACTCAGGAGAGATTAGCCTGATTGTGTCATGCTATTTGCAATACAAAGACAATCAGGAGCGATTATCATGGAAGAACAGAAATATGTGTATGTCACCGAAGCGATTGCCAGCGCAATTTTAGAGCGAACACGGGTTTTTCCGATTTATCTGCATACCAATCCCGATAACTCAATAACTGCTGTGTTTGATGATGAACCAACAGAGCAGAAACGTCAGAATATCGAAGATGCAGATGAAACCATCATTCTGCTTGAACCCGGTCATTTTGGGGACTATCAAGCTGATGCAGCCCCTACTTTGAGCGTGCGTTTTGCATTCACCGCACATCCGAACATCTATAGATAATTGTTTTCCGGGACACATGAATGATGTGTCCCGGATTTTTCTTCATGCCCCTTTAAGTTTTACCTTGCCCGAATCCGTTTTTACACTTGATGTGTAAACAGCAATACAAAGCCATAGGGCATCTACAAGGTTGAGCAGAGGTGAGAGAAATATCCGTAGCAAAAACAGAAGAAATAAACCATACAGCCCGATAGGTCGATTTTTCCATAGCAAGTAGATAAAGATGAGTTGCAAACAGGCATCCATTAGTGCGAGGGAGAATATACGTGTATAGGGATAACCCATTCTCATATCCAGGAGGAAAAGTAAAAGCATAATTGACGGAATGATCAGCAAAATATGAACCATCAACCAGGTTGAGAGAAGCCAGTTACGCCGGATAGGGCTTTTTGTGTTTGTTGATTGCATGAAGTTCGTTGCCCGGTTGAGTCCCCTCGAAATTTTGTGTCCCATCGTCGCTTTCTTGCGTTTTTGTGTCCCCATGACTTAATCCTCCAATTGATCTTTGTGTTGAGGTATCCTGTTGCTTGACACCAACTTAAAATCAGTATACCATAAAAATGAACATGTTCACTTTAGGGATTTATGACTGAAAATCAAACTGAACTGACACCAAAAGCACAGCGCACCCGTCAACGTATTTTTGAAGTTGCGATTGACTTATTCGTCAAGCAGGGATTCGAAGAAACGACCATGCGGCACATTGCAAAATCAGCAGAATGCTCCTTAGGATTGGCGTATCGCTATTTTGATAGCAAAGAAGCGCTGGTGCTGATGTTATGGGAAGAACTGGCAAATGATTTTGCAGAGCGCATGACAAAAATCGACGAAGGCTCGATGACAGAGCGTTACTATCAGGCAATGCGGGAAAAGATCGATCAATTGACACCGTATCGTGATGTGATTCAGGCGACTGCCGGAGCAGCTATGAACCCGAATTCAGGTGTAGCGATTGTTGGCTCTGAAACCACCTGGTATCGGGATGTCGTCATCAACAGTCTGAAAAAACTCGTGCTTGAATCATCGGATGCGCCGAACGAAGAGCGCAGCAAGCAACTCGCGATGATTATGTACGGTGTGCATCTCATTTTGACGCTGACATGGATTTATGATCGCAGTCCAAATCAGACAACAACACAAAATGCCCTGGATTTCATGCGCGATACGATGAAGCTCTTACGTCCACTACTGATATTGCCACCTGTAACCTCTGTCCTTGCGAGATTATCAGAGATTATGGCAGGGATTTTCATGCAGGATAGCGCTGCGGAATAGCAGCCTATTTTTTTAGTAATTTAAAATGAACGCGTTCACTTTTGTGAGAAAGGAACTGGAATGAAGTTATTTGAGGCTATTTTCTCAGTTTTATCAGGTCTATTGATTATTGCAGCACTGATAACTGAAGGTTTGACTATCTATAACACTACCTACAATGCATCCTACGATGAATTATTCAAAGTACCTTCACTCTGGATGCACGGGATTTTCTATTCAGGGGTTATCGGACTGGTAATTATTGCACTAGTTACCCGATCAAGTCGAAAAACTAAGCGCAAACGCAAACAGAAAATCTAAGGAGACAATTTTATGCAGTTTAAAGCTATTTTCTCTAAATTTTCCGGGGCATTCATCATTGTGGCACTGATGATAGTTGGATTATTTATATTTGAAATTGCCAGGGTGGATTCTCGCGGCGAACCATTCAGCAACCTGTATTTCTGGATTTACTTGATTTGCTATTTCTTGCCGATTGGACTGGTGATTAGTGCAGCAAATAACATCTCAAACACAAAAACTAAGCGCAGACAGAAATAAAAAACGGAGTAATTTGGAGAACTGACCATGCCAGATTGGTTTTATCACCCGATTTATAAACCGATAGTCACGAATCTTTTGCCAGCGGAATCAGCACGGCGATTGACTCTGTTTGCCATGCAACTTCAATCCCGTTTCTGGATTGGACGGAAAATTTTCGATTTGCTATCCCGTACACAATTACCTGTTGTAATACCGGAAAGTGTTCGGACAGAGGTATTCGGTTTGCAGTTCCCTACGCCTATTGGTCTGGCACATGGTATTGATATTGAAGGGCAGGCATTGCCTTTATGGTCAATGTTAGGATGCGGGTTTGTACAGGTTGGCGTGCTAGATATTGCAAATCAGCTTGATAGTGAGACTTATCTATTGCCTGAATTTCAAGGAATTATCACTAATCGAGATGCAAGTGCTTCTAATATAGAAGCTATTGCCCACAAAATTCATAATCTGTCAGAAGAGATTCTGCCAATCGGTGTTGCGTTATCAGCATCCCACATTGTCGAAACGATTGGATCAATTGAGCAAGAAGCCGACTTTTTCTCCATTCCCTGTGATGTCGCACACAATCGAACATATCTAAGTGAGATCCGGTCTAGCACTGAAAAACCACTATTGCTTCGATTAACTTTGTTATCGGACAAGAATATCATGCGACAGGCAATCAAGAATGCAGTTCAAGCAGGTTTTGATGGATGTATTTTGCTGGATGGTGAATCAACAAATCTTATGGAAGATGGCGTGATATATGGGGCTCATCTACATGAAAAAACATTGGAATGGATTCGATATATTGTAGACGTATATGGGGAACAGTTTCCGGTGATTGCGGGTGGTGGGATTCTATCCCCGCAGGATGCGATTGATTGTCTGAGCGCGGGTGCGAAACTGGTACAACTCTATGAGGGATTGATTTATAGCGGACCGGGATTGCCACGCCGGATTATTAAACAGATACTCAAATCAGAACCAGAAATAAAGGAAAATCCGTCATCAACCCATTCAATTGATGCAGAAAATTTTGGATGGCAAGGGATTGCATGTGTAGGGATTGTACAGATTCTAGCAGGGATTGCGGGGATAATTGGCGCGATACTCTTCACGCTGTTGCCCTATGAACTACACTATATACAGATGACAGTAGCTGAACTCAATAACTATTTTGATGGGCGACTAGCAGGGTTTATTTTCCATGACCGGATTAGCTATCACGGGGCATTGATAAGCTTCGGCATCCTTTTTATCTGGCTGGCATGGTATCCCTTACGCGAGAAACATCAGGCAGCATGGGCATGGTGGGCGTTATTCATCTCAGGGACAATCGGCGCGTGCAGTACCTTCATCAGCTATATTTTTAGCGATTATTTTGACCCCTGGTACAGCAGCGCATCTATCATCCTGATTGCGATTTTTTATACCGGGTTGATTTTAACGTACCGGACGATGGAAAATCCGCCGCAACTGTCCTCTCTTTTCCAGGCAGGTAGGCGCATATGGGCATGGAGTCCGGCGGGTATCGGTCGAAGTTATCTGATGTTCTGGGCAGCAACAACAGCATTAGGCGGATTATTGATTTTCTACACAGGCATGACTCAAGTTTTTGTGCAGGAAGACTTCGCATACATGAGAACCACCCTCACAGAAATTGAGCAAATTAGTCCGCGTGTGATTCCATTTGTTGCTCATGACCGTATCGCATTCGGAGTGAATCTCTTCGCTATCGGGGTTGCGGCATTGGCAATTGTCTGGAAGGGCATCCCTGAAAAAAGTGCCCTGATTGCGCTGAGTTTAACTTATTTAGTAGCCAATCTCACTGCGATATGGGTGCATCCGATTGTCGGATACAATTCATTCTCGCATCTGTTGCCATTTCTGGTCAAAGATAGTGCTTTTGTCTTTGCAATGTTTCATCTGAATCGACCCATGAGAATTGTGAAGAAAAGAGGGAGTACAATGACACCCTCAGAGACTTTTAACCTGTGATAGGAACGCTATCCACATCAACATCGGATGAGACAAGCACAAACATTGCACTGACCCAGCCTGTAACGTTGCCAATTTCGACTTGCCACCAGTTACCATTAGCACTGCGTCCGATAATCGTGGCATCTTCACCGCGCAAGAGTAAGCCGATACTATCTGAATCAGTGTTCGGTTCGGTGCGAATGAGTAAACGCGCTGTACTGCGGAGTGTTTGCCCTGATAGGTCATTGCTTGTTACGGACACGGTACTGGATGTCATATAAGTCGCGCTAACCCATCCAGTTGTCCCGTTGCCGAGGTCGAGTTGTATCCAGCGCCCATCGTCACTGACCCCAATCTGAACGAATTGCTGTCCGCGTGTGATGCGGGTGGTGATATTATTGGCGATGATCGGTTCACTGCGAACATTGAGTGTATTCGCCGTCACAGTCACGGTATTGCTTGTCGGGACACCCGTCGACTGTGGTGCGACTCCACCATCGGGTGCGAGACCCCAATCGAGATAAATATAGGCGTCGCCACCTAAATCATAGTAATCAATCTGGAGATTGTGATAACCCCCTTCGATGAAAATATCACGTCCAATGGTCACACCATCTGCGCCACCTTCCCAGGTATCGAGGATGACTTCACCATCAACATACAGTCGAAAGCCAAGTGACGCCGTGACAATGAAACGGTATGTTCCCGCAGGCATGTTGCCGCCTTTGCCCCAGCGCACACTGAAATTATCCTCCGGCAAACCACTTACAGGTGCATCATTGCCCCAATCAAAGCCGACACCTGTATCGAAGCGGGTGAGGTTCGGTGTTCCCGCAAGATAGGGATTGTTGAAATATTCCGCACGCCATGATGCAGCGAAAATATCAGATTCCTGAGCCTGTGCTGGCATGGCAATCATTATCAAACACAAAAGTATTAATAAAAACGAAATTCGACGCATCAACTATTCCCTGTCGCTTATCCTGTCATAATGGTCGCAATCATAATCATTTTTTTAATTTTGGCTATGGTTTCTTGATAATCGTAGGGCGAATCAAGTTTCCCGTGGACAGTGATTTTAGTTGGTATAGGATTAGCATGGAGGTCTGATTATGAAAATTGCCAGGGCATTGATTGAAACAGTCGGGAATAATCAGCTAGAATCAGAAATGCAGGATGTGTTTGATGAGTTAACCTCACGCAAAATTCCTTTAGAACTTTTCATCAACAAAAAGTTACAGAGACGACAGGTATCTCTGACAGGAGACACACTGGTTGTCGCTTATGTAGATAGCATATTGACCGCACTTAAGATTCTAGGGATTGAGCCTCCTCCGACAAATGACTACCCGCAGAGTTTGCAGTCGTTTTTGCATCGTCAAATATGGGAAATGAGCCTGTTAGCTTTCACACAACAAATATTTGATGGAAGTAGCCCCATCTTTGCAAAGCCAAAAGACCGTAAAAAGCGTTTCACAGGAAGAGTATTCAGTCATCCTGAAGATACCGCACATCTTAACGGCATATCGAAAAAGACAATCCTGCTTTGCTCGGAAGTCGTAGAGTGGTTAAGCGAATATCGCGTATTTGTCATTAGAGGGGATATTGCTGGTATACAGCACTATAGCGGGGATGCTGAATTAAACCTTGATAATTCTGTTGTAAACACCGCAATTGATGTACTGGAAAACGCAGACGAAGCCACTTCTGCTTATGCTATTGATTTTGGCATACTATCCACAGGTGAAACAGCACTGGTTGAGTGGAATGATGGCTTTTCATTAGGTTCATATGGTCTGGATAAAGCTATCTATACGGATTTGTTGATTACACGGTGGTGCGAGTTAACCGGATATGAAACGTAGAAAAAGGGGATAGGGCAGAAATCCTATCCCCGATAGTGTGTATTAGCGAACAGGCACGGCAGAGTAGTTGATATTTGATGGAAGTGCGATAAAGCTACTGCTGACCCAGCCTGTCACACCGTTATAGTTGACCAGCCACCAGGTATTATTGGCGTTGCGTGCAATGATTGTCGCGGTTGCATTGTTTGGCAGGATACTCAATCGGCTAAACGTCACACCCGCACCGCTACGAATATTGAGATTGGCTGTGGCGCGTAAGCTAAAGCCTGTCGATGTGGTCGGGGCATTTGGAACACTCACCTGCACACCGACAACCGGAACATTTTGCGTATTCTGAGCAGAGACATAACGTCCATTGACCCATCCAACAATTGACCCGACTTGAATTTGCCACCAGCTACTATCGCTGTTGCGTCCGACGATAGCGTAACTGCTATTGCGTGGAATCTGTGTCAGGATGTTATCCCCTACAAAAGGTGCACTACGTACATTCAAGCTACCTGTAGTGACTGTTACCCGCGCACCTGTTGGTGTCGATGGACTTTGCGTCGGCGGGTTATTGGTTGTGGTTGCCGGAGCAATATCCCACGACAACAGTGCAGCACCACCCTGTTCGAAGTATTCAATCACGAAGCTGTTGTAACCTGTTGCGAGTTGAACATTCGCCGTATATGCTGTTGAGCCATCAAAATGCCGCCATTGGTCGATGACACGAACCCCGTTGACATTGACGCGAACACCATCATCAGCACGAACAGTCAGACGATATGTGCCAGCCGTGTAATACAGATTAGCTGTCCAGCGTGCGCTCCATGTATCGGCGGTAATGCCTGTCGCAGGTGAACCCGTACCCCAGTTATGAGTCGGACTGGTTTCATTACGGGTGACTGCCGGAGGATTGGTCAGTGAGACATTGTTATAATATTGCACTGTCCATGCACCTGATGATATTGGTGTTACCACTATAACAGGATTTGCCCACGAGACATTCACGAACGCTGCCCCTGCTGTATCTTTATAAGCGACTTGAATACCAGCGTTTCCTGCCGCCATACTAAGATCAGCCGTCACGGTTTGCCCCGGACTGGTGCTGTTCCAGGTGTCGATGATGAGGTTACCATGTACATAGAGGCGTAAACCATCATCCGCCGATGCTGTGAAACGATATGTTCCCGCATTGAAGTAAGCAACAGTGCTAAAGCGTGCTGACCAGTTATCAGCAGAGACATTGCTTGCAGGGGCATTTTGACCCCAGTTGAAATTCACACTGCCGACAGTTTGTGTTAGAACAGGTGAACCCGAGAGTGTTGCATTATTATAATATTGAACTGTCCAGTTTTGTCCCGTTTGTGCAGATGTTTCTGTGGCGAGATTGCCAATTCCGAATACAACAAGCAGCCCAACGATGACCAACCACAAAATTTGTTTCATGGTAAATCTCCTTATGTCAGGTCACTTTTCGCGTTGCGTATGGAGGTCGTCTTGTTTAAGGAGCTTTCTTTGACATGGCGCGAACCAGTGAAGATATGTGTGTGATAATTATGAGTCTACGGGTATTTTCTTATTTGTAAATATGTGCGGTGGTTTAGTAGATCAGGCGTAGGTGTAGCGTAGGTAAGGGTCACAAGACAGCATAATCGTTCAAATGACCCGGTTTTTAAATTATTCACTATCGAAGACTGTACGATTAAGAGTTGCATTGGTTGAGGAGATGCGTAAAAAGACCTCGACCCCGTTATAGTCGATGATGTAGGAATCGCCTTCGACCAGCAAAAGCGCGAATTCCCCCTCAGAAACACGGTCGATTTCATTGCCATTTTCATCGCGCAGAATAACAAGCCCTGTTATTTGAATCGTCCAGACAGTGTTTTGAGAAAATCCGGGAACGATATGGGCGATATCACGTGGGATATAGCCCTGTTCACCTTCAAAGATAATGATGTAATTCTGTGTATTCATTTCTGCCAGAAGATAGTCACCCCGTCCGGCTGTTCCGATAATACTGCCTGATTCAGTATAGACAATCACGGTTGTGTTAATCGTCAATACCGGGAAATCAATCACCGGGAATGACTCAGATACCGGGACTTCTGTTGCTGCGCTTGTGGCAGTCGCTGTCGGGAGAGTGCTTGAACGCACGGCATTGTCACCATTTGCACGGATAAGCGCCTCCTCTCCATTGTATTCGATGATGAAGTAACCCCGTTCAAATCCCAGATAGGGAAATTGCCCTTCGGAAACCCGTGTAATTTCAGCATAGGTTTCACTATCACGGATAACGACCTCATCCAGAATGACCAGTGTTTCGCCTTCATATTGTGCCGGAGATGGACCCGGTGTGACAATTGGTGTCGGCGTTGCATCACCTTGATACTGTGTAGGTGAGGAATCCGGTGTGAGAGTCGGTGTAGGAGTCGCATCATCCGAAATACGACGGACATTGCTTGAGTTTCTCAGGATATACCCCTGCACACCATCATAATCAATGACATAGTAACCGCTTTGAATGCCGATAACTGTATAAACACCGGATGATTCGCGCCCGATTTCCGCAAAATTTTCACCATTTCGAATAATCACCAGACCTGTAATTTCAATTGTGCCACTCTGGAAGGGTGTCACTGTTGGACGGGGGGTAAGGGTGAGAGTCGGAGTAGGGGATAATGTTGGCGTTGCAGTAGGTGGCATATCCGGCAAGGGACGCAGATTCTCGCTTAACCAGTTACGCAGAGGTGTTGTAACAGGTTGTCGATATTCGGTTGTATCCCGATATTCACCATTCACAACATCAAAGTCATAGGAAAACGGACAATCATCGGGAAGTGATGTTGAAAATTCTTCACTTAGAATTTCTGGCTCATTCAGGGCTGCCAAATCATATACAGTCACCCTGACATCAATTGCCCGGTAGATTAACGTCAGGGTGTCAGTATCAAATAGAGACCTGTATCCATCACAAACAAACGACCCACCCATATCAAAATAGAGTTCAACCCGGTAGCGGGTTTCCACATCAACAATGGGACGCAACTCAACCGGAATCAGGCTGGAAAAACGTGTTGGATTGACTTCACGGCGAATAGTATCGCTGGAATAAGCCATAGCAATTTCCGCACCGAAATAATCACTCTGAATGACATCAGCCGCAGATGTCGCAACCGGGATAGCCGTTGCCTGTGGCGATATATCCGAAATGATGCCTGTTGAGGATATGACATTGCGTGAGGAAATCAAAATATAAGCAGGTTGACCGTTATAGTCGATGACGTAATTATCATCATCAACAGAAATTAGACCATATTGCCCGGTCGATTCCATTGCAATTCGATCACCATTCTCATCGCGAATAATCACTGCTCCTGTGAGAGTCAGTATTTCCTGTGGGACGAGTTCCTGTTCGGGTTGCGCTCCGGCTAAGTCTATCGCGACAAATGCCCGTTGTCCTTCATAGAGAACAATGTAATTATCATCAATCATGCCAAGAAGCGGTATTTCGCCTTCACTGATGGTTGCGATTTCTACATTATTCAGGTCAAGGATAATCGTATCGCCTGTGATAATCAGAGCATTTTCTGTAAATGGCGTCGCTGTCATGGCAACTTCCGCAGCAGGCTCAGGAGTTCCACTTGCATCATCGACAATCACCTGTGATGAGAGCGTCACCGAAGTCGAACTGGTATGAACATAGCCCTGTTCATCCCCATACTCAATGATGTAGTAATCATCGACAATATCCAGCAAAATATACTCACCCGAACTTTCGCGTGCAATTTCTGAACCATCTGCATCACGAACAATAACAAGCCCGTCAAAAATCAGGGTATCCGCGAGTCTTATACCCTGTTCAGGTTGTGCATTATCTGTTGAAATTGGCAGATAAGCGCGTTCCCCGTTATAGAGAACAACATATCGTTCTGACTGAATGCCCACCAGAGGCAATTCACCCTCACTGACTGCGCCAAGAATGTCGCCATTTTCATCACGGAGCGTAATTGTCCCGCTTACGATTAAGCTCATATCCGCGAGTGGCGTCGATGTTACTGTCGGTGTCGGTGATGATACAGGAGTTTGTGTTGGAAGGGGTGTTGCTGTTGCTGGCATATCCTGTAGACCACGCACATTCTCCCGCAACCATGTAGACAAATTTGATGTTCCGGGTGTCACATATTCGACTGCATTCAGTAGTACACCATTTTCGTTGGTTTCAAATTCAAACGTGTAAGGACAGTCATCCGGTAAAGTGCGATTGAATGTCTCGCGCAGAATCGGTTGTGTTTCTTCTGATTGCAAATCATACACTCTAACAACAAGGTCAATTGCCCTGTAGGTTAAGGTCAGGGAGCGATTATCAAAATAACTGGTATATTCACTGCACGAGCGAGCCCGTCCTGACTCAAAATCAAATACCACACGATAACGGGCATCGGATGAGCCAGAAAGCCATGTTGAAGGAACGGCACTACTATAGGTTCGTTCATTAATCTCATCACTGATGGTGTTACTTTGATACTCAAATTCAAGCTCAATACCGAAGACATCAGGTCTTTGAGTATTTGTCGGACGTGGTGTGCGTGTCGGATAGGCTGTACGGGTTAGTTGTGAAGATGTATAAGTAGAGGTCTCTACCGGGCTTGTATCACGGGAATCGGATGATTGTGAATTCCAGAGAAGAATGAGAATGACGACGACCAGCGCAACCAGAATGACAATCATTTCGATGGCTGTGCGTTTTTCTGCCTGTTCCTGCATAAGTTACCCCTACCAGCTTATTGTATTACGGCACATAACAAGAATAGCATCAATTTTCAAATATACCATAAAGACAAACCGGACTCTGACCTGTCTTTGAGTTCAGTCATCAACCATTGTGCTTACAAGTGTCGCATTATTTGATGTGATGCCGATACGGGCTTCAACCCCGTTATAGTCGATGATGTAATCTTCGTCTTCGATCCCTAAGAGGAGATATTCACCTTCTGAGAGACGCCCGGTCTGGTCATCCATTGTATCCTGTAAATCAATTGTCCCTGTAACCTCGATTGTCCAGAGTGTGTTGCGGGATAATCCTAATTCAACACCGGAGCTATCACGTGGAATATAACCACGCTCTCCCCGGTAGACAATGATATAGCTCTCCATATTAAATTCGATCAGCAAGAACTCGCCACTATTGACGATGCCTATGAAAGAACCATCATCATCAAAGACAACCACCCGTTCACTGAATATCAATACAGGAAAATCAATTGCTGTTAACGGGGGAGTTGCTGTTGGAGAAGGTGTCTCCGGTGCAGCAGTTTCCATCGGGGTTGCTGTATCCGGGACGGGTGTTGCTGTAGACTCACTGTTTGTTCCATCGCTGGTGCTAATATTCGATGAATTGGCAAAGACGTAGCCATCCTCACCATTGTAGTCGATGATATAGTAGCCCTGTTCAAATCCCAGAATGGTATATTCCCCGGAGGAGACCCGCGCCAGTTCTTCAAAAGTCTCACCATTACGAATGACGACATCCCCTGTGATTACAAGTGTTCTGCCGTCGTAGGGTGTCGCTGTTGCTTGCGGCGTGACAGTTGCATCATTAACCGTGACGACTGACCGTATAGTGACTGAAGTTGAACTGGTGAAAATATAGGCTTCTGCATCACCATATTCGATGACATAGAAGTCACCCTCTGTACGGAGTAAGGGATATTCTCCCGAGCGTTCACGGGCAATTTCGCTGCCATTTTCATCACGGAAAATGATCAATCCATCGAAAAACAGTAATTCGGAAACAGTCATCGCATATTCCGCGTGAACATGATCGGAACTCATGCTGATATATGCCTGTTCTCCTTCATAGAAGACAATATATCTATCAGGCTCTATACCAATCAGAGTCAATTCACCTTCATTCACACTGGCAAGACTATCTCCATCTGCGTCAAGAATGTCAACTGTGCCGGTTACAATCAGGCTATTTTCAGCAATGGGTGTTGCTGTCGGTGTTGAAGTCGCAGTCGGGATAGGTGTCCGCGTGAATGTTGGCGTTGCTGTCGGCGGCATATCCGGCAAAATTCGGACATTGTCTTCCAGCCAGTTATCAACTGTCGATCGCGCAGGTTCGACATATACAGTTGCATCCTGTACCAGACCGAAGCGGTCACTATCAAATGTATAAGTTTCGGGGCATTCCGGGAAAATCGGTCTGAATAGTCTGCTATCTACTTCCTCTTCTTCCACCGTTTCGATGTCAATCACAGTGACTCTCAGATTGATAGCCGTGTAGGTCAGGGTAGCGGTACGGGTTCCGATGAGTGGAGCATATTCCCCGCATGAGCTTGAACGCCCGACACTGAATTCAAATTCGAGGCGATATCGGGCTTGATTTGCTTCTGATTGCCAGCTTTCGGGAACGATATTTTCATAGGTGCGTTCATTAATTTCATCACGGAGCATGAAATCATCATAAGTGAAGTCTATATGCACGCCGAATCCTCCTGCCGGGACAGTATTGGTAGGGGCAGGTGTACGGGTCGGAGACGCTGTAAGGGTAGAGGCACGATTGCTCGGTGCTGTCGGTTCTATTGTTGTATCACTGGAATCTGACGATTGTGAATTCCAGAGAAGAATGAGAATGACGACGACCAGCGCAACCAGAATGACGATCATTTCGATTGCTGTGCGTTTTTCTGCCTGTTCGTGCATCACTATCCCCATTCATACTTTAAAACGACCCTACATTACAAAAGAGGATAGCATTATTTCTGTGAAAAACCAAAAAGGCAAACCCATCATCAGGTTTGCCTTTGAAAATCGTTTTAGCTTGTCTTTGTGATGTAATAGGATGGGTCGCCACAGGCTGAAATCGTGTTATCGTCAATGACTCGCCCGAAGGAGTCGATGCTATCGCCAACATTGATATTGGTATCACCGCCCTGGAAAGGATCATTCTGGCAAATCGGAGACATGCCTTCTGCCCATATGACTGTCACCTGTTCACCGGAATCTGTCTCGACCACATAAGCGCAATTGCCATCAAAAGCACAATCGCTAATCACTTCGACCACTTCCCCTGTGACCTGGCGGGTTGCCTGTTGGGAACTGTCATCATTCATGGGCTGCTCTCCATTTTCGAGAATAGGCAAAATATAGTAACTATCATCGCCACAGACCGAAATCGACCCGGCATCAACAATCCGACCATAGGCTTCGATGTTTTCTCCCGTTTCAATCGTAATATCACCCGGCGGGAATGGATTATTGAAACAATTTGGCGAATCACCTTCTGACCAGATGACGGTTATCTGTTCATCGGTTTCAATCTGGACAACAAAGGCACAAATGCCATCGACCACGCAATCATCAATCGTCTCGATGACTGAGCCTGTGACCGTGATAGTTGTGCCAATTTCACCGATAGGTTCTACTGTCTCGCCGGAATCTTTATCAAACAGACCACAGGCACTTACAGTCAAGGCGATAAAAATCAGGCTTAAAAATGTTCTCATGTATAGGGTTTCCTTCCCTGTGTATGTGTCTATAGCTAGAGAACGTAAGACAGCTTGCAATAGTTCCAGAGAGTTATGTTTTTCATTAAAATGCAAAGGACATATCCTGTGATATGCCCTCTACAAATGATTGTGATTGTTGTCTGTCAATTAGCCGCGTTCCGGTAAAACCATCCATTTAACATGCATAATAGAGCCTGTGATGCCGCTTTCGTCGATAATGTCTACATCAACCGCGAAATTAGCGCGTTTACGTGTTTTTAGACTGGCACGGATGAACTGTTGTTGTTCCTGTGGCAATGTTGCGACAGCTTTCAAGTTCCCGACGGAATCTTTCCGGTATTGGATGGTTGCTTCCACAGCGTTCGAGATAAAGCCTTCTTCCAGTAAATCGGAGAAGCACCGTTCGAGCAATGCGCGTGATGCGGCTTCTGCGACTGCGTACTGTGCTGAAGGGTGTGTGCCGCCGTTTTGACTGTGGATGTTATCCTGTTCCGGTAGATAGAGTGTCACTGACTCGGCGTCAAAATCGCTGATTTTCATATTCAGCATCGTATTAAACGGCACGTCGTCAATAACCCTGTGTTGTAAATAATGTCCTGTACCCATATGTGTGTGTTCTCCCTTATGCGAAACGTTTTGGAAAAATCCAATTGAGATTACTATAGTTCTGTACGGTTCAAATGTCGATAACCTGAGCCATATTTTTACAACCTTTTTATGAATCTATATTAATTAAGGAATTTCGTCAGATTGATAGGCGTAGGGCTGGCGTTGGAATGACGTATTCTGAACGTGGACGACATGATTTCAAAATCGTGATATTGTAAGATTACTTATGGAAGCGATTTAGAGGTACGAACTCATGCAACGACTTTTTATCCTCCTATTTTTGTTGATGCTCTGTGTGCCTGCTTATGCACAGGACGAAGAAGAGACGATTCCTGATGCGATGCCGCTTGTCGATGAAGGTGAGCAGGACATCAGCAATATTTTGCTCATCGGGGCGGCAACTGAATATGATAGCAACCCCGGTCTCACCGATACCCTGATGATTGTGTCTGTCAATCGTGATACACGGCACATTGCGGCGGTCTCGATTCCGCGTGATTTATATGTGTATATCCCTGAATACGGAATGCACAAGATCAATCAGGCGTATTTTATGGCGGAACGGGCAGAAGCTGGAACAGGTATCGACACACTTTACGCCACGATTGAATATAACCTCGGCATTCAGATTGATTTTTATGCGCGGGTTAATTTTGAGAGCTTCCCCGATATAGTCGATTCAGTCGGCGGGATTGACATCACCGTTGATTGTGCGATTGAAGATTGGCGACTGAAAGAACCCGACCTCGATAAGACTGTTGAGGCGAACTGGGAAATGTTCACACTATGGAGCGGGATGTACCATATGGATGGTGATACCGCACTCTGGTATGTGAGAAGCCGCCGCACCAGTAACGACTTTGACCGCAATCGCCGTCAGCAAGATGTCTTACGCGCTCTGTGGCGACGTATCCGCAGCGAAGGCTTGCTGGAAAATTTCCCCTCACTCTGGGAACAATTCAATGAACTGGTTGATACGGATATGACCCTGCAAGATGCGATTCAATTTTTGCCGATTGCGGTCGATTTAGATGCCTCGGCAGTCGAATACTACACTTTCCGTGTGAATACGCATGTGACCCAGGGTTATACAAACGATTCGCAGCAACGCTTCATCCTGACACCGATTCCCGAAGCAGTTGAGCAGATGATGCAACAGGTGGTCGCGCCGACGACCTCATCCCGCCTGAATCGTAGTATCCCGACAGTGGCGATTTATAACGGTAGCAATGTCCCCGGATTGGATTATGTCGCGGCACATCGCCTTGAACGGGAAGGTTTCCAGACGATTATCACAGGTGAACCGGCAACCCCGCGCAATTTCAATCTGATTGTTGACCATACGGGCATCAGCCGCAATAACCCGGTTTCAACCATTCAGGATGTCTTACGTATCACCGACGAAGGTGTTCAGACTGACCCTGACCCGCAGCGCGAATACGATTACGAACTCTATGTGGGCTTCAATTATCAGTATTTCAGTTGCACCTATCCGGTTGAACAACCTGTGCGTGAGGAAACGGTAGACGCGGCAACATCGGATTAGCCCTCACCCGAACACAAGTTGTAGGGGAGTGCCTCTGTGCGCTCCCGCGATTGAGAGACGGGAAGGCACGGTGACCTTCCCCTACACTCTATGTTCATTTTTTACCCTGCACCAGGGCAATAAAAATGGCTTTCCTGTGGCAGAGGACAATCGTTTTTCTGCCAGTAGCTATGGCTTCGCTGTGATTTTGACCCCTCCCCTAAATCCCCTCCCCATCGCCGTTCGTTCCTCACTATGGAGAGGGGACTTTTGTTGTACCAGATTTCCTGCGTTCACAAGGAAATTCCCTATATATGTTTCAGTATTCATGCAGGTTTCATCTATATAGTGTGATCATAGCATAAAAGCGGGGCGGGATGTCGTTCATATGCACGTTGATATGCACGGGACATTTATGAGCCTGTCATTGACTGCCAATAGGCTTGTGGCAGAGATTGGCGGAGGCGTGATTTTGTGTCAGTTTGCGCCAGTAGACGTGGCAATCCACTGGCAGAGGTGTGATTTTGTGTCAGTCTGCCAGTAGTGGATTTTATGTTGTTCGTTTTTACGCAAAGAGGCAAAGGCGCAGAAACTTAAAGAAAACAGAGACAAAAAAGTCCCTCTCCGTAGCGAATCAACCGCAGAAATTTATGCAAACATCTGCATCATCGACTGCACAACATCCCGAAATCAATATATGAGCGGTCACGGGGAGGGATTTAGGGAGGGGTTTCACCACCCCAACAATTTCTTGAGCGCGGCATTGGGCTGGAAGAAATGCACCTGACCATCCTCACCACCAGACACTATAACTCCATCATGAATGGCGACTGTGTATTGTGGTGAATTAATTTTGAATATTGCTAATTGTTTCCCTATTTCCCAGTTCCACACTATCAGTGTTTTGTCCTCCGATGCAGAAATTGCTATTTCATTCTCAATTGCTACGTTAGTAACCCAATCAGAGTGCCTGTTAAGAGTACGTATTAGTTCGCCTGTTTGCCAGTTCCACACTATCAGTGTTTTGTCCTCCGATGCAGAAATTGCTATTTTATCTTTAACCTCTACATCAATTACGGAAGATAAATGTCCCTGAAGAGTTCGGATTCGCTCACCTGTTTTCCAGTTCCATACAATTAGTTTTCGATCATATGAAGCGGAAATCGCAATCTCATCTTGTATTGCGACATTATTCACAGAGGATGAATGCCCTTTAAGAGTACGTATTTGTTTACCTGTTTTCCAGTTCCATACAATCAGTGTTTTATCTCTTGAAGATGAAATAATAAAGTTTTTTTGTATTGCTATACTATTAATCCAACTGGAGTGTCCTTTAAGAGTACGTATTAGTTCGCCTGTTTGCCAATTCCATACAATTAGGGTCTCGTCACGAGAACTTGAAATTATAATCTCATCTTGAATTACTGCACTGTTAACAGGTGAGGAGTGTCCTTTAAGAGTATGTATTAGTTCGCCTGTTTGCCAATTCCATACAATTAGCTTTCGATCATGGGAAGCGGAAACCGCAATCTCATCTTGTATTGCTAAATCCATTACATAAGATGTATGTCCTTGTATAGTATAGATTTGTTGGTCAATTTCCCAGTTCCATACAATTGAGTTGGTATCGGAAGAACCAGATATCGCAATATGGTCTTGCAATAATATACAATTAACCCTATGAGAATGTCCCTGAAGAGTACGTATTAGTTCACCTGTTTGCCAATTCCATACTATCAGAGTTTTATCAAATGAGGCAGATATAGCAATTTCACCTTGTACTGCAACATCTGTTACATACGACTGATGTCCCTCCAGCTTTCGCAATTGCTCGCCCGCTAACCAATTCCATACAATTAGAGTATTGTCAGAAGAAGCCGATATAGCAATTTTATTCTGCATTACAATATTATTCACCGAAGATGTATGCCCTCTTAGGCTGTGCATTTTTTCCCCGGTCTGATAATTCCAAACAATGATAGTCTTATCCTCTGAAGAGGATAAGACAAAATCGCTCTGCGTGGCTACACCGGTAACAAAGCCAGAATGTCCGGAAAGCTGAAACAATCGTTCTTTCGTTTGCCAATTCCATACAATCAGAATTTTATCGGCAGAACCAGAGAATAATATACTATCCTGAATCGCTAAACAATTTACAGCACCTAAATGACCTTTAAGATGGTGTAATTTTTCACCTGTTCGCCAGTTCCATACAACAATACTATTGTCTTTCGAGCCAAAAAAAGACCCGGAAGCAGAAATAGCAATCTCGTTATGAATCACAACATCGTTTACGCTGTCAGAGTGTCCTACTAGCGTACGAACAAGACTGCCTCCAGCCGGTCTGAATGTTTGATGCAAAGGTAATATTTGTGGAGAATTACTTTGCGTTTTTATTGTCTCAAGCAAGTTAGCGATATCAGAGTATTTATTATAGTATCCAGCTAAGGACTTTTGTATCTCAAAGGGAACAATTGACGATTCTTTAATCAATAAATGGCTACTCATGCTAATTGCTGAACTTAGCAGACGTAAACTTTCCTCCGTAAACTGACGATTCTCATCTATAAAAAAGTCGCAATCATCAATCAGGGCGTTGGGATTGGTCTGTTCTAATTTAGCCTGTAAAAAGTCGATATTAAGCAGAAGTGACTTGAGTTCATCCAGCATCTCAGCGGCATTGAGATGATAGCCAATATTTTGCCAGGTATAATTATCCCAATTTACCCATTTTTCTTGTTCAAGTCCGTATATGTCGATGAGTTGCCTGTGTGCCTGTTCGATGGGGAGAGTTTCGGTCAATTTGCTCTCTAAGACTTCGCGCACCACATCATGAATACGGACAATCTGTCGTTCGGCATCAAAGCGGATGAAACTATAAATCGCGAATTTTTCCAGCAATTCTTCGCTGTCGAAATCGTCTAAATTCCAGCGTGTCATAATGCTCGTCAGAGGAATGTCGCTATCATCACGGAATACCGCCAGTTGATAGAGTCGGTCGCGTTCGATGACATCCAATAATTCAAAACTGACATCTAGCACATCAAATGCCGAGCGTTTACGGGCGTCTTCATCATCGCGCTTGATGCCCATCACACCGCGTTTATCCAGAGATTTTTCGACCCATTCCCGTGCTTTGTCTAAAGAATTGCCCAGTGCGATTCGTTTCTTGAGGATACTATTGGCAATTTCGAGCATCAGCGCCCATTCGCCCAATCGTTCAGCCAGCGCTTCATAAGGGGCAATATCGCCGGGTGTCTCTAATCCGCCGAGCAACATTTTTACTGCCTGGTCGGTTTCCATCTCATCAACAGCGTTGGTTTTCGCATTCGCTCCGGTGGCAATGGTGATATTGCGGGTGGTAATCAACCGGGCACAGCGTTCGCCTCCTTTTAGGAAGGGTCGCAGGTGCGAGGGATTCCAGACATCATCAATCACCATCAGAATGTCGCGGTCAGCTAACTTTTCCGCCAGCATACTCGCGCCTTCCTGTGCATCCACAAACGCGGGAAGTTCATCGGTCAATGCGCGGTAGATTTTGCTCAATTCATTGACTACGTTGGGATTTTCACCGAGCGTCACCCATAGCACCCCATCATCGAAAGCGGTTTGTACGTCGTCATGATGACAGAGTGCCGATGCCAGAGTCGTTTTGCCGAAACCACCCGCACCTGTCAATGAAGTTGTAATTGCCACCGGATTATCACGGTCTGCATCCAGCAATTGTGAGAGCAGAGCATTAAATTCGTCGGGACGCTCGACAAAATGATCAGGTAAATCCGGCACGCCGAAAAATGGCACACGTAGTTGTTGACAGGGCGCTCTCAGGTGGGCGATGAAATTTTCCCATTCTGCATCGAGGGTGTAAAAATGTGCATCACTCATCCAGCGAGGAAGGGTCGCAAAATCAATCGGGAGTTCCGGCACTTTCACCGGATAAACACAGACTCCCTGTTGCCGTGCGTGTCGCCATTCTTTACGGACGATTTTTGACTCCATTGCTGCCGGACTTGCTATCAGAATCATAAAATCGACTGTTTCCAGGGCTTCTTCAATCTGTTGCCACCAGCCTTTACCCCCTTCGAGACGGTCACGGTCGCGCCAGATTGCCTCTTCACCGAAAATATCGACTAATTTCTGGCGGAGGTCTTTCGCGAAATCTTCACCATCACTACGGGCATAGGAGATAAAAATACGTTCCTGGCTCATGGTCTCTCACTTGATTATGACTGTGCTTACCGTTCAATCATAGCGCAAAGGAGCGATTTTCACCTGTGATTACCCGGTTGATTGATAGCGTGAAAGCAGTATCATGGAACGATAAAAGCAGACAATGTGTCATCATAGACAGGACAAATAAGGGAGAAAATCAGTTTGCGACATTTTGTTTTTATCTTCACGGCGATACTACTGACAGCCTGTAATCTGGCGTCACCTGCTACAGAAAATGCTCCGGTAGTCGAAACCGATATTCCAGCGACTCAAGTTGTCACGCCTGATCCGCAATTAGCCGGAACACCGATTGTTTACTGGCGCTTTGCAAGTATCTTAGATGTCACACCAACCGATGAGGATATTGTCATTTTCGGGCTGGGGATTCTGAGACGGGTTGAAACCACGACAGCACGCACAGGTATTCCGTCATCTGACCTGCAAACATCGATACAGGGTATGATGAACAGTCAAAATGTGTGGACTGTGGAGAATGTTGTCATAGAAAGTGTCATTGTCGAAGGCGATATGGTCACGGTTCGCCTGTCGGGGACAATATCGGCTGTCGGGGGTGCGATACTATCGATTGTGCCGACACAATTTCAGTTGACTGTGTTTGAAGAACCGGGCATCAACCGTGCGCTGATTACACTCAACGGGCAAAATATCGCGAATATCGGTATTTCACATTCCAGTCAGGCAGTCGCTGATAATGTGCCATTCACACGCGAAGGGCTGACCGCGACGTTGTTAACGTTAGAGTGAATCATAGTAGATATCAAGCTGGCGATAGATTTCTTCACGGACAAAAAATTGTAATGTTTTCATGTGTCCGCTGATAGGGAGGGATAACGCTCTGATTTGTGGTCTGTAATCGTTTCTCAGTCTATCGCGGATTGATTCACCTTCAACCGTAACGACTGTATCGGCAAATTTACGGAGTGCGCGAATGCCTAATTTAGCGATTTTCTGTCGTTGACTGCCTTCAAAATCGTAAGGTGTCGATACCACGCCGACTGTCGGGATACGCATTTCACGTGCAACATAAGCGACAACATGTGCTGCACCTGTGCCTGTGCCGCAACCCATCCCGGCAGTGATAATCAAAAATTCCGTATCATCCAGTAAATTGAAGAGGAAATCTTTGTTTTTCTCTGCGATTTGCCGCCCGAGCATGGGATTTCCTGACGCTCCTAAACCTGAGCCTTCAAACACATAGCTTTCATTGGTTTTGACTTCGTAGTTGAGCATGGCAGAGGTGTTGAGGCTAATTGTGTGCGGATTGTTCACACTATTTTCCTGATGCACCTTGCTGGCAAATATACTGCCTGCATCGCCTACTCCAACAATTTTGATGCTCATGATTCTATCTCCTGCTCATCTTCAAAATTGATGCGGCGATAAATATCACTGAATTTCAGCGTACAGCCAATAGAGGGTAAGTCAATATTTTTGTCGATGCCTTCAAGGGCAGTATAAAGCCAGTTGATATCATCCTGCCGGAGAAAGCGTTCGACCTGTGGTTTGTCCTGTGAGATGATAATGTACTCTTTCAGAGAGGGGATTCGTCGATATTCCTGTAATTTTTGATTGTAATCCTTATCTTCGGTTGATTTTGACAACACTTCGATAATCACAGTTGGATTGAGCAAACTAGGTGGATTTGTATCTGCAAATTCGGCACTGTCACAGACAACAACAACATCAGGATAACGGTATGCCCCTGTTTTACTAACTTTTACCCGTTGTTCAGATTGAAAGACTTCACATCGCCCATCCATTAACTGGATATTTAATGTGGACGCTGTATCCATCGTAATGCGACTGTGATCGGGATGTGCGCCAGCCATTGCAAAAATTTGACCATTGGCATATTCGTTCTTGATGTCACTATCAAGGTCAAAAGCCAGATATTCTTCTTCGGTATAGCTTGTTGTATCACGTTCAGGAAGTGCCATCTCATACACTTTCACTATTCTACGCTTGAATTATACCAGAATAGCATTTGACTCATCGCAAACCCGACACTATTTTAGCATTTTACCTTTTACCCCATGTTTCGCTATAATGGTCGCCATAGATGGTTTATTTACAGGAAAGTCCTTTTTATGAGCACACACACACGCAACACAGGTATCCCCCTTGATTTAGGGTGGGTTCAGGATACACATGTTAATCCCTCTGCGACACAACGACGCGCTGCCACTTTGAAAACACGGCGGTCAGTCAAGAAAGATTGGCAGGCGGCATGGTTACTGAAAGCGATCACCTGTATCGACCTCACCACACTCGCCGGAGATGATACGCCAGGGAATGTTCGTCGCTTAGCAGCTAAAGCACGTCAACCTGTCCGGCAAGATATTTTAGAAGCACTCGGTGTTGGCGATATGAATCTGACTGTCGGGGCAGTCTGTGTTTATCATGAACGGATTCCCGAAGCACTGGAAGTCCTCGAAGGCACTGATATTCCGGTTGCCGCTGTATCCACAGGATTTCCTGCTGGATTGAGTCCTTATAAACAGCGTATTCAAGAAATTAAAGAGTCGGTTGCTATCGGTGCAAAAGAAATCGACATCGTGATTACCCGTGAGCATGTTTTACGCGGCAACTGGGAAGCTCTCTATAATGAAGTCTGTGAGATGCGTGCTGCCTGTGGAGAAGCCCACATGAAAACGATTCTCGCAACAGGGGAGTTGGGTCCATTATGGAATGTCGCGAAAGCCAGTAAAGTTTGCATGATGGCAGGCGCGGATTTCATCAAAACCAGTACAGGCAAAGAATCGGTCAATGCGACCCTGGAATTCGGGTTGACGATGACGCGCACAATTCGCGAATATCTTGCGATGACCAATTTCAAAATCGGATTCAAGCCAGCAGGGGGGATTCGCTCGGCTAAAGATGCGCTTGCATGGCAGGTGCTTATGAAAGAAGAATTGGGCGACGAGTGGCTACAAAATGATTTATTCCGTTTCGGAGCAAGCAGCCTGCTGACAGATATCGAACGCCAGCTTTCACATCATGTCACCGGACGTTACGCCGCCAAACATCATATGCCGATGGGATAAGCACTTGATAGGGCACGCTATGTTGTCGTGCCCTCAATAATTGATACACAGCCACGATGAATAATCTGATAGGTTTCTTCATAGATAGTCTTATCCTGCCCGTAAGGGTCGCTGACCTCTGCATCATCCAAAAACAGTTTGACCTTTGCCCGAACATCCGCATCCGCAATTTTCGCCAGAACATCATTTTTAACGCCATTATCCATGACCAGAATTTGATCGAATTCATTCAGTTGCAGGTCGTCGATACTCTGTGCGGGGCGTTTGCTATCATGTTTGATGCCGTGAGCGGTCAAAATCTCATGCACGCTAGCAGTTAATATGCTTCCCTTATGTGTTCCTGCTGATACGACATGAAAATCTGACTGCCCGGTTTTCTCAAGCATGTTCCGTAAAATATACTCCGCCATCGGTGAGCGACAGGTGTTTCCTCTGCATACAATCAGTAATTTTATCATCCAACTCTCCCTGAAAATGCTGCGATTGCTCTCAATATAGTAGCCAGGTCTCTATCGACCGTTCTCCAATTGGTTTATGACCATTGTAGACGAGGTTTTGTAGAGCGGATAAGATAGTAACTGTTTAAGTGAGATTACACACAAGAGTATTATTGTATGGCATCCGCAAATAATATTGAGACAGTCATCCCCAATTCCCCGACCAATGCCGAGAAGATGCGCTTGCTGCACTGGAATCACATTCGTAGTGCGGCGAACACGTTCTTTACGCAGTTCACGTTTTTTGGTCCTGCATTTATTCTCTTTTTGAATGAACTCAACCTCAATAAATCGCAAATCGGTTTGTTACTTTCATTTTTCCCGTTTATCGGGGCGGTTTCATTTTTTCTTGCTCCGGCAGTCGGACGCTATGGCTATAAGCGCACCTGGATTACCTTTTTCGGGCTACGCAAGGGTGTGACGATATTGTTGCTGTTTGCGCCCTACGTCGTTGCCCGTAACGGAACTGAGATTGCGCTTTATTATGTCGGGGCGATTGTGTTGCTATTTGGTCTCTGTCGTGCGATTTCGGAAACCGCGCTGTATCCCTGGTTGACCGAACTTGTCCCCAATGCCATACGCGGACGCTACAACGCCACGCAAAATCTTGTCAATAATTTCGTGGGATTGATTGCGGTCACGATTGCCAGTTTTGTGATTGATAGTTTCACCGGATCAGGGCGTTTTACCTTTCTCTTTGCCGCCGGAATATTCTTTGGATTTATAGCAGTATGGGCATCGTCATTTAGTCCGGGCGGGGCATCCACACGCGGTACAGATGCAGAAAATATCTCGCAGAAAGATATTCTCAAATCTTTGCGCGATACAAACTATATACGCTTCATGATCGGACTCGGTCTGGTGACACTTGCTACCGCGCCGATGTTTTCCTTTTTACCGCTCTTCATGCGGGAACAGGTCGGGCTAACCGATGGCAATGTCATTCTGCTGCAAAATGGCACACTGGTCGGGGCATTATCTGCAACTTATATCGCGGGATGGGCATCTGACCGTTATGGCAGTAAGCCTGTGATGCTATCGGGCTTATGGTTGATGTTGCTTTTGCCTGTTGCATGGTTGCTGATGCCGCGTTTTGTGGTCGCGAGTTTGCCGATTGCGCTGAGTATCGCATTTTTACAGGGCGTCGGGACAGTGATGTGGGGTATCGGTTCATCGCGCATGTTGTATGTCACGATTATCCCGATTGAGAAAAAAGCCGAATACATGGGCAGCTATTATGCGCTCATCGGCATTATTGGCGGCGTGAGTCAATTAATTGGCGGACGGTTGCTGCAAGCCTTCAGTGACTTATCCGGCTCATTTTCATTTTTGACAATCGACCCCTATACAGCCTTATTCATTCCGGGCTTCACCTTAATCCTGATTGCACTGGTCTTGTTCCGCTTCATCAAAGCCGATACCGATGTGCGTACAAGTGAATTTGCAGGGATGTTTTTACAGGGGAATCCCTTCCTGGCGTTTGAATCAATGTTTCGTTTTTACCGTGCGAAAGATGAGCAAGCTGCGATTGTCGCTACCGAACGTTTAGGACAGGCACATAGTCTGCTGACGATTGATGAATTGCTGGAATCCTTGCAAGACCCGCGCTTTTTCGTGCGTTTTGAAGCCGTTGTTTCGATTGCACGCAGTGACCCGCCTGACCCCCGCTATGTCGAGGCACTCACGCAAATTTTACAGGGCACAGAACTCTCGCTGACGGTGCTTGCAGCCTGGGCATTGGGGCGTATTGGCGATAATCAGGCGCGGGATGCCTTACGCGAGGGGATGAATTCAGAATACCGTTCGATACGGGCGCATTGTGCGCGTGCGTTAGGCACATTGAGTGATATGGACATTGTGCCGGAATTGGTCGAACGCCTGAAACATGAAACAGACATCGGCTTACAGATGGCATATGCGTCTTCACTGGGGAGTATGCCAGCGCAGGAGGGGATTCAGCCGATTATTCATTTACTGCGGGAGATTGAAAATGAAGGCGCACGCAGCGAACTGGCACTCTCTTTAGCACGGATTGTCGGGGATGAGCAACAATTTATCCGCATTTTGCGTCAAATACGGCAGGAGACAGGTACAAATGCCTCGCAAATCGTCTATGCGGCAGGGCAAAAACTCACAGATTTACGCGCTGCAAATCCTGAGTTCGATACACTGTTTCATGAGTGCATCAATGCCTTTGCACAGGAGGACATCGCAACTGGAATTGCCCATCTTGTGACGATTATGCCACAACTCCCGCTTGAGGATAAAATGAGCGAGAATGCCCGGATTGTGTTGACAGAATGCCGCCAACAACTGGAAAAGCACGGTGCATCCCGCCTCGAATATCTGGTGCTGGCGTTCGATTTGTTGGGAATGCTTTAAGCGTAGTAAACGGTGAACATAATATTCTGATGATAGTAAACCCGATGAACAACGCCCCAAAATTGTAGGGACACCTTGCAAGGTGTCCGGGGGAAATACAAATCTCATAGTGATCTGAAACTGCTACAACAATCTATCCACATATCTTATTCAGAGCTCAGCGCGGGATAGTGGGTGCAACAACTAATCGAAAACCGAAAATGGAGTTAATGGAGTAAGGATAGTAATTGGGGCGAGAGGCGCAGGAAGCAAGATTCAGATTGATCCCAAAAGACCCTCCACGCACAACCTTTCTGCCATTATCCGATGCGTCGATTCTTTCGGGCTCACCATGATTATTCGCACACCATTCATACAAATTCCCGGACATATCCAACGCGCCACACTGCGCTTTACCATGCGGGTACATCCCGACAGCAGTGCTACGGTTAGCAATACCAGCTTCTGTCGTATTCGCACGCGGATGTTCATCCCATTTTCCCCAGGGATATTCGCGCTTTTCTACACCATTCATTGCCGCCCATTGCCATTCCCATTCTGTCGGGAGTCGTACCTGTGCATCCTCTCCGATATGTAAGATTCTCCACGACGGGTACCGTAATTCCCTTCCTAGTAATTTATGATTTAGCCAGCGCCCGAATGCTATACTCTGATACCAGCTAATTGTGTCGCGCGGCGCATTCTTATTCCCATTCGTCACTTTGCTAAAATCCTGTGGCTGATACCTTTCAGGGAATCCCCGCCACCACAGGGGATTTTCCCAATCGCTATCCAGAAATGTCTGTAGCTGTATCGTCGTTATCAGATATTTCCCGATGAAAAAATCCGGTACATCAAAGTTGCCAAATTCAAAACTATAGTTGCCAGAACTACCCCTTACAGGCGACCAAGCTATATCGGGCAAACCATCTTTGACCCCGATACCATCCCGATAGTCGCCAATCCGTGCCAGGCGTTCCCCGATGTCATAGCGACGTTGATGGCTCGTGCTGATTTTCTTTAATTCGTGGTACAAACGTTCCTGTTCCGGTTCAGCAAATTCTGCCAGCAGGACATCGTCAATTTTCACGCCTAATCGCGCAGAGGCTTCTTGAAATTCTTGCAAAGTTTCAGCATTAGGTCGCAGATGTTCTGGCTTACCTTTGTCATTCCAGATTCGCGCTTCCCGTTTCATCCGGTTGATTGTCCGGTAGTCATCCTGTGTTGCTTCTATCCAGTTTGCTAATCGTTCCCATTGCCGTAAAATTGCTTCATGTGCCACTTCGATTGTAGCCTGATTATCATTTTCTCCAGCAAGGGCAGACGCGACTAATAAGCGTGCATCGACAAAGGCATCAATCAATTGACGTGCCTCATCATTGAAATTGTTGAGGTTTGCACGCTGGCGGGTCGCTGTCCCCCGTTCATCTACTTCTACCAGCGCATGGAAAACCTGCTGTATCACACTATCATCCAAATTCAATGCTTTGAATTGATTTTCTGCCCGTGTCCCGATTGCACCCTGCACCCCGCCCAGCGCGGCATATTCAGCATGGGTCAGATGTTTGTCATCATCCAGTTTATAGAGTTCATCTAAAGCATATGCCATCAATGCCAGATTACCCGGTTCATCCCCCGTATCATCTAAGATACGATCTATCAGGGTAACTTCAATTGTTAATTGCGCCCGTTCCGCAGGACGTTCTATCATTTCCCGTAAGGCATCCCGTTTGGGAATAGATAACGAAAAACTTGTGCCCCGAAATAACTCCGATAAAGTCTGATTTTCGATTGCTTTATAGTAAAAATCATGGCGCATGGTCACAATAGCACGCACACACTCACTTCTGGCTATATCGCTCAATAATTTTGCAAATGAATTCGCATCATCCACGGTGTTGAGTGTGAACAATTCCTCAAATTGGTCGATAAATAGTAAAACCTCCACATGCTCCGCTTGATTGGAGAGTGCTTTTTCAATCTGAGATAAAACAGTTTCAGGGGCTTGCATCAAATCTATGAGATTGAGCCCGGGCAATTGCTTAATGAGTGCATCGAAAAGACTGAGATACACTTTGTTTCCCGGTGTAAAACGCACAATATGCCAATCTTTACTGCCTATAATCGCATTCCCGCGCAAACGGGGCATCAATCCCGCTCCGACCAGTGAACTTTTGCCACTCCCTGATGCACCCACTACCGCAACAAATCGACTATCTTTGACCTGTTGCACCAGCGCATCAGTTTCACGTCCACGCCCGAAAAAGATCGGCGCATCATCTTCTGTGAAGGAACGTAAGCCTGGAAAGGGTGATTTTGTACTATCCCATTCTACAGGGGCTATCGTGGTCACATTCTCATTATCATCAGGCTCAGATTCACCCGTACCTGAATCCGTCGATAAGGGGTTTTTCAGAATATCCAGTACCAGCACTTCAAGGTCAGTTTCAAAGGATTTACGAAACTCTTCCGGGCTTGTGTATTGATTGATGCCCCGTTTGATAGTGCCATCGGATTCATAAAATAAATCCGACTTGAAAAAGGCTTCAACCTTTCGATATTGAGCCACCTTATCATCATACCGGGGGTCGCTCAGCTTTAACTGAGGGTCTGCAATCCTGCGATAAATGACCGTTTCCGGGAGTGGGTCATCCAGTGCATCTAGTAGCTCAAAATGTGTACCGGATTGATACTTCTGTCCCTTATATTCAAAGGGTGTTCCCATACGTGACCAGAACAGGACAATCACGATGTCACATTGACCTGGCATTGGTAGCCCCTGGTTGATTGCATCCTGCGGTGTGAGGGTTGCTCTCATGGGTGTGCCTGCCCCTGGCTTATCCCAGGCAATCACACGGAATGTGACTTTATCGCGGAATGAGGGGCGATAGGGCAATTGTTCAATGACTTCCAGTGCGATTTTACGCTCATCATTGACATCACCCGGTGAAGAAATAAAGACTTTGATATAGGGGATTTGTTCTGCCATAAATGTCTGTCTCTGTGCTATTAAATCATACAGCGATTGTAACGCACAATTCAGACAGGCACAGCTAAAAAGAAAGCGAATCCCTATGGTTTAAGAAAAATACTCTGTATCGCAGACAGAGCGGCGTCTTTCCGATATAATGCGGGTAAATTGCTATTGAGCAGGTAAGGACACACACATGCCGTCTATTAAAGAGATTTTTGACACAATGGAATATAGTCCGGCTCCAGAATCGGATAGTGCCGCGCAACAGTGGCTCGAAGAACATGGACGCAAATTCGAGCTTTTCATCGACAACAAATGGCAAGCGCCGGAAGAAAAATATTTAGAAGTGACTGCTCCGGCGACAGGCAAAAAATTAGCGGATGTTGCCGATGCCTCTGCGGCAGATGTCGATAAAGCCGTCAAAGCTGCACGCAAAGCCTTTAAAACCTGGAGCAAAACATCGGGACACGAACGCGCCCGTTATCTCTATGCTATCGCCCGCAATATTCAGAAGCACGCCCGCATTTTCTCCGTGGTCGAATCGCTGGATAATGGCAAGCCAATCCGTGAATCGCGTGATATTGATATTCCACTGGTTGCCCGTCATTTTTATCATCATGCCGGATGGGCGCAACTCATGGAATCCGAAATGCCGGATTATCAGCCTGTCGGTGTGATAGGGCAGGTCATCCCCTGGAATTTCCCCTTGCTGATGCTTGCCTGGAAAATCGCTCCGGCACTGGCGATGGGTAATACTCTCGTCATCAAACCCGCGCCTTATACCCCGTTGACCGCGATTCTCTTCGCACAAATTTTGCTGGAAAGTGGTTTACCTGCGGGCGTGGTCAATGTGGTGACAGGTGGCGACGAAGCCGGGGCATCCCTGACAGCCCATCCTGATATTGATAAAGTGGCGTTTACCGGCTCGACTCATGTTGGTGGCATCATTCGTCGGGCGATTGCTGGCAGCGGTAAAAAACTCTCGCTGGAACTCGGCGGAAAATCACCCTTCATTGTCTTTGAAGATGCTGATGTTGATGGTGCTATCGAAGGTATTGTGGATGCTATCTGGTTCAATCAGGGACAGGTTTGCTGTGCGGGGTCACGTTTATTGGTTCAGGAGAATATCGCCGATACCTTCCTGGAAAATCTCCGCAATCGCATGAGCAAACTCCGCATCGGTGATTCACTGGATAAGAGCATCGACATTGGCGCAGTCGTAGACCCCGTTCAATATCAAACGATTGATAAATGGGTGCAAGCTGGCATTAATGAAGGCGCGAGTATCTATCAACCGGAAATGACGATGCCGGAACAGGGATGCTTCTATCCCCCGACGCTATTAACAAACGTTTCTCCCTCATCAACTGTTGTTCAGGAAGAAATTTTCGGACCCGTTCTGGTGGCGATGACCTTCCGTACCCCTGCGGAAGCAATCGAACTGGCGAATAATACGCGCTATGGTCTGGCGGCAAGCATCTGGAGCGAAAATATCAACACCGCTCTGGAAGTCGCGCACAAAGTCAAAGCCGGAAGTGTCTGGGTGAATAGCACCAATCTATTTGATGCGGCTGCCGGATTCGGTGGTTATCGTGAAAGTGGTTTCGGACGTGAAGGCGGCAAAGAGGGTCTCTATGAATATGTGCGCCCCTCCTGGAAAAAACGTCCACAACCCAAATTAGACATCGACTCACTGGATGTCAAAGAATGGTCGAAGCATGTTCCGCCAACACCCTATTCAACAGTGAAATCCAACAGTGGATTCGCACCTTTAGACCGCACGACAAAATTGTATATCGCTGGCAAGCAAGCCCGTCCCGATGGCAATTATAGTCTGCCGATTATCAGTGCTGATGGTAGAGAAATCGGTCAAATCGGGGATGGCAACCGCAAAGACATCCGTAATGCAGTCGAAGCCGCCCACAAAGCACGCGGATGGGCAGACCGCACACCCCATAATCGCGCTCAGATTTTGTATTACATCGCGGAAAATCTGGCAATCCGTGCCGATGAATTCACACAGCGCATTATTGACATGACAGGCTGGAAGAAAGAATGGGCGCGTAACGAAGTCGATTTGTCGATAGACCGTCTATTCACCTATGCGGCATGGTCGGATAAATACGGCGGCACGGTTCAGGAGACAACCTTACGCGGCATCGTTGTCGGATACCATGATTATCTCGGTGTGATTGGCATCGCTTGCCCCGATGAAGCACCCTTATTGGCATTTGTTTCGCTATTAGCCCCTGCAATCGCACGCGGCAACACCGTGATTGTGCTTCCATCGGAAAAATATCCACTGGCAGCAACCGACTTCTATCAGATTTTAGAGACATCGGATTTACCGGCTGGCGTGGTCAATATCGTCACAGGCAAACGCGACCACCTGACAAAAACACTGGTCGAGCATGATGATGTTGATGCGATGTGGTATTTCGGAACAGCAGAGGGCAGTTACTTTGTCGAGCATCTCGCATCCCATAATATGAAGCGCACATGGGTCAATTACGGTGAAACAGTCAACTGGTCAGACCCGAAACAGGGTGCCGGACAAGAATATTTACGCCGCAGTGTTCAGGTCAAGAATATTTGGGTTCCTACAGGTGTGACTTAGAAATAAATCGGGGGATGGCTATTCAACAGTCATCCCCTGTAAATTTACTTTCCTTCTTGCATTTCTTTCGCTCTGGCTTCAATTACTTTAGCCACATCTTTCCACACCATACTGCGATCACCATTCTCTTTCTGGAAGGTGATGACAGGCTTTGCATCTTTGGGTAGTGCTTGCAAATCTTTGATGATCGGTTCGCTATCCCACAGGCAATGATTGACAATAATTGGTATGACTGTCATGCCTTCCTCGATGCGTCGTTCAAGCAGACGTGGAATCTCTTCTTCCTGAATAAAGCGGGAGTTCAAGAAATTTTCGCTGACGAGCAATAGTGCCATATCACAGTCGGTCATTGCGGTTTGAATCGCTTTGAACCATTCTTCGCCGGGTTCAATCCGACGATCATGCCAGACATCAATCAGTTTCCGGCGTTGCATAGCACCGAGCATAGTATCAAGTTCATCTTTGAATGCTTCATCTTTATGGGCATAACTAATGAAGATTTTGAGTGCGCTCATATCCGATTCTTTTTCCTCCGGTGTGAAAGTACTTAATGTGGTTTCCCATTGATGATGTAATGTTTTGCGTAGTGGCTCAAACCCGATATGCGTCAGCGGAATGGCGTAAAGATTGAGTACCAGATTAAACAAACTCACCGGATAATGCGTCGGGTTGCTGAAATCACCCGGATTACAGTATTCGAGCGGATGAGCGCCCGATGCCCCCTCAAATTTGAGCGAAATTAATCGCTGTCTGTCATTGCTCAAACGTGATCTCAGGAGTTGTGTATCGGCTGTAAAATCGGGGGAGGGATTGCGATACGCTTTCTGATAAGCATTTGTATCCAGTACGATCAGGTAATCTTCATTCTTCACCTGTGTGACATCCTCAACAATAAGCACACCTGCTTTTTTCAAGTCATTGCTTAAGTTTTTAGCATCCTCTGCCTGTTCAGATGCAAAACTGAGATAGCAACGGGGTGCCGCCCAATCACGACGGTAATCTTTAACACTTGCCAGATGCATCTCATAACTACTACGTAAACGGGCGACGGCTTCCTCTCGTTTTAGCCATTCTGGCGAGGCAAATCCACTATCTGATTTTTCAAGATCGGGTAAGTCCACTTTATCGCCACATTCCGCACAAAAAGCGAAGGTTTTACCCTCACGAATGAAATTAACGACTGTAGCACGCACAATCGGATGTCCGTTCTGGCAGATAACAGGTGGATAGCGTGTGACATTCACCTGACGCTGGTACAAAAAGCTTTCAAAGAGTTTCTGAAAATCCTGCCGACCGAATCCGGGCATGTTTTTGCTGTAATAAAGCACCAGTTCAATTTCACCTTCGCGGTCTTCGATCAGACGGAAACCGCAGATGCCCGAATTGCCCATCACATACTGCGCTTGATTCTGCCATTGATTAATACGGACGAAACTTGGCGTATAACCGAGCAAAACCACCAGCATCGCATAAATATTTTCAACCCGTCCCCGCACAACATAAGAGACATCATCGACCGCTTCAAAATTGTCGTCAAGCGGACGACGTTGCTTAATCAGACCGGGGAAAATGAGCAGGGTATCGCTATCGAGCGTTCCCCGGAAGCAAATATTGTGTTCCAGAAAACGTTGCACGGCAGCACCCAGCAAAATATGACGCTCATTCTTGCCCAGACCCTCCAATTCCTCAAATTGATGACGATCTTCCAATAAGTCAATTTCACTGACCGCACCTAACTCGCGTGGATGTTTATCTGCCAGCAAGACAATTGAGGAGGCAAGGCTGACCAGCAAATCCGGGGTGAGCAAAATATGAGTTTCGCCGGAAGAGCTTTTTAAAATCGTCACATAACCATGTGTCTGAAGGTGTCCGACGGCGGTCATCATCTCAGCATGGGTAAAATTCCAGTCGGGGTCGCTTTCCTGCAATTGTTGGCGTAGCTCATCCGGTGTGACCAGTACATGCTGACGATCCGTTTGTTCTTTGAGTGCCAGCACATAATCTTTGATGCGCTTGAAAGTGACGGTTGTGACAGTTGTTGTCATGCTATCCTAGGGGATTTGTTGCTTGAGAACATCCATCAGATTATCCAGCCCGGTGCCTTCTTTGGCGCTTGTGCCGATATATCCCCCGCTAATACCATGTTGCTGACAGAATTGTTGCAGATAGTCGTCTGACTCGGTTGCGCCGCCGCGATCCATACGGGCGCCGACCAGAACACCCGGCGGTAAGTCGCCTGTACCTTTTAATTGTTCCAGCCAGAACTCCGCGCCTTTGAGCAAATTCTGACGGTTGGTCGGGTCAAAGAGTACCAGTGAGGCATCCACATCATCGAGGAAAATCGAATGAATCTGACGGTAAACATGCTGTCCGGCTAAATCCCAGAGCACGGCTTCGCATTGTGTGCCATCTGCGCGGGTTGTACCGAGGTCATCGACCACCCAGAATTGCTGACCGTGTGTGGAGGCATGTTCCTTAAATTCACCATGCGCCAGACGCCAGCCCAGTCCGGTCTTGCCGACACCGGAATCACCTACGAGGACAACTTTTGCTGTTGTATATTTGACGGATTCTTCGACCTCTTGACTGAGGAGAACATCCATATCAATTTCCCAGATGCGGATAGTTTCATCATCTTCACCTAGGGTCGCGAGGACAGGCAGGTGCGGATGGAACTTTGGAGAACCAACCATATCATTATATGTTTCATATACAGTAGCAACTGCATCCCAGGTGTCTGAACGCCAAATTCGGAAAGTATTATCTGTCGATTTAGAAACAAGTAATGCTCGGTTAGCAGATAAACTCAAACCATTGACTGCATTAGTATGACCCTCCATTTCTCGAACTATCTTCCCTGTTTGATAATTCGACACATAAATTGAAGTATCCTTACCTCCATAAATTAACAAATCTCTATCCTGCATCCACACTAGGGAATGAAGATTTGTATCTTTCCCGTCAATTTTACGTAAAGGAGTCCCTATTTTTGTGTTCCAGATAGTAATTTGATTTTCTGAGGTCGAAACTAGAACTTCATCATTTTGTGACCAGGCTACATCAGTTACTGAACCATATTGTCCTTGAAGTACAATATCTGGTAGCCACGATTCAGTATTCCAAACTATGATTTTCTTGTCCCAAGAACAAGAGGCTAATTGTTTACTATCGTGAGACCATGTAACTTGATTGATAGGTTCTCGATGTTCTTCAAGTACGAAATTGTCTGGTAAAACTTTTGTATCCCATATGTTCCATATACGGACAGTGTTATCATGTGAGCATGATGCCAAAAAACGACCATTTGGCGACCATGCGACACTCATTACCAACTTATTATGTCCTTGAAGAACTGAAATACATTCCCCTGTTAGAATATCCCAGATGCGAATAGCACTACCCTGTGAAGGCGAAGCTAAAAAACGACCATCAGGTGACCACGCGATGCGTTTTATGGGGCTGTTATGTCCCCTTAGAATTCGCTTCAAGATCAGTCCAGGAACAGGGCTTTCACCTACACGCACACCATCGGCAGGTTCGGGGTCATAATCGGGCAGGTCAGGTAAGAGTTCCTCAAGTGTCAGGGGCTTTTTGTCATCAGAATCGGGGCGTTTTGGTGAAACCATTGGCGCATCCTTAACGTCATGATAATTAATATTTCTATTTACCTATCAGACAGCATACAAAGTTCTGTGCTATGAAGTCAAGCAAATGCAGACTTTTAGTAAACATGTGATAGAATCATCGTCATTCTGATAGTTTCACTCATCCCGATGACCCATGAAATACACAGATTTTCTCGATAACAATGACCTGAAAACACTGGTGCAATCCATGAATAGCCGTGCGAAGCTGACAAAACTCTCCGGCAGACTGACGATTGCTCAATTGCGTGATAGGATTTATGCCTCCGGTGGCAAATGCGAGTGGTGTACAGTTTCCCTTATTAATGAAGCCTTCGAAGTTGATCATATCATCCCGCTCAATAGAGGCGGCGGCAACACATCGGATAACATCGCTGTAGCCTGTCCCGATTGTAATCGACGCAAATCTGCCAAACATCCGGCACGTTTCGCACAGGAAACCTATGCGCGAACAGGCATCCTCACTGATTTACTGAAACGGGTACTCGATTACTACAAAGTTGAAGCCGCGACACAAAAATCCCTCTTCGATGATTCGACGGATACACCCGACATCCTCCCCGAAGATGACTCTCCTGATGACCCGCTTCCTTATATATGGGGACAATAAAAAGCGTCTTAGCTATTCAGCCTGTCAGCTAATCCCATTAAATTGAACTGAACAGGTGCTTCAAAGCTCCCTTTCTCTATTTGTAGGGGCGTGATGCATCGCGCCCGTTGCGAACATGAATGGGGAAAGGGCGGGGAGATAGGGGTTTGTAATACCCGAACTGTAAAGAAACTGTTCAAATCCTATCATAAAGTCGTCTCAACTATTTCCCGTAACTCTGATTCAACGGTAAAATGTGAAGTGGTTCGTAATCATTCCATCAAACAGGGACTTGAGGCGAAAGTGTGAAACTCTATTTTATCCGGCATGGCAAAGCAGGTTACAACGCTGCCAGCGACGAATTACGCCCTTTAACCGATGTCGGCATCCAGCAGGCAAAAGATAACGGGGTGTTGCTCAAAGCGATGGGTGTTATCCCTGCGAAAATTTATACCAGCCCGCGCCTGAGAGCACAGCAAACCGCACAATATATCGGGCAGGCGCTTGACTGTGAACCTGAGATAAACGATGCCTGTAATTTTGACTTTTCGAAGGACAAAGCAATCCGGCTGGCATCACAATATAGTGAAGATGATGAAATTTTCTTCGTCGGGCATAATCCGTCAATGAGCGAAGTCGTCACAGCCATCACCGGAGCGCAGGTCGAATTACCCACCTGTGCCATCGCCTGTGTCACACGCTTCCACCCGGATTACCCCTCACAGGCAATCCTGAAGTGGCTGCTGACACCGAAAGTCGTTGCTGCGATGACCGGGGCTTAAGGCTTTTAACAATCACTAACAAGAGTCAACATTTCGCCCTATATTTCATAACAACATGTAGACATCTTCAAACATTATGCAGAATACCATTCTGGTATAGTAATGAATGAGACGTCAAAAAATCCGATTTTTCAAAAAATACGAGGAATCAACCGATGAAACTTCCGGGAAAAAATAAAGAGCGGGGACAAAGTCTGGTAGAATTTGCTATCACGCTACCTGTTCTCATTTTAATCTTATCCGGCTTGCTTGACCTGGGACGCGCATATTACATCTATGTTGCGCTCGAAGAAGCAGTCGCCGAAGCCGCACTCTATCTTGCCATCAGCCCGCGCTGCCCCGATGATAGATTGTCTGAGTGTGCGGATCCGAATAATGCGCTCTACCGGGCTGAAAATGCAAGTAATGCAGAATTCGATATCGAAAATGCTTCTTGGAACATTCCATTTGATGCTGATGCATCAACAGCAGGGTGGGCAGACCCCGAAGTTGATGGCTGTTCAACGATAGGCTGTACCATGCTCGTACAGGTGGAATATGAATTTGAAGTCCTCACACCCGGAATTCAACGTTTCCTCAATAACATCGATAACGTAATTGTGCTCCGCACCCAGGCTGCCCAAAAAATCGTATTTGAGCAGCGATAACAGCTACAGGGACAAATTGGAGGTTATGAACCCATGAAGATACCGCAAAATAAAGGGCAAACAGCCCGTAACCGCAAAGAAATAGGTCAGGCTCTGGTCGAATTTTCGCTCATCTTGCCGATGCTGCTATTCGTCCTGCTGGGTATTCTCGACTTTGGACGTATTTTGTTCATCTATTCCAACGCATCAAGTGCCGCCCGTGACGCTGCCCGTCAGGCAACGCTCGTCGGTACCTTCGATGATGATGATATGGGTACAGTGCCGCGCTATATGGCATGTGCGAATATAGATGGTATTGCCGGGGGCTTCTTCGGCTCGGGCTATCTGGATACAGATCCCTCAAATGATTCCGTTCAGAGTATTGATATTCTTTATTTCGATACTACTGACGATGATCAGACACCTTTAGGACGGGGGCTTGATGTTATTGCGGCTGCCCTTGCCGAGGATACGCTTGACCCGCTTGATCTTTCCTCGATGCAAGCTGCTGACTATACCTGTGATACTGCGGGAATTACCACAATCACCGATTCGGTTATGACTTCGGGTGATTTGATGGTTGTCCTGATTGATGTAGAAATCGATTATCTGACTCCGGTTATCAGTACCGTATTCCCGCCGCTGGAAATTACTTTCCGCGCACAACGTACACTGGTTGATAATCTTGTCGTCAATATTACCGGCGCTGACCGCGATGGCGATGGTCTGCTGGATATTTATGAACTCGGCTCTTTCGGCTGTGTACTCGCCGGGACAGAAGATTATGATAATCGCGTTTATCTGATGCCAGATGAATCCCTGGTGGTTAAAGAGCCTGATGGCGAGGATTGGGGAGAACATGACTGGGCGTATCTGAATAATTCTTATCCAGTTCCACCAACTGAACCTCTTCCGTCCCATATTCAGACAGATAGAGGACCCGATGGCACACCTGTAGTTCCCTCCGGCTATTCATTCCCGTCTCCTTACCTTGGTGCTGATGACAATATCATCTATCCGTCGCCACCGGGTGATTGTGCAACGGAAGATATTCCACAATCTGTCTTTGATAACGACAGCGAATGGGAATCACTCGCCTGTCATGATGATGACCCTGCTTCAGGTATTAACATCCTGACCGGTTGTATCATGATTGGTCTCGAACTCTTCAACTCATTTGATGATCCCGATAATGATGACTGTACAAACGGTTGTGAACAGGCGAACTTAACATCGCCGATGAATTATGATGACAACTTCGCTGATACTTCCGGTGCCGATACTGATGGCGACGGTATTACAGACCTTGCGGAAGTTGCTGCTCCTCCAGGATCGAGAACCGACCCGCGCAATCGCGATTCTGATGGTGATGGTATCTGGGATGGTAGTGAACGCTGTCAGTTTGTTAATCAGGATGACCCGACTGTCTGTGATTCCATTACACAAAATGATACGACCGACCCGGGCTATAGCTGGGGCTGGACACAAACGAACCCTGCTCTTGCCGATACCGATGGTGATGGTCTCGATGACGATGAAGAACTCGGTTACGTCTATAGAGGTGAAGACGGCAACTACTATCCCTCACCGCTGCAACCGAACGACGCCGATACCGATAATGACGGTATCAATGACGGAAACGAAGTTAATGGTTTCCGCCTTAACTTGAATGTCAACGGCTTGAGCTTCAGCGTTCTGGATGTGACCACCCGTGCCGATGTCCCCGATACTGATGGTGATGGACGCACTGATGGTGAAGAGGTCAATGGCTTTGTTATCACCAACCGCATGAATCCCTCGGGATTACGTGTTGTCACCAATCCGAACGACCCTGATACCGATAATGACGGTGTCTGTGATGGTAACTACACCACAATCGCTTTGCCAGGTGGTATAGATTCCAATAGTCTTGATGATAACTGGCGTCAAAACGCGCTGAATACAACCTGTGATCCGGTTGCTGATATTAACCCGATTGACAGCGATACCGATGACGACTTCCTGAACGACTATGACGAACAGATACGTTACGGACTTCAAGCTGATAACACCAACACCGATGGTGATGAGTGTGGTTTACTTGATGGCGAAGAAATGGCGGATGATCCGGGTACCAATGTTAATAAAGCCATCAATTTCGGCTACGACGGATATAATACCGATTTTGCTGACGAAGACCCCGGCGATCCCCGATACAATGCGAATGACCTTGATTCGGATAATGACGGCATTAGCGACTGTGATGAGGTCTTTGTATTCGGTCTCAATCCATACGCACCGGATAGTGATGGCGACCGCACCCGCGCAGCAGGCATGGCTCACATTTATCAACCGGATCAACTGGACTGGACAGATGATTTTGAGTTGCAATACTGGTGTCTGGATCCGCGTGTTCCTAATCAACCAACGGATTTACAGGCTTGTGATGAAGCCAGTGAAAATGCTGATACCGACGATGATGGTCTTGAAGACGGCTGGGAAATGTTGCACTTCGGCGACTTGAGCTACGATGGCGACGATGACCCGGATGATGATAATTGTGATAATGACTGTGAGCGCTTTACCTTACAGACTGACCCGAATAACCCCGATACCGATGGTGACTTTTTACGCGATGGCTATGAAGGACTTATCGGTGGTGACCCGCGCCAGCGTGATACCGATCAAGATGGATTGTGGGATGGCTACGAAGGGGCTGACCTGATAACCGGAGAATGTGCTGATCCCGGTCATCCATCCGCACTGGATCCATCTGAATGTTACCCGACCAATGTACTGCTGCCGGATACGGATAACGATGGTCTTGAAGATGGTGAAGAAGTTGACCCGACAATCAATACCGACCCGCTTGACCCTGATACAGATGATGATGGTCTGCTTGATGGGCAAGAAGTTGAGGGCTTTACACTCAATTTCCAGGTGATAACCGATTATACAGGTGGCGCTGAAGAACAATATGTCATACCGCACGGCTTCACCAACGGTCCGGGTGTTGTGACGACTGACCCTAACGAACCTGATACCGATGGTGATGGGCTGTACGACTATAATGAGTTGTTCGGTTATGGTCTTGACCCGCGCAATCCCGATACCGATGGCGACGGTCTATCTGACGGGACACACCTTGATGGCTCTAACAATCTTGTCATCGGTGAAACACCGTCCGACTTAACCTTCACAGATAGTGAGGTTTCCTATAACACCATTCCGTCCAACCATGATAGTGACAATGATGGTCTCTCGGATTGGCAGGAAGTCTTCCCGGCGCAGAGCTTTACCGGTCCCTATGGTGCAGGCAGTGGCTTTTACGTACAGTATGATGCGATTAGCCCCTTACGAATCATCTATGTTGATGAGTTCACCAATACAATTGATGACACTTATGATCTGGTAGGGTATGATCCGCGTAGCCCGAATCAAGTTCCAATTTCGCTGCAACCCCGCGACAATGACTCCGATCAGGATGGATTGCTGGATGGTGAAGAAATCAATTGGACCGGTTCGGATGCCCTCGAATTCATAACCCATCCGCTTATCGCTGATACTGACGGCGATGGTGCGAGTGATGGTGACGAAGCTGAAGATGGCTACGATGATGATACCGACCCGCTGTACTTCAATGACCTGACCAACCCGGATACTGATGGTGATGGTCTGAACGATGTCTACGAAGTCGCCTTAGATTGGAACACCGATATTGATGACCGCGATACAGACAATGACGGCTTAAGCGATTTCTTTGAATACAGTGAATATCGTAATCCGGCTGATACCGATAATCACGGTGTGGTTCTGACCTACGTCATCATCGAAACCGATGGTACAGAAACAACCATGAATGTCCGTGAAAGAATCTATGGTACAGACGAAATCACAAATAGTCCCTATGGCTATGCTGATGGCTATGACAGCGACTATGACGGTATCATGGACAGCTTCGAAATCTTCTGGGCTGACCAGGGTAACTCGAATATCATCACCGGTCATGGTTTCACCACCTTTGCCGCACAGGGTGACGCTGCAAGATGTACCTACCTGACGACAGTTGGTCTGTCCTCACCGCCATTTATCGCAGGACAACCGCTCAACCCGAATCTGCGTGATACCGATGGTGATGGTCTCTTCGATAACTTCGAATGTAATTCGACCACCTATAATCCATTCGATGCACGCGACGGTGATGAAATTCTGTCCAAAATCGCGAATACGACTCTGCGGGATGCTGTTTCCAGAGCGATTGCCGGTGAATATGCGGCAGCGTCTGCAACAATTGGTACTTCCCGTATGACCGACGATGGCTGGGTTGGTCTGACCGTAACCCGTACCGAGACCGGAAATGTCGGCGATGATGCGGCAAATGCTGCCTGTAGCCCTTCGCACTATCAGACCACCTCATTCGACGATGTCTGTGGTGTCTGGGAGCGTCGTAATGGTCGTCCCGGTGGTAGCAATACTGACGAACCGGATTCACCAAATGGCAGCGGTACAGGCGATGATGAGGTCGATGTTTACCTTGCTCCGGCTGCGATCTTTGACTTCCTGGTCAATGATGCCAACGGTCCGAACGCTATCATCTCTATCGACTTTGCCAGCGACTAAGCACCAATTTTGATCCATACATGAAAGAGTAGAGCCTGTCTCTGCTCTTTTTTTGTGTATATCCAGTCCCTTTTTGAGCAAACTCTACAAAGGTCACTGGGAAATTCCCTCTTTGGCACATTCCTATAAGGACGAAAGTCCTGCATACGGCTTTTTACGGAATTTAATCGCGGTTTGATTTAGCCAATTTTCACAAAATCACAAAAAAGCAACCAATATTCCACCATTATCATAAAATACTCCTTGTACGGACTGCACAATCAGTTATGCAATCTTACCTGTACTTTTAGAGCCCATTCGTAAAAATCGTACAATCCGTGCATTTTTGAACAAACTTCCCCGATTTCGTCTATTTTTTGTCACATTCCTACAAAAGCCAGTATCAATAATTTATAAAAAAGTTCGCTTTTGATGCTCCCGCTACTCACGATACACTGCAACTGTCGAATGCAATACCTTTTGTTGTTGAATTAAGTAAGCTCATATAGCTATGGGGGCAAACAAATGCTCAAGCGTACATTCCTATATCGTCTCATTTCCGTATCTGTTGCACTCATTTTCGTTTTTGTCATGGGTGTCAGCAGTTTTGCTCAAGAAGATCCACCCGCTGAAGAAACTGCAACTGAAGAAGTTGTAGAAGAAGTGGCAGTTCTCGAAGGTGTTGATCTCGTACAATATAACCTCGATATGACCTGGATGATCTTAGCCGGTTTCCTGGTATTCTTCATGCAAGCCGGTTTCGCTATGCTCGAAGGTGGTTTCATCCGCCATACAGGTGTTGTCAACTCCATGGCTGAAAACTTCATGGACGCCTGTATTACAGCCATCGTCTTCTTTATAGTCGGTTATAGCATCGCTTATGCCGGTGGTGGCATCGGTGGTAACGGTATTATCCCGACCGCATCCTTCGGTATCGGTACAGATTTGTTTAACTTTAACCCTGCTGATGCCGGTGGTCTCGATCCTTATGCTGACTGGTTCTTCCAATTCGCATTTGCTGGTGCGGCTGCAACCATCGCAACAGGTGCTATGGCAGAACGTACTGACTTCCGTGGTAAAATGATCTACTCCGCTATTCTCGGCGCTGTTATCTACCCGGTTGTTATCTTCTGGTCACCCTGGAACGGCGGTTTCCTCGCTGAACAGTTCGGTATGGTCGATTTCGCAGGTTCTACAATCGTTCACCAGACAGGCGGTGTGATTGCTCTGGTCGGTGCATTGATCGTTGGTCCCCGTGTTGGTCGTGAATTTGGTAATCCACCTGCACCCAGCAACCTGATGCTGGCATCACTCGGTACATTCATCCTGTGGTTTGGCTGGTACGGCTTCAACGTCGGTTCAACCTTAGCTGCAAATGATGTTCACCTGATGGGTCTGGTTGCAGTCAATACAACTCTGGCAGCCGCAGCAGGCGCACTCGCCGCAATGACCTTCATTTATGTCCGCAGTGGCAAATGGAACATGGGCTTCATCTTAAATGGCTCACTGGCAGGTCTCGTTGGTATCACAGCAGGTGCAGCATTTGTTTCACCGGTTGCTTCTATCATCATCGGTATCACAGCAGGTATCGTAGTTGTTCTCGCTTCTGACGCTGTTGAAATGGCGAAAATTGACGATGCAGTCGGCGCATTCGCAGTACATGGTGCTTGCGGTATGCTCGGTACACTGGCAATTGGCTTCTGGGGTGTTCCAGAATTGCTCGGTCTCGAAAATGGTGGTCTGTTCCTCGGTGGCGGCGTTAGCCTTCTCATCGGTCAGGCAGTCAGCGTTATCATTGTCACCATCTGGGCAGCCGTAACCGGTGTCGTCATGTTCGGTGCTCTCCGCGCAGTTGGTCTGCTCCGTATGCACGAAGCTGCTGACGAAGTTGGTATCGACAAATACGAACACGATGCAAGCCTCTACGGTGACATCCTGATTACACTGCCAGAACCAAGCAGTGAACCCGCAGGTGACTAAACCTTAACTTATGTGTGATGGGGATACACATGTGTCCCCTTTAAAAACACGTTGATAGATTATTCCTTCTCTATCTATCAAGAACGCCTCAAAATAGGCTTCTCCTACTATGTGTGTGTGATGAAACGACTGAAGTGTGTGCAGTCGTTTCGTCGTTTAATGTGGCTAATCGGTCAATGCACGCATCAACGCCTCGAAGGGACCCCGCTTGAATCGTTGTTGCCATATCACGGAAAATAGAACACCCGCGAGATAGAAAGCGATACAATAGGCAATTGTCCATGCCAGAGAGACATTGCCGTTAATCCATCCGGCAAATTCCATAATCCCCATCCCGATGATGATATGCGCGACATACAGCGTCAGGGCAAATTGTCCGGTTGTGACCATCGCTTTCCACCATCCGCTCTGGCTGAATTGTTCGCCAATTTGAATGACCGTCATCAGGATAATGACCGCGCTACTACCTGCCGATAGCATATAGAAGGGCATCGGTGGAATCGGCGCACGGCTGAACAGGAATGATGCGACCTCCTGTCCTGATTCCGGTGAAAATAGGGCGACCAGACCTGCTACAGTCAATTCTGTAACAATGAGAACTGCCAGCGCAATGCGTATGACCCGTTTACGAAATTGGGGATTCTTCACATCCTGCCGACCCAGCCACATCCCGAAAACTAAGAATGCCGCCCAGGGGAAAACAGGATGGAAGCCATTGAAAAACAGACTTCGCAGTAAACCGCCCGGTGTCCAGAAATCAACTTGAGTCAGTGTTTGCCAGTTCCAGCCTGCTTCATAATTGAAGAGCAGGAACAATACCGGGAATCCTATCACCAGTCCTGTAGCAACGATTACCAGACTGCGCGAATCCTGAAACAGTAGAATTGCGCCGATAAGCATGTACATACTATAGAAATGCAAAATATCGGCGGGCCAGATTGTCGCCAGCAATAATCCGAAAACCAGCAAAAATGCCGACCGCTTCAAAACCCGTATCTGTGCCTGTTTCCGGGCAACAACATCACCGGATTGAAAGGATTTGCGGGATAACAGCGATAATCCGACCCCTGCCAGTATCACAAATAGAGCAACGGCACGTCCTTCAAATAACCCTGCAAAGAAAACAAGCCAGTCTGCACCTGCGTTACTGCTATCCATCACAATCTTAAAATTAACAATAATCATCCCGAAAATTGCCAGCGCACGGGCAACATCATAGCCTTCGATACGCTTACTCTGTACTTTAGCTCCCGATGTCTCACGGGCTTGTTCGATTTGAATTGTTTGCGTCACGATTTTTTCCACCTGATATGATGTTTTAATAGATTGTCAACTGTGACAATCTGTTTCAGAGTACAACATTTTTCAAAATTGTCAACTTTGACAATGTTCGCGGTAGAAACGGTACAATACAATCAGATAGTCCTGTAGGGATACGATGCATTGTGTTCGAAAAATTGCAACTGGAAAGAGGTAAAAAATGCCCCGCAAAAGCCTTGCCAAACAACGTCGCGAAGAATTACTGGATGCCTTTGAGCGTTGCATCGTCAAATATGGTTTAGAAGGGACATCGTTAGAGCAGGTGGCGACCGAAGCGGATATGACCCGCAGCATCATCCGGCATTATATTGGCAACCGCGATAAACTGGTGGAAGCACTGATTGAGCGCATTATCCGGCAATATACAGAGCAACTGACATCAGCATATGAGGGCATTTCACCGGAACATAGCATTCAGTATTCGCTGGATAGCATGTTTTCGGAGCAGGAAACAATGAGTAGCCGCGACAAAATTATCATTGATGTGTTGATGACAGCTAAAGAACGCTATCCCGAAGCAAAAAAGATGCTGATACAGATGTTTGAAGCGCTGGTCAAATCTTTTGGGGATGACCTGAAAAAGGTCTACAAAAAAGCCTCAAAAGAGCAGTGTCGTCAGGTATCCTATGCGATTATCTGCATGTCAGAGATGCACGAATCTTTCATGTGGCTCGGGATGAAAAAGCAATATCATCAGGATGCCCGTGCAATGGCAGACACCCTGCTCAAAACACTGGAATGATTAGTCCAACGCGGGCTGAGAAATTTTACTTCATATACTGAATAATTCTTTCGATAGCCTGGTCTAAATTTGCCTGTGAAAAATAGACTGCCTGTTGCTTGCCTAAGTCTGCAATTTTCTCAGGTATATCTAAATCTTCCATTTTCACATCAATCAATACAGGGATAATATTCTTGCCTGCCTTGAGTGCAAAATCAATTTCATTGACAACCCATTCCGATTCCAGCGTATTTTTGACCAGCATAACGATAAGGTTATCCCGTTTACTAATCGCATTGAAAAGCTGTTCTTCATAATCGCCACCCCGCAAACTTTCCCTGTCGAGGTAGCTATCTACACCCTCCTGTTTAAGTCTGGTATGAACAATATTTGCATATGTCCATGTTTCTCTGTTTTTATAGCTTATAAAGGTACTTTTACCTTTTAATAAACCTGGAACAGGTTTACTATCGCTAAGTCTTCTGGTCTGAATAACTCCAGCAGTGATGAGAGCAGCAACAATGGTTCCAATTAAGCCTAAAATTGCTGTGAAATTATTTTCAAAGATTTCAATTAGTCTGTTACGTCCCACGTTAATTGCGAAAGGGTGTTCCCAGACGGGAGCATTGTTAACAATATTACCTTCTTCATCAGCTTCATAGAGATATAAAGTCAAGTCCTGACGACCAGAGATGCCATCAACTGGTTGGACAGTCCAATTCCACCCAGGCTGTTCTTGAATGCTAAAATTCCTGACTGGTTGTTCAGTACATCCAATAAAACTCGTGTCCAAGCAGTTTAGTGAAGCGATAAGGAATGGTGGAAAATCTTCCTCGGAAAAAACAAATTGACTGGGCAGATTTTCATCATCAATTTCTATTTCAAGTCGAACAGGCATTGTTCCCGGATACACCAACGCGCTTTCATAAGATGGCACTATGGTAAGAATATCAGCAACCTTGAATGCTATTATATCTGCAATTTCAGTTGTTGTTGCGTCAATTACACTGGCAGTTTGTGCTACAACGAACTCTTGAGTTGCAATATGTTGTCGGGTTTGTGTAATAGCCAGTTGAGCCTCTTGTAAATTCAGCGTATTTTCTGTGGAAAATACACTGAACTGCGTTTGTTGAGCCGATATAGTTGCTTGACTATCAACATTTTGAGTAGCTAACACCGCATATTGGGTTTGTTGAGCAAATACAGTCTCCTGTATTGCAATTTGGGCAACAGTTGTCGCAGTTGCATCTTGATCTATATCAATTGATTCGGGCGATGAAACTGGTGTAGCGAAATTAGCTATTGCATCTCCTGAATAGTTAATTGTAACACTATTCATGCGGGATGTTCTTAAACCATCACACATTTGGAAATAAGTCGTATTTACACCCTGTGAACCATCGAGTTCCAAAATATAGGGATTAATCAATGTATCTGGGATAATTTCCCAACCATTCTGCAATTCCTGCCCGGGGACAGGACACTCGATGAATTCATCTCCATTTTGGGCTTGCCTTATATGCGTTACTGTTCCTAGTTGACGTTGGACATAACCGGATGGCGCATAATGTTCGTTGAGAAATAAGAGAGAAACATATGGTGCCTCATCCCAATGATAAGCATAAATATAAGGGAAAGCATTCGGTGGATTATAATAGGGTGCAATAGGAATAATAGGCAACACCCCGGGTTGTGAACCGAATATAAAAACATATATGTGCCTGGTCGCGGTGCGATAATAAGCAACCCCGATTTCACGGTACACTGTACTCAGCACATTACTGAAAAGATGTGAATTACCCTGTTGCCTCATCATATAGGTCACTAGGTCAACGCTCCCATCCGATGGTGTTGGGGGTAAATCAGCAATAACATAAGGCGAGAGGGCAGCCACATAGGTTGTGCCGCCGTCATAACTGCCATAGCCTACCAAATATAACCAATCATTTAATGATGTCGTCCCACCAGCACCTTCTCTAACAAAAAGATTGGAGTTACCAATCGAGGTTGAAGCAATATGAAGTGCCTGTTCATCAGCAATCTGGCACAGGGTTGAATTCATTGCCAGGGGTTGTAAGTTTTGCTGGCGTCGATATTCATTAATTTGTGCCCACATATAACGGGATTCTTCACTGTCACAGGCTGTACCTGTCTCAAGCAATTCAGGAATATCCTGCCCATGAACCTGAAATCCCTCCAGAGTAAACAGTATAACAACGAGAAAAATTAATCCTGGTCGCAGTTTTTGCATTTTATTTTCCGAGCTCGGCAGATAATTCATTTTAATGATAACACTAGCTTGATTATGTCTAAGAAACCATTTTCTTACAAATGAATCATCGCTCTTTTATCCAGCGCATAGTGACGAAAATCCGCAAAATATGGTAAAATTATCCCAAATTAACCCACTTTATCCCAAATTTTGAGGACTATGGCTTTCAGGATTCATCTCACCAATCAGGCAATTCAGCAACTCCATATCTTACCGGGCAATCAACCTCAACTGGTCGTCTGGACACGTCGTGACAAAGCGCATTTCTATGATTTAGACGCAGGCACATTGCTCGAAGAATTGTCCCCCGGCATTGCGCCCGATGAACCGCGTAACAGTGAAGCCTGGCTCAGCTTTCTCGGGCGAACCAAAGGCGAACAGAGCAAATATTATCTGCCGCACATTCGCACAGAGCTACTTGATATTTTCAGCACCGATGACGGGGCGTTACGGGTCTATCATCAGCGTGACGGGCAATTGTTCATGGAAACCGATGGTGTCGAAGATAAACTTGATCTTATCGGCGGCGACCGTCTCATCAGCATGGATTTAGATGGCGCACTTGGCACATTTGTTGGGCTGGATGAAGCACTTAAATTGCATATTTATCAGCAGAATATTCGTGTCGGTGCATTCGATATTGGACTGAAACGCGATGCTGATTTACGGGCGAATGTCGCAGTTTCACGCGGCGGAACAGCAATCTATGCTACCGATGGTCGCCGAATGGTCTATGTTGATACCGGGGGCAATGTCCAGAAAACACTCGAAACCCATTATTATATCGGGCAAATGGTCGCGTCACCCAATGGCGGCATGTTGCTCACCAGTGATATGGAATCTGGCGTATTGCGTATCTATAAGGGGGATATGCTCGTTCTGACACATCAGAAATTCGCAATTGACCTCGTCGCCGATGCCAATCAAATTCAGTTGATGGCAGATTTACCGCCGATGGGAACAGCCATCAGTGCGATGACAGCTTACAACAGGGGAATCATAGCCTTCGCGATGGCAGGAGTTGTTTGTGTGACCGATGTCAAGCACATGGATGAAGTCCCACGTCCGAAAGCACTCTTATAGAATGGCTAAATTGTAGGGACACGATGCATCGTGTCCCTACAATTTTAGTGTAGCTTTGGCTTTACCTTACGTTTGGCTTTTTGTGGTCGCAAATCAGCGGCAATACCTGCTGATGATAGGATGAGTACCATACCCACAACCACGAAAGCGTGGCGTGCAATTGCCATATCCATGTGACCACTCCAGATGCAAAGTAGCCCGCCGAAACTCATAATTATAGAAACCAGACGAAGACCACCGTCCAATTCCCGGCGACTAATCAGAGGTAAAAACGACAATCCCAACAGCAAAAAACCAGCAAATATAGTAATCATTCCAATTTCAGGTGCAAATTTAATCATCAATTCTTCCCCTTCTGCTCTGACTGAATCCCGCGCATGAAAAACCATGTCCCACCGAAAATCACTCCCGCAAGAATCAGCACAATGATAGTCGTATCCGGTTCGAGTGTACTGGCATAGAGCGCAATCACCCCTGCACTCGCATAGCCAGCCCCTTTGAGAATGAGCCGGAATTGCCGCGCTCCAAATGACCGGAATAGCGCAATCAACTTGCCCTCAAACAAGCCCATCCCGAGCCATACAATCCCTAAAACGAGTGCAATAAATTCCAGCATAACAATTTCCCTGTAATGACACGTCGTTGTATGATGTAAGGGCAGTATACTGCGCCTCTACGACAAGCATATATGAGAAAGGCATGGACATGCAAATCGGGCTGAGTTTATTCAGCATCTATATCGCCCCCCTGATTGCGTTGATTGCATGGGGCATCAGCATTTTTCGATTACGCAGTCGATTTCTCACAGCATTGAGTCTAATCGTCATTGTTCTCATTGCGATCAGTACATTTAATCCCTTTTTTGTCGCTCTGAGAAATCCATATTTACTATTAACACTCATTGCTCTCGCACTCTTCAACACGATAGTTATTCCCTATGCTTCACAAAACGACCGACCCTATTTGATCGCCGCCGATACAGTTCTCATTTTGATGATTCTCGCGCTGCATGGCTGGACAATTTATCTCCGGCAGAGCGATGCCTATTTTTATGAAAGAACCGATTATTGGGCATTCACATTCCCTGTATTGATTAGTCTCCTGAGCATCAGCATTCCTGTGGTGACGATACTTCAAAATATCGACAAAACGAAAGCATTCCGGCGTTCGGTGCTGCTGATAATCGTAGCCATCGTGCTGGCATTGCTCATTGGTATCATCTGACGAACACAGCTAACGGATTGCTCATTACCCTGTATTCCAGTATAGTTAACCCTGTTATTTGACATGAATTCATAATGGTTGCAATCCCCCGGACACGATATATCATGTCCCTACAAAATAACTTTTAAATGTAGGGATGGCATGGATGCCGTCCGCGATAGACAACCATAATTACCGGAATTTCAATCAGGAAAAGACATTATCTGCTATGTATCGTAGCTTTAGCAATCGACTATTTGCGGGCGTTTGCGGCGGACTCGCCAATAGCACTCCACTCAATGCCTGGCTATGGCGACTCATTTTTATCATTCTCGCCCTGTTAACAATGGGAACAGGCGCATTGATCTACGTCATGATGTGGTGGTTATTGCCACTCGATTCCCCCCTGCATAATCGGGAAGGCGGCTCACTACCGGGACTGATTGCCGTGCTGGTGAGTGTGCTGCTGATTGGCTTATATGTCGGACGGAACGCGCTCGATATTGCCAGTGTCTACCCGGGAATAGCAGTTCTCATTCTGGCGATTGTCTTCCTCTTGAAGCAGATTTTCACCGGACGACTCCAAAATATAGCGATTGCCCTGGTTTTCCTTGCAATCCCGACGATTTTTTTGCTGGATGCTTACGAGATTTTGCAAGCCGGTATCCTTGATATTTTGATACGTTCTGCTCCGGCGGTTTTGATTTTCCTCGGCTTGACGATAGCCATGCGCTACAGAGTGCGTTTCGGGAGTTGGATTGCCCTGATAATCAGCATTGCACTCATTGCAGGACTGGCATCTTATGCATATAGTAGCCGTGTTGATGTGGTCAGCACGTCCAACCTCATTGAACGTCTGATTCCTGATGAAGAAAACGAAGGACAGGCAGAAATCAGCGAAACTGTGACGATATTGCTGGTTGAAGTTCGCACAGGGGATACAGATGTGACCATCACAGTCAACGATGATGCGAACCGTGTCATTCAGGCAAATTTTGAGGGTAGCAACAATAGTGTGCTGAATTTTGGCTATAGTGAAAATGAAAGCGGCGAAGTTGCAGAGATGTTCCTGCGAGAAACTCAGGCATCAGAATTCCCCTTGTTAGAAGATATTGGGCGCGGACGACTGACGCTCGAAATCCCGCCGGATATAGCGGTTGGCGTGACGTTCAATGGCGAACGCGGAGAAGAAATATCCCTCGATATGGGCGGTCTCAATTTAGAGCGCTTGAACTTCACAATGGAAGAAGGGGATGTGCTGGTACGGTTGCCGGAGTATCAACCACAATCGCCCAGCGTGGTCGATAGTAATGGTACATGGGATGTTCAGAACGGCAATTTACGTGTGATTGCACCGGAAGAACTGGGCTTACGACTGTCATTTACCCGTTCGACCAATGCCGAACCGTCAAATTTCAATGATCTGATCTACCAGTTGCTGATTGAAGGCGGAGACATCATTTTAGCCTCACGTGGTTTCGACACCCTGGATACGCAGATGCAATATCGCATTGATGTCAGTGGCGGGCAATTCACCCTCGAATCTCCCGAATAATTCAAACGGATGAATCGGGAGGGGTTGGCTTTTATTTCACCCGTAAATCATGCCACACCGCGACATTACTGAATGCCCCGGCGATATACATTCCCGCCGCCTGTAATCCGGTATGCACCACATCACGGGTCATCTCACGGATATTTTCAGTACGCGGAAAAACCAGTTCCGGCTGAGGAATATCCCCGTTGTCCTCGGGATGCTGTTGACTCAAGAGATAACGGAATTTACCGCCGCCCAGATGCACATTCAATTCGCCGTATTCGGTTGCGGGAGCCTGTTCACGTTTCTTGACCAGTTCCGAAACGTACATCGACTGCATCTCTGCTTCTGAGATTTCCCACAATTTACGCTTGCCGTTCCAGGCACTGATACCCCGTCCACCATCAATCAAAATGCGATCCAGACTGAGCATCGTACTGATAAACAGGAAAATTGCCGCAAAAGCGAGACTACCACCGATTGCCAGCCCCATATAAGGCAAAATCTTCGGGTCAGGGACGAGCGTTCCTGTGGTGGGAAGCGCAATTTCTTCGAAAATCGTTGCCAGAGATAGCAGCAAATAAACCGTTGCCAGGATAATATACCATGCCACACGGAGCATACGCCGGAACACCCAGCCCCGTGTTCGTTTGAGCACATAACGCCGGATTTCGCGTGCGCCACTCTGCACAGCCATACGCCGCTTATCGGATGGCAGAGCTTCCATGCGCCAATCCCCGAAATGCAAGGGCAGTTTAGGCAATTCACGCGGGGGAGCAGGGGCAGCACCTGTTTGTTGCGGGGGAATCACATAAAAGGGGACACCGATAGCCTGTGCCAGTTGTTGTCCGCTTGTTTGTGCTAAGTCTTGAAAAACCGTAATGTCAGGGTCGGGCCAGTGGACAATTTCACACCAGCGACTGCCACGCTGTGCGGCAAGTTGCGGCGACACAATCAAACCGAGATGCCAGGATTCATCCGTCACCTGCCAGCCCAGCACCACCTGACGAATATCTTGCTGATAGATGATGCCACCTTCGGGCAGACGGCGGGTCGTGCCAAAACGTCCGCTATAGCGAAAGCCTTTGTCCGAGCCTTCTGCCAGGGGACGTTCATTATAGATTAAGCGCCATTTCCCATTTTTGGTGTAGATACTATGGTTATCGGCTGCGAGAATTTCTGTCATAAAGTCGTTCGGAATTCGTTACCATCGGAAAAACCTATTATCTACCCGATACCACAATCAATAAAGGGCAAATTCATGAGGCATTCGTCCTATTCTCAACCATATGAAAAAAGAGATGTACGCCAGTAGCAAAGTAGGGCTTCACCTGCTACGGCATACATAATTAGAATTACAGTACTTAACTGCTGACGAATGGAACACTTGAACAGCTACCTGCTTCACTGACAGTATCTTCTCGAAGCCAGTTTCCATTATCGAGTTGCCACCAGGTATAACCATCGGATGCGATTGTTTGTCCGCTTACAGTTACAGTTTCGCTGGCTTGCAATACCCCGGCTGCCTCGGACGAAACTGCTGGCTCTGACCGTATATTCGCACTGTTTATTGCCGTTACTTCGCATGTAACTACGTCATCATTGTTGTTAGTATTAGTCAATGATGGGAGTATCGTTATATCGTTTGCTCTAATTGATTCGTCAAGTTCAAAAATCCAGGTATTGCTGAATCTGCATCTGGATTCTTCGCCGTCCCCCTGTGTATCATTCCACACTTCAAAAGTAATATTGCCACTTTCAGATATATCGATCTCAAATTCACCCATTAGATTGTTGTCTACGTAAAGTACTACAACATCATCAACAACTATAATGATGATATTTGCTGAAGAACTGACTGTATCTGAGACAGTATTGTAGTTCCAGATGAGATCATCAGATTGCGAATCATAAACAATTTCGCCTACTTCGATTCCAAAAATGTGTGTCATATCTACATACAATGAGCTTTCATAAAAACCACCATCTCTGAAAAAAATTGTACAACCATCTGCATCATCATTGGAGAAAATTGTATAGTCTGTATGCAAAATAAAATTGGTATACTCTCCGGGGAGAGTGTAATTGTATGATTCATCGTCATTAACGAGTATGGTCGCCGGAACATCGCTAAATGTTCCATTCTCCCCGATAATTCCCGGAATTGATTCAATTATTTGTTCCGGTGTGAGAGTCGATGTATTAATTCCTGCACTTTCTGTATAATCAGGAGCATATTCTTCGATACGTTCCTGCATATATGGTCGGAGTTCTCCGGTTATCCGTTCGTATTCCAGATAACTATCAGCCATCAGCTCATACTCTTCCAGTGCATAATATGTACTGCCCAGAGCAGCATAGGCATTTTCATAATCAGGGTCAATTTCAATTGCACTTTCAAAATAGCTAATTGCCTCTTCAGGTCGATCCAGATTTCTCAGTGCTAGCCCTGCGTTGTAGTATGCCTCTCTAAAATTAGGGTTGAGTTCTATTGCTCGCTGGTAGTCCGCAAGTGCTTCTTCATATTGCTCCATCCGATAATAGATATTACCCCGGCTCAAATAAGCCCTATGCGGGTTTGTGCTTTCCTCAATCGTGAGGGTAAATGATCCATCACCAATATTGCTGTAGTAGCTCTTCACGACAATTATTATTCCGCCATTCTCAGGAAGAATGATACCGGCAACACTGGAATCAGTCGTTGAGGCATCAAGATCATCGTTTCGTGTAATGAAAGTTCCATCCGTATCATAAATTAATAGTTCCGCATCAAAATCATCAGAACTGAGATGAACATTCACGACTTCCCCATCTACTCCGTTGTATAGATATTGTTGTTCACCGATTGTTGACAATGTATCCGATGTATCACCAATATAGACTTCATCTAATTGTAGGGATGGGTTTTGTAGCGGCGCGTTTATGTCAATCGGGAACGAGGTTGGTGTCGCTGCAACTGTGATGGTCACAGTGTTATCATCGTTACACGAACCTGAGCCCGGTCTCTGACATGGCAATTCGGGAACATAACGGTTATCTAGCGTCCATTGCTGTAGTTGCTCTATACTATCGTTGCGCCACAAAATAACGAGGGAATCTGCTGAACCGGAAACTATTTGTGTTCCGTCCGGTGAGAATGCCACATCGGTGACTGCGGAGTAATGTCCGGTAAATTGGCGGATTATTTGACCACTTTCTATGTCCCACACGATGACGGAATCATCCTGTGAACCGGATACAGCTAACCTCCCATCCGGCGAGAACGCAACACTATTTACAGCCTCTACATGTCCGGTAAATCGGCGGATTACCTGACCGCTTGGCACATCCCATAAAATAATAGTATTATCTGCCGAACCTGAAAGCGCCTGTGTACCATCCGGTGAAAATGCAACACTATTGATATAATCGGTATGACCTTCAAATTGCATGAGAATAGACCCGGTGCGAACATCCCATAAGATTAATTCGCCAATGCCCGGGTAACTGAGCAGGTCGCCTGAACCTGAAAGTGCCTGCGTTCCATCCGGCGAAAATGCAACATCATTGACTCCAGCAGTGTGTCCTTCAAAGCGGGTAATTTCGACTCCATTCTTTACATCCCACAGAATCAATTCACCGGACTCAAAGCCATTAGGACCGGTGGAATCTCCAGAAGCGGAAAGAACCAGCTTGCCATCCGGTGAAAACGCAATACTATTTATACTTGTAGCATGTCCTGCTAGTTGATTTATCTCCTGACCACTTTCGAGATCCCATAGAACCAAATTCCCCGAAAAATCTCCTGAGAGCGCCTGTGTACCATCCGGCGAAAACGCGACGCTTAATACAAAAGTACCTCCGAATTGCTGTATTTCATCGCCGGTTTCAGCATCCCACAAAACTAATCCCGGTTCCTCGCCAATCACTGAACCGGATGCAGAAAGAATTTGAGTGCCATCGGGGGAAAATTCTACTGCTCGTACTTGCTGTAGCGGACCGAACATAAGCTGCAACTCTGCTCCACTAAAAATATCCCACAGGAATATCTCATCGAATGAAGCAGATAGCACTTCACCATATGGCGAGAATGCTATGCTTTCCACAAACTCGGCATGTCCGTTAAGCCGTAAGAATTCTTCTCCGGTCTCTGCGTCCCACAGTATGATTGTTCTATCGATTCCAGCAGCTATCAATGTTCCTCTATGGGAGAATGCAATACTGTCAACCGCTCCTGCTCCGCCAGGATACCGTTGCATCTCTTCGCCATCAACATCAAATAGTATTACCTCGCCATCATTTGTCGCGAAACTACCTGTGCCGACAAGCAGCTTAGTTCCGTCCGGCGAGAATGCAGCACTATGGATTATGGCTGGAATCCCTTCATATTGCCGGATAATTGTCCCTGTTTCTATATCCCACAATAGCAATTCACCACTTGCCGCTGTTAGATAGATGTCAAGTCCACCTCCTGTGAGAATTTGCGAGCCATCGGGTGAGAATGTAACGCTATTGACACCGGATTCATGCCCGGAAAATTGCCGGACAAGCTCACCTGTTTCTACGTCCCAGAGAAATATTTCACCATTTTCATCGAAGCCGCCACCGGAAAGAACCAGTGTGCCATCCGGTGAAAATGCCACACTATTGACCCTGGATTCATGCCCGGCGAACTGCCGGACAAGCTCACCTGTTTCTACATCCCATATGACGACTGCATCGTCAATTGAATTTAAAGCTACAGCTACCAGACTATCATCGGGGGAAAATGCAATGCTTGTAATTAAACCTGAGTCTGATGAAAATGTACGTGAAATCTCGCCAGTTACTATGTCCCATATTATGACAGAGCTAGATTGTGCTGAACCGGAGGCGACCGTGTTCCCGTCATTTGAAATGGTTATAGGTCCCGAATAAATATCTTCACTAAATCGACTTCTGACACCGGGGGCATAGGCAATCTCGGACAATATTCTATTTGTCTGGGGAACATTTGAAATGAAACTCGCTTCCAGAGCAAGTGCCAGCCCCAGTGGTTGGTCTCCGCGTTGTACTGTATCTTGAGCACGTACAGCTATCTGCACACCGTCCGATAAGATGAGGGCATTTTCGACCTGTGTTTCTGCGGCTTCAAGGGTGGGAGCGACATTTGTAAGGTCTACATTCACTGTCGCTAATTGATTATTAGCTTCAAAGACCTGTTCATTCACCTGCGTCAGAGTTGGTGGGATTTGCGTTGCTGTGCCATTTGCATTGGCAACTTCGGTTTCGACAGCATTTGCTTGTGCCTGAACTGCCACCACAGTCACATTCACTTCTGTCAAAGTTGGTGGAACACTGGTTAATTGTGCATTGGCAATCTCAACCTGCTGATTAGCGTTGTCAACTTCTGTTTGAACGGCAACAACAGTTTCATTAGCCTGTCCTATCTCTGTATTGGCAATCTCAACCTGTTGATTAGCTTCAGATACCTGTGTGTTTGCCACAACCAGTGCTTCCGTAGCAGTCGCTAACTGATTGCTGGCTTCTGTCACCTGCTGATTAGCGTTGTCAACTTCTGTTTGAACGGCAACAACAGTTTCATTAGCCTGTCCTATCTCTGTACTAGCAATCTCAACCTGTTGATTAGCTTCAGATACCTGTGTATCAGCAACAATCAGAGCTTCGGTTGCTTCTGCTAGTAGACTGTTAGCTTGTCCGACTTCGGTATTGGCGGATGCAAGTTGTCTGTCTGCAATAACCAGCGCTTCAGTGGCTTCTGCCAGCAGGTTATTGGCTTCTGTACCCCCCTGGTTGGCTACTGCTAATTCGGAGTTTGCAGAATCAATTTGAGTATTTAATCCGCTGAGCGTAACATATGAAAAAATACCACCACCAATCAGTACTAGAGCTAGAATAGCAATTGAAGCTCGCACACTATTGGCAAGTCGCTTGCGTTGCTTGTCTGCTGCCCGTGATTCAGAAATGTATTTCCGTTGAATATCCTTTGCGAGAGGATTTGCCACTTCTTTTTTATTGGTTACAAGCTTTGCCGCAAATTCGTCAGCTTGCTTTAGCCACGCTTCAGCAATATCAATCTCTTTGCCGAATAGTAGTAGATCGCTACGTCTGTTTCTTTTGTTAGTTTTTTTATCACTCCCGTACCATTCTTTTGCCCTACTCAGATAGCGGGTATGTGCTTTCACATATTTCAGGTCTTTTTCAATAGTCGTTAGTAATTGTTTTAGGGCTTTATCAAAATCATCTTTTTCCCCGAAAGATATCCAGTTGATATGGCTTAATCGCTTCCAGTTTGCACGTACGATATCAACCTGGTCTCTATCCTCAAGCAATTCCTGTAATCCCTCATGAGGCTTAAATACTGCGATAGAAGCAATTGCTTTTTCAGGTTCAACATTTTCGTAAATTATGGGGATAATTCGCTTGGATAAACTAATTGCATAATCTACTTCAAGATTGCACACAAAAGATTCCATTGAATCCTGGCTCATAATGAAGACAAAGTTATCAGCTTTTTCAATGCCTTCTTTAATCTCGTCCCACCAGTTGGTTGTGAAATCTATGTCTTCCCAATCAACCCATGAATCCTTATTAACTTTTGTCAACTTGTCAATTAAGCGGCGCGCAAAATCAGCATTTTTACGCGAATAAGAAATAAATACATCACTCATGCTTGCCCCTACCGGGTGATAGTATATTAAACAATATTATTGTAACGATTTATTCCATTTGCGCCACTAATTAATAGAAACTTAAATCTATAGATGCAATTTTCAAGTCTATTTATTGATCACTTTACGCTGAAATAAGCACTTCGCAAAAATTCCGTGCATATCAACGGTCATATGCACGACATCTCAACCCGATTATGTGCTACGCTAAAAAAGCCTCTCCCTTGCTGGCGGGGGAGACTGAGAGGGGGTTTTGCACGCACCTTACCAATTGAATATTTTTCTCTGTGCCTCTGTGGTGGAAAATATGGTTTGTAAATTAAACCATAATCCAACGCAAATCACCTGTTTTTACACAAATATGCCCCTGTTATTCCCTGTTAAACAGGCAAATACTCTAAACCCGGCACAAACCACTACTTCAACTGTTTTTGCAACAAACGCCGCACCTTATCCACTGACACATCATAGCGCACCAGCAGATTCGTGCCTTCATCTTTGAGGGTCAGCGCCAGCAGAATATGATCCGCACCCAGATAGTGGCTACCATATTTTCCAGCTTGATTAATCGCTTCTTCGAGGACACTTTCGAGGCTCACAAAAACCATTCTATCCTGTGCCGAAACATCTGCCTTGAGACGTTCAGCATCCAGTCCACTCTGTTTCAGGAAACCGGACGTCACACCACGCCGTTCATTACTCAGTGCAACCAGCAAATGTCCGATACCAATCACAGGGTGGTCTAGCTTTATCGCCAGTTGTTCCGCCGCATTTAACACCCGCCGCGACAATTCACTCAAACGGGCATTGGCGCGAATCGTTTCTAAACTCCATTCGGCATGACCATCCGAAATCACATGGCGCAACCGACGCCGCAACTGGTCGGGTGTCATATCCACCAGCTTGAGCAGGTCAATCGCATTCCCGAGATTCGTGCGCGTGATGCCTAATAGCATGTGCTCCGTGCCAATGTAATGACTGCCCAGCGACTCCGCTTCATCAGCAGCAAGCTCAAGCGATTTTGTGAATGAGTCGGTTCGCCCCGGGTAAGAAATCCCTTCTTGAGGTGTGATCAAGCGCTTGAGATACACCCGTGCCACCGGAACAGGAAAATCGTAAATTTCCAGCACCTTTGCACCCAGACTGCCCTCGGACATCATCACACCAACGAGCAGATGCGCTGTATCTTGATCGGCGTGACCATATTCTGTCGCGAGATGCCGTGCGTGTTGTAATGCCCGTCTGGAATGGTGACTGTAGCGATGTTGCTGTGCCATAGACTCTGTTTCTCAGGCATGGATAATCGGACTCATATTATAACGCCCTGACGATACTCCGGGCAAGCGCAATCCAGTCTGTCTTATCCATGTGGAATCACCTTTGTCGGTGTAAGGGTCGCAATCACACGCCGATCTTTGCCGGGTTCAATGTCAAAATCAGGACGATGATACTTCCGCGCAATGTCCATGATGATCTCCGACGCATTCTCAGACGACATGGTAACTGTGCCCCGTATTTCGATATAGCGATACGGTTCATTGGTATCGACAATCACCAGCGAAACACGTGGATTCGCCTGTAAATTGGTGTATTTTTGCGTGTCATTTAGCAGACCAAATTGAATATGCGTGCCATTCAATCGACACCAGATAATTGTGCCATGCGGTTGACCATCGGGCATGATTGTGATGCAGGTTGCCACGAGTGGTTTCGTAAAAAGGTCATGATGTGTATCAGGAATCAGAACAGTCATAATAATCCTCAATTTCCAGTTGATGTTTTCCAGCAATTATAGCCTGTAATACGCCACGTTTGTATTCAAAATGAAAAAGTAACAAAATACTGACAGTGCCTTAATTCAGGTTGCCGATGTTTGATCTTATCATTGAAGATGGTGGTAGTTACATATTTTAGAGGATAGGATTTTCAAATGCCCGATATTTCACGTGAAGAAGCTATTGCAAAAATTCGAGATTTGCAGGCTCAGAATACGCGCTCCGCAGAAATCCGTCGTCAGATGATGGATCATGGATTTAGCTTTAAAGAAATCTACGAAATGATGGGGGAAGACCAATACTCTTACCGGCAGCCCAAACGCAAAAATGACGAATTCACCTATAGCTACGATGATTATGGCAAAAACAAGAATGATTTTCAGTATCAGCAGTTTGAACGTGGTGGCTGCTTATCCGCTTATCTGATTGTGCAGGTTATCGGGGTTGTCATCGTGATGTTGATGTTTTGTGCATCTATGGCGCAACTATCGAGTTATAGCTATGGTAGCAATTTCGGCGGGATTTTCTTCTTTGCTTTCCTGATTGTTGCTCTCGTTGCCGGATTACAACTGATGTGTATCGCCTGGTTATGGGACGGTCAACGCAAAGGGTATACAGGCTTGCTAATCTTAGCGGTGCTTGGCGCGGGTCTCAATCTCCTGAGCGGGGATATTCCATCTATGGTCGGAAGTCTGATCGGATTAGGGATTCTCTATGCACTGGTCAATCCAAAGCAACATCTTCTCCGCGATTAATTTCATGTAAAAACTTCGGGAGCAGAGCGGTCAGGCTGCTCCTTTTGATTTCCTGACAGTTTTTTGATGCAACTTATTGTCTGGCTATCCGTTATAATAGATAGAAATGATCCATACACACACGGTACAGTCTACGATGCGCGTTGTACATCTCATTAAAGCAAAACAAATCGGTGGCGCGGAACGTCATCTCCTGATGCTGCTCCCTGCCTTAATCGAACGTGGAATTGATATTCACTTTCTGGTACTCACCGAACCCGATCACCCCATGAATGAGCTTTTTACGGAAGCGGAAGAGCGGGGCATCCCGGCAGAGTCGATTGTGGTCAAAGGCAACATTGACGCTCTGATTATCAATCGCATTCGTGAAAAATTGGTCGAACTCAAACCTGATATTCTCCATACACACCTGATTCATGCGGATACCTACGGACTTGCCGCCGGAAAATTAGCGCGAATCCCGCATATCATCACCAGCCGACATAATGATGATGATTTCCGTAGCAAGCGTGTCGTCAAATGGGCGAGTGGTGTCATGTGGAGTGGATTCAAAGCCTGTATCGCAATTTCAGAGGCAATCAAAAAATTTGCCATTGAAGTCGAAAATTGTCCCGCAGAAAAAGTCTACACAGTCAAATATGGTATCGAACATGAAGCCCTCTCCAAAGCGGATTTCGATGCAGCTCGTGCAAAAATTCTGGCTGAACTGGAATTGCCTGAAAACGCACAATTGCTGGGGATGGCATGTCGTCTGGTGGAGCAAAAAGGCGTAACTTATGCCCTGGAAGCTCTGGCAAAAATTCACCCTGATTACCCCGATGCCCATCTTTTGATTGCAGGGAATGGCGACTTAATGCACGAACTGGTTCATCAAGCGGCACAACTCGAAATCACGGATAATGTGCATTTTCTGGGATGGCGCAGTGATGTCCCGGACTTAATGGCTGCATGGGATGTTTTCCTGATGCCGAGTCTCTGGGAAGGTTTCGGACTGGTTGCGCTGGAAGCCATGAGCAAACGTCGCCCGGTGATTGCCAGTGCGGTGACTGCGTTGCCGGAAGTGGTCGAACATGAGCAAACAGGCTTACTCGTTCCACCGGAAGATAGTGACGCTCTCGCAGAAGCTATAGTAACGCTACTCTCAGACCGGAGCTTGCGAGTTCATATGGGCATGGTCGGAGAAGACCGCATTGAACAGTATTTCACAGTAGACCGCATGGCAGATGAAACCCTCGCTGTCTATCGCGTGTTTGTGCCGGAACAACCCTCCACCACAGGCACGGTCAAGCGTAAGGTGTCTATTGGATAAAGCCCTGTAAGGGCAGACCGTCGGTCTGCCCCTACGAAAATCCAAATATTTATGAGGGATTACTACTACACGACCAAAAAAGTTTTCATGGATATATATTTCGGACACGCAGAAGCGTGTCCCTACGAAACCTCTATCCAATCACGATTTATTGTAGGGACGGCATTCTTGCCGTCCGCCATGTTTTTCACAAATTAAATTGGTCAAGTACTACTATGGCTTTGTGATGAACATTTATATATCAAAAAACCGCACCCCCTCCACAGTCGCCAGTTGTGCCTCAAAATCATCTCTTCCCCATGACAGCACCCGCGCCAGATAGCGCCGCAGTCGTTGATTGGCTGGCATCCCGTTGATATGCCAGTTCCCTAACGTACCCTGATTTGCACGCCGCACACCGAAATGCAACAATCCCGCGAACCATGTCATAGCAGTGGTCAGACGATACCACTCGATTAATTGGCGCATATCATCGGACTTGACCGGATAGTGTTCGCAGTAAATATCGAGGAAAATTTGCCATTCATCATCCGTGAGTAAATCTTCTTGATTAGCATGATTGATTAAATCGGCAATAGTCCGTGCCGGAATGCGTAAGCCGCTATCTTCCCAATCGACAAAGCCGATGCGACCATCAGGACGGGCGATGATATTGGCAAAACGGGGGTCAGAACGTGAATAGAGAAAGGTCGGGTTCGCATCAGTCATTTGCTCAAAAATAGGCTGATGTTTCTCATAAAGTGGTAAAACCTGATTCACATGAGGGATGCCCTGTGGATAATTAGCTTCTGCCCATTCCACATAGATATTGAAAAACCAATTTTGTCGTTTGATGAGTTCTGAAAGTGACTCATCACCGTAACGCGACATCCATAGACTGTCTTTTGTTGCTTGATGCGTGAGTAACCATGTTTCCGCTAGGGTTTTGAGTTCATCGGGAGACGGTTTGCGACGATTCCACATTTCATCGACCATGTACTCATAAATTACCACCGGACGTTCATAATCAGGGTAGGGCATAAAGTCGATTGGCTGCGGGGCAACATCATAATTGGAGAGCAGTTTCAGAGCATCAAATTCACGTTTTGGAGAATCAAGGAATTCATCTTCTTTGACAAATTCCTTTGCTATCCAGTGACTGTCTCCGAATTTTACATCGTAGAGATTGTTATTCTGATAATCGAGGCGTTCCCGTTCTTTGATGCTGATGTCCGATAGAGCAACGCCGCTAATTTCCTGAACCCGTTTACGGATGATGTCACGCATGGCAGATACTTTCTGTTAAGCCAATAACGTGAGCCATCATAAGCGGAATGACTTTAACCGATGAGAACCTGTTTGCAGCGTAGGATAAGCATCAGTTATTTACCCGCTTTGATTTAAGTTTTCTACGGGCATTCAGAATCGTTATCCGTTTCATTTTTTCGGCTTCCCGTGCGAGTTCCTGATGACGTAACTGATGATACTTGAGGATACTGTAATCATTCATCGTATTGTCTCCTGCTAATTGTGCGATATGGCAATTTCAGATCGTTATAAGACATTATTTTGTCCTATCTTCGGGAGCGCACGGCGACGCTCCCCTACAATTTTGTCTGATTTGTAGTTGAATTTGCGATATGTCTACAGTATCGTCTGTTTCATCCCGCAAATCTTCGCACGGAGGAACAAATCTAACCCGATCAATGACCATGCGTTGTCCTGTACTACAGTACAAAATAGCATTCCTTGGGTTATATGGTTTTGTTAAATTTTAATTGTTTTATTAACTAAAATCGTTCTATTGTTAATTGTTTTTCAATTATTATTGTTTTAAAATAATATTTAGTTACGAAAGTTATCGTTATAAGTACAGGTTATTGAGTTGGTAAAAATCCGGGAAAAAATAAACGCTACATTCCTCAACTTCTGGCAGGATATAGCGAATTCGACACCCCTGTCAGAAGAAGAAAAGCAATTGCGGATCGTATTTCTACTACGATTGCTACCACTTCTGGTACCGATCGTGGTAATCGCTTTTGCTATACAGATTGTAGCAATGCAAACTATAACATTGCGATCCATCTTGATTTACTCAATGGCGTTCGCAACATTACTGACCGTATATTTAGCGGCACGCACCCGTCGCTACGAATTTACAATCGTCACACTCTATCTGGTAGGAACAGGAGTAATTCTATTTAATGCAGCGTTATCCGATCCGCCTTATCTGGAATTGATCTATTTATTCATCCTGCCCTTTGTGACGGCATTGTTGCTCTCATTACGTGAAACCATATTCTGGATTGTTTTCACATTTGCAGCATTTACCGCTTTCAACTTTCTGATCGTATTGCCTGTATCACGTGAAATCTTTGTGACGCTGATGCAAGTCGCACTGATTTTCAATATGTTCATTTTGTTTGCGGGCTACCAACGGAGTTTGCTGGAGAAGGATAGCCATCGACTGGAGATCGAAATGAATCGGAGCGAGTTGTTGACATTCATGATTAATAGTATCTCGCATGATATCCGAACCCCGTTGAGTATTATCAACAGCAATACTTATCTGTTGAAACGGTCTCTTGATGATGAAACACAGCTTGAACGTATTCAGAAAATTGTGAAGCAAACAACTCATCTTGATGACATGCTTCGCAATATTTTCACGATGTCTAAAATCGAACAGGAAAATATTGCCTCTCACAATCCGAATAATCCTGAACATGTAGTCAGGGAGACGATCACAGGCTTAAAACCGCTGTTTGATGAAAAGCAATTGAAGCTCGTGACAGAGATCGAAACGGATATATCAATGGTTCGTGCTAACCATGATGCGCTGCGCCGGATCGTAACGAATCTGCTGGATAATGCCATCAAATTCACCGGCGTTGAGGGTGTAATTACTGTCAGGCTGACAAAGTCACAGAAGCGGGTTTGTTTCGAAGTAGAAGATACAGGTATCGGTATTCCAGCAGAGTATCTTGAAAAAATTTTCACACCCTTTTTCAGGGTAGATGAGGCTCGTTCTATCTACGGTAACGGTATGGGTTTAGCACTGGTGAAAAAAACGGTGGAAACTTTAAATGCTACCATCACAGTACAGAGCCAACCAGGTGAAGGGTCTACTTTCCGGGTATCATTCCCCGCAGTTTCTTAACTAAAAAGCACACCCTGCTGGATGTGCCTCCCAATCCCGATTATCGTGCCTGTCCTTCGCCGTACTTTAATGATGCTAGAAAGAATTAGTAATCGTAGCCGCCGCTATCATATCCACCACTGTCGTAGCCGCTATCATAGCTATCGCCATTGCTAGCTGCCTTTTGTTTGACAGTTACTTCACTTGCCTGGGGACCTTTGCGTCCTTCAACAATCTCAAATTCGACAATATCGCCTTCTTCAAGTTTGCGATAGCCGTCCATTTTGATTGCCGTGTGATGAACGAAAACGTCAGCGTCACTACCATTTTGTTTAATAAAGCCGTAACCCTTTTCGGCGTTGAACCATTTAACGGTTCCCTCAATGCGTTCAGACATCGATTGATACTCCTGAATTGCTAATGCACTTGCTTTCATACGACTCAATCATCAAAATCCACATTGTTGCCAGGGTGCATGTTACAAGAAAGGGTTAGACGTAGCGTTGCTCAAGACAGGCGCGAGATGGTGTTGCGTCATGACCACTGTCCATCAAACTAGCAAAGGCACACAGATGACGGTTTGTTAATAGAGCCAAGTGAAGTGTAAGGGAGTTCTAAAACCGTGTCAAGCAAATGTAGAATGGAGAAGCAGGTTCAAGTGAAAGCGTTACGCAATCCTAACATAACGGAAACAATTACGTGAATTATTGCACAAGATCGCCTGATAAACATCTATTGAGTAATTGTCGCTTCATCCCAGACAGGCAGAAGCCTGTCCCTACAAAAACCGTTATGATCTGTAGGGACGCGATTTTTCGCGTCCGTTTTTCACTAACTCTTAAATGATTCTGTCCTGGAATATATATTTCCTACTCAGAATTACCTTGCAGCACGTCAATCATTTGCCCGTGAATATGTCCGTTACTGGCGATGAAACGTCCTTTTTCATCCCACTGCGGACGGTCGCCACCGGAATAATCGCTTACTGTGCCGCCTGCTTCCTGCACCAGTAAAACACCTGCCAGCGCATCCCAGGGTTTTAGATTTTTCTCCCAGTAACCATCGAAGCGCCCGGCTGCGACATAAGCAAAATCGAGTGCGGCACTGCCCATACGACGAACCCCTCTAGCGCGTTTTGTGAATTCAGCCCATTCACGGGTATTGTTATCGGGGTCAACATGTTTGCTATAGGGGAAGCCACTGCCCACGACCGATTGTAGCAATGTCAGGGTATCTGTGACCTGTAATTTTTTGCCATTGAGATACGCGCCTTCGCCTTTAATGGCTGTATAGAGGTCATCACTATCCGGCGCATAGATTACACCAATAATCGGGCGACGGTCTACATCGGTCAGTGCCAGGCTGACACAATAATGGGGGATTCCGCTTGCAAAATTGGTTGTGCCGTCGATGGGGTCAACATACCAGTGATATTCAGCTTCTGCGATGTCTGCGCCCTGTCCGCCGCCTTCTTCACCAACGAGATGATGGTCGGGATAGAGGCTCAATAATTCACGGCTGATGAACTCTTCTGCCTGTTCATCGGCTTCGGTGACGATGTCAATATCGCTGGTTTTTGTTGTTTGTTTGATGGGTTGCTCGAATTTACTGCGGAGAATGACGCCTGTTTGCTGTGCGATTCGACTGGCTTCTGCGAGTATAGTCTGTTTGTCCATGATATTTGTCTCCCGGGATGCGTTTTCATTGATGGTTGCAAATGTTTTCCGGAAAAAATCGCGGACACGATGCATCGTGTCCCTACAAAAAATCATCTAAATGTAGGGACGGCGTGATGAAAGTTAACAATTAAACAGGGAAATAGGTGCAGGGGGAGGTCGCCGTGCCTTCCCGTTTTCAAATGCGGGAGCGCACAGAGGCACTCCCCTACACCCGGTCTATTCTGGATTTGTAACTCAGGTTTTTGTCCCTATTTATACGTTAAAGAGCATTATGCCGTCCGCGAAAATTTACCCGTTTAGATTGATACACATCAATGAAACATTATTCACTAATGCCCATCAGCATACACAAACATCAGGGGATGACAAAGTGTTATCTCAAAGCGCAGGCTTAATTGCCTCCACCGCCACCTTGAGGAGTCGGAGGAGGATTCTGTCCGCCACCGTTACCACCACCTTGAGGAGTCGGAGGAGGATTTTGTCCACCGCCGCCACCGGATTGTGTCGGAGGAGGGTTCTGTCCGCCACCACTGCTGCCTCCGGGTTGACCACTACCTGCTCCCTGGGTATCGCCACCACGGGGCAACCAGCCATCATCAGGTGTACCGCTCCAGCAAGCTGGAATGCGCGGGAAAGCCTGTGTCAGAACATAGTAGTATGTGCCTTCAGGGAATTCAGGGGTAATGCCTGTGCGTCCGTTACATTGGTCGAGGTCGCCCAATCCTTCGATATATTCCCAGTCTTCATTGAATGTGCCATCATATGCGCCACCGGGTCCTGATGGACGTGTGCCTTCGCGCAGTTGATATGAGGGTTGCAGTTCAATAATGGTGCTGGAAGCATCCTCAGCATTTTCATAACCGAACATGATATAAATCGGGAAACCATCGGCAGCAAAACCGATCAGGTCAGGATGATGGATTAAACTATCATCTTCAACCAGTACATCCGGTATGCCATGATAGTGATACAAGCCTGTTGGTTGAACATGAGCGTTATTCATATCAAAACCGAGTTCAATACCCCCACCGAACGCATCATATTGCCAACCGGAGCTTGAGTCACGGTTGTACCATTCGGCAGCTTCACGCTCAAATGGAATGCCATTAATCGACAGACCGAATTTGCCCAGACCAACTTCTGTGATTTCATCGGCAAGTTCAGGGTTCGCTGTGGTCTGAAGCATCAAATTCTGGACGCTAATCTCATGAGGATTACCTGAATTCGGGAATTCTCCGGTTTCATGGTCGGGCAGAACGTTGGATTCAAAATAGCGAATGCCATCTTCAACCCAGATGCGAACCATTGTCCCGGTTTCTTCATTGATATAAGTATAGTCATCGTATTCCGAAATATCGCCGTGTGCGAAAACGAGAGAACTCAGCATCAGCAAAACAAAAAAGGTGATGCCACTGCGTCTAAAGTGTTTCATAAACGTTACTCCTAATTTATCTTGAACGAAAAAAGAATGTGCTACCCCTAAAGTATAGGGGTGTTGCCCTATTTCGCTGGCTTAAGATGTAAACTATAGGTAAGCTTATTTTTATCGAAAAGTAAAATCAATATGGCATTTAAGCTCTTACTCGCAGGAATAGGGTCACTGCTTGCTGTGACGCTCTATTTTCGCAAAACACCCGGACAGACAAAATCCGGTTTTGCCGCACCGATTCCATATGACTTTGATGATGCAGATGTACGAATCATCAGCGATAGCAATCATGATTACATGGAATTTTCGATGGATGCTATCGGGCGTGAGGTGAAAGATGACCGTCTGTGGCAAGAAGGGACAATCGTCATCACTGATAATGGCATCATAATCTATAAAGCCGGACACCCGACACCGATTCTAGGGCTTACGCTGGATAGCCTGTCGGGATATTTTTATGTGGATCGCGAAAATAAGCCTTATCAAATGTGGATTCATCTCGAATCGCACTTATGGTACTTGCTGAAATTACAATTCGACCATGTTCAGACACGCGGCGGTTTCCGTGAGTTGATGCGTGTCCTCAATACGATTTCGCCCGACCCGATGGAAATCGGCTATCAGATGAAGAACCCGCAATACATTCACTTTGGCACAGTCGAAGCAAGCGAAGTTCTTAGCGATGATTTCTCCTGGATGACAGTCGAGAAAGTCCAATTATTCCTGACACCGCTATATCTGGTTGTGCTGGATAGAACCGGATTAACACAATACAGATTGCCGCTTCATAGCATCACAGAGGTTCGCCTAAGCGGAATTGTCGATGAAGAGAAAATCGGCATCATTCGCCTGACTGTCGATGGGGCATATCAGAGCTTTGCGCTGAAAGACTATTTGCGCTGGGAACAGGCTATCAATCACGCGATTGAAGTTGTGCGGGGAGGTTGAAATAGATGGATATATATACAACCGGGGCAGCAATTTGTGGTGGTGGAGTGATTTTTCTACTATTAGTAGTCTTTTTGATTATCGTGTCAGGTACACCTTCTAAAGAAGCAGAAAGTGATGCAAGCTGGCGAGAACAATATATCAAAAATACGGATGCTGAACATGTGATTCATGTCACCAGTTTTGAAGGAAAAGTATTTTTTCATCAGTTGGGCATCAAATCAGAAGAACTGAAAGCTGTGAGTATTGTCCTGCGGAAGGAAGGGATTACACTCTACGATGAAACCAGTGGACGTAGACCCATTCTAATTGCGCCTTATACCGCTTTACGGGGCGTGTTTCTTAGTCAATTAGGCTTCCAGAATGTCCCGTACCGTCTGGAACTCCATTTTCATGATGACGAACGCTGGCAATTTTTACATATTTCAACTGAGTCTCTTATCCAGAGAGATAGTTCCTCACTGTTGCAAGCATTAGACCCTCTTGCTGAAAAACCACATGGTATTCATCGTGAAGAACAATTTAACAGTTCGTGGATAAGTGAGGCTTATTTCAGTACACGTAAATTGACAGGCGAATGGGAATATACGGAATCAATGATGCTCTGCATCACACCGCTTTATCTAATTATTGCAGCAGATGGTGGAGAATTGCGTCATGTGATTCCTGTAGAAAATATCAAACAGATCAAATCACTTCCGAATTTAGCCAACGAAGCACAGCCTATCACACAGGTGATACTAGAAGATGGCACGGTGTCCGAGATGTTTATACAGGCTAATGACCTTGTTATGAAAATGGCGTTTATGGCTGCAAATCGGAGGCATGTTCCAGTAATCGACATTTGGGAAGCGGCAGATACTCGCAAAAAGTTCGCAGAAGATTACGAAAAACTTAAACGCGATGAGGGGGCATAAAATGGTTCAACCTGAAATACTACACACATCCGTTATCAATCATCCTGTAAAAGTTTATGCCTTGCGGGGCTTCTATCCCTTGCGTCGTTATGATTCGGCGCTGATTACCCTGTATCAGAGCAAGATGACCTTTGAATGCTATAGTTCTGATGACATACTGACCGTCAATGTGCCTTATTCTGCCATACGCGGGATGTTCTTATCGGTATCATTGACCGGGAAATTTCCACATCAAGCTGAATTTCACTGTTATCACAAGAATCAGTGGTATTGCTTTGTCATTATGGAAGAACCCGGCGATCAGGAGAACTTCCTGAAATTACGGGAATTTCTGGTGCAATTAATCCCTGACCCAAAATTTTCTCATTTTTATAAACGTCCTTTTACCGCTTTTGATCTTCATACCGTCGAAGTGGCAAAACAAACGAAAGAGGGCGACTGGAAAACAAATCCAATGAATATGCGAGCCCTGCTGATGCCCTATTATCTGGTGGTTGTTCCGGGTGATGGCAGGAAAATTGCGATAATTCCAATTGAAGCCATTCGAAAAATACGTCTGATAGCCAATACGCGCATCGCATTTAAACGCATTGTCCAGATTGAAACGCATGATAATCGAGAATTCAACTATATGAGCGTCACAGGTCTTGATGTGATTGAGTTCGCCCGGTCGATAGCTTACACAGTCGCTGAAAATCAATCGCGCAAAGTGAATGATGTTTATGATTATGTGCCCGAAGCGAAAAACAAAAACAAAGAAAAGAACAGCAGTGAGAAGAAAAAGTAAAGTGCGCTTATGGAATTAATTGGATGGGGCATTGCTGGCGGGATTGCGACGATTTTTAGTTTGATTGGTTATATCGAAATTCGCCGCGCAAATAAAACAGCAAAACTGGTCGAAAAGCTCAAACAATATGATCCACTTTACCTGAGTGATCGCTGGACAGTTGTCAGGTATTGCATTGAGACGATTGGCGATAAACAGAGCAAATGGCAACGCGGTACACTGCTGGTCACACATAAACGCATTGCGATTTACCCTTATGTGCCGGATGATGTCGAAAAGGTCAAAGCGCTCTATACGATTCAGCCAACGGAGATTCGCGGATTCTGGCGACCTGTGAAATATATGCCGGGCGAAAATGAAATCTGGATTCACGCTGAAATTGGCGAACAATGGCAGATTCTCAAAATGACTCTCTATCAACATGATATGCAAGAACTCGTCCGTGCTATGAAAGAAATCACCACAGAAGAGCAGATCAAAGCCTATCGTCGCCGCAGACCGTTCATCCACCGTGACCTGAGCGATGCTTTTCCTGCCAAACAATCACTTACCGGGGAATGGGAAATCAGCGCTAAAGTTCAACTCTATCTGATGCCGCTTTTTCTGGTTGTGTTAGGTGAAAATCGTGTTTTAGAGCAAATCGCACTGACAGAGATACAGGACATCGGGGCACTCAAACGTATGGAAGGTGGCAAGCCCGATGGTCTGGTGCGTTTTTTTGTCGATAATGAATTACGCGCCTTTGCAATGAATGACTATGAAGCATGGGCACAGGACATCGCCGAAGCCGCTAAACGCACGCTCGAAGAACCTGTGATGCGAAAACGAAAATCTAAAGATGATGACGCTCTTGATGATCAGGATGATGACGAATGAGGAAAAGCTCAATAATAGTAATTGTGATATTGTTGACCGTTTGCGGGATTGCTTATTTTTTGCAAACAACATCAACTGTTATGCCTCTACAAAATATCCAGATGATTGCAACAATGCTTGTTATAATTGCCTTTTGTGCTCTGGGATATATTTTCGTTGAGGACAGAGTAGGGCATAGCGTCTCTGATAATACTCAGGGCGATAGACCCCTTGAAGTTTCTTATCAGACAAAACCTGAAACCCGTGCAGAGAAAAAAGAAGTTCCTCAAGGTCGGTATAAGTCATCAGATATGATGCCCTTCGGACAAACTTTGTCTTTTGAGGTCACGCGCCCCGGTACAAAATATCGAAAAACGAAAAAAGATCGGGTTGCAGTCGGGGATTATGTCAGTGTCGGGGATTTTCATTTTGCTGGCGATGAGATTCGCTGGCTAGGAGATAGACAGGGGCGCGGCGAAGTTATTCTCGATATCGAAAAAGATGGCTGGTGGTATACGCTCACCATCGAAGCCGGGACTTCTGCCGATAAATTGATCACAGCACTGAAACAAATTACACCGGAACGGGTCTCGACTGCCCGCAATATGCGGAAGCCCAACATTCGCTCTGAAACAATTGAAGGCTACATCAATCAGCAAAATTTACAGGGACAATGGGAACGTCAGGACGCAATTTCACTAACAATTACACCCTTATATCTGGTGATTTTAGCAAACGGCAGCATTTTCGAGGCAATTCGCCTGGAACAGATTATTAATGTGCATTGTATCGAACACCCGATGGCACTGGATGAATCGGCGCTATTGCTCTCATTCGAAACACAGGTAGGCAACCGTCAAGCCTACGAAATTACGGATAAGACTTTCTGTGATAGATTAGCCACTGCCAGCCGTGAATCTGTCAATCAAGAGCCACAGCGTAAAAAGAAGTTACCGGACACAGGCTCGAAGAACCTGTGATGCGAAAACGTAAAGCTAAAGATGATGATGCACTTGATGATCAGGATGAGGACGAATGAGAAATAATCAGTTGCCAGATATATTCATCATACCGGTACTTGTGGGTGTATTTGTATTATTTGCGCGATTTGCATTTGGCGTTCCCTGGGAAACCATAGGACTAATCGCAGGAGGTATTGTTTTTATCGGCTTTTTTAGAGCAATATACACATTATCTAAAGATGCAGGGAAACAGGGTTTCTCGCTGAACAAAATCCGCGAGAGATTCAATGAATTAGAACACTCAAAAGAGAAAAAGGAAGTTCCTCAAGGTCGGTATAAGTCATCAGATATGATGCCCTTCGGACAAACTTTGCCCTTTGAGATCAAGCGCCCCGGTACAAAATATCGAAAAACGAAAACAGACTGGGTTGATGTCGGGGATTATGTGAGTGTCGGGGATTTTCATTTTGCTGGCGATGAGATTCGCTGGTTAGGGGATAGACAGGGACGCGGTGAAGTTATCCTCGATATCGAAAAAGATGGCTGGTGGTATACGCTTACCATCGAAGCCGGGACTTCTGCCGATGACCTGGTTGATGCACTGAAACAAATCACACCGGAACGGGTTGCGACTGCCCGCAACATGCGAAAGCCCAATATTCGCTCGGAAACAATTGAAGGCTACGTCAATCAGCAAAATTTACAGGGACAATGGCAACGTCAGGACGTGATTTCACTAACAATTACACCTTTATATCTGGTGATTCTGTCAAACGGTAGCATTTTCGAGGCAATTCGCCTGGAACAGATTCTCAACGTGCATTGTATCGAACACCCGATGGCACTGGATGAATCGGCGCTATTGCTCTCATTCGAAACACAGGTAGGCAGCCGTCAAGCCTACGAAATTACGGATAAGACTTTCTGTGATAGATTAGCCACTGCCAGCCGTGAATCCGTTAATCAAGAGCCACAGCGCAAAAAGAAACAGCAACAATAGTCTAAAAACATTTTTGACTCTTACACAATCTATTGCTATAATTAACCGAAAAAACGGGTAAATGAATAATTTGAATAATAAGGTTGATTATGAACAAGCGTAAACTCGGAAATAGTGGTATCGAAGTCAGTCCGATGGGATTTGGATGCTGGGCAATCGGGGGACCCAATAAGCGCCGTAGTTTAGAGGGTGAAATCAGTGAGATGGGCTGGGGTGATGTCGATGATGCAGAATCTATCCGCGCCATTCATACTGCAATTGAGCTTGGCGTGACACTTTTCGATACGGCTAACAATTACGGGGCAGGGCATAGTGAAGAAGTCCTCGGACAGGCACTGGTCGGTAAACGCGATAAGGTTATCATTGCGACAAAATTTGGCTCGGTTTTTGATGCTGACGAAAAAGTGCATATTGATGTTGATGACGACGAATCGCCACTGGATGAGACATTCATCCGGGATGCAATCGAAGGCAGTTTACGCCGTTTGCAAACCGATTATATTGACCTCTATCAGTGTCATCGCGGTAGTTTTCCGGCTGACCGTGCCCCGGCTGTGGTCGAAATTCTGGATAAACTGGTTGAAGAAGGCAAAATTCGCTATTACGGCTGGAGTACAGATCATCCCGAACGAGCAAGGGTTTTTGGTGAAGGCAAATACGGAACTGCGGTACAGGCACGGTTGAATGTGCTGTCCGATGCGGCTGAGATGATTGCGCTCTGTGATGAGCTTGACCTCGGTTTCCTCAATAAATCGCCACTTAATGCAGGATTGCTCTCCGGTAAATATGACACAAACACCACATTCCCCGAAAATGATGGGCGTCACGGCGTTGATTTCAAGAATGAACGCATAGCAGCGATGCTCGAAAGAATTCAGAATGCCGGGGAAGTCCTCCGCAGTGATGGACGCACAATGGCACAGGGCGCACTGGCATGGATATGGGCACGTAGTGAGCGTACACTTCCGATTCCCGGTTTTAAGTCCGTGAAACAGGCAACCGAAAATGCAAAAGCAATGGAATTTGGCGCACTCACAGCAGAACAAATGGCGGAAATTGACCGTATCCTCGAACGTGACCCCGTCTTAGCTTGATTTTCTAAGAATCCCCCGTTTTGCTTGACCTCAATTTCTATTTTGACTATAGTGATTGAGAGTTTCGTTGAACGGGGGTGCTATGCGCCAATTTTTCTCTTTAATTTTATTCGCAGTCATCATTATTTCTCCAACGTTAAACACACAATCTCAAGAAGAACGCATCGTCATTGCAACGACCGCTACCCATGTCGCTGACCTCGCACGGGTGATTGCCGGAGACACAGCCGACATCATCAACATCATCGGACCCGGTTTGAATCCGCATGATTATCGCTTCACCGAACGTGATTCGACTTATCTTCGTCAGGCAGACATCGTTCTCTATAGCGGATTGGGGTTTGAAGGTTATGTCGAAGTCACCCTGGAAGATTTCGAGCGTCAGAAGCCGGTCTACGGAGTCTTGAATGTGGTTCAAGAACAGGGCGTTGCGCTGGCATCCGGCGAGGAAGAAGGATTGGTCAATTCTCATGCCTGGCATGACCCGCGCAACTGGATGCTTGCCACACAGGGATTAGCCGATTTCCTCTCACATTATGACCCCGATAACGCAGACATTTATCAGGCAAATGCAGAAGCCTACATCATCCAACTGGAATTGCTCATGGACTGGGCAGTCGAAACAATGAATCTTGTACCCGAAGATGAGCGCGTGATTGTTTCGGCACATGATGCTTTTGCTTATTTCGGCTATCCCTTTAACTGGCGATTGGCATCGGTACAGGGCATCAACACGGCTGATGAAGCGGGTATCGGTGAAATTCAGGCGATTACCAATTTCGTCATCGAAAACAATATTCGCGCTATTTTCACGGAGAGCAGTCTCCCTGCGGATACGATTGAAGCGGTAGTTGCCAGCGCACAAAATCAGGGCTGGGATGTGAGTATCGGCGGTGAATTACTGGCGGATGCGATGAACGAACCTGATACCTACACAGGCAATTACATCGGCATGATGCACTTTAACATCACAACTGTCGTGACAGCGTTTGGCTACGGTGAACTGATTCCGCCGTTCCCGTCCGAACTCCCGCAACCATCCGATTTTGAGAGACAATCTTGAATATTTGTAAGGGCGCAGCAATGCTGCGCCCCTATGGATTCTGTGATTTATTTACAGGGATATAAACATGCAAATTGATACAAAAAATGCTATCCAAATTGAAAATTTAACGGTTGCCTATCGCGGGAAACCTGCGCTGTGGGATGTGAGTTTGACTGTCCCCGAAGGTGTCTTGATGGCTATCGTCGGACCCAATGGCGCAGGAAAAAGTACTCTCATTAAATCCATGATGAATCTTGTGCCGCGTGCTGGCGGAACGATCAAATTTTACGGAAAATCGTATCGTCAAATGCGTAATTCGGTTGCTTATGTGCCACAACGGGCGAGTGTCGATTGGGATTACCCGACTTCGGTACTCGGCGTGGTGCTGATGGGCTTATACGGTCAGATGGGCTTGTTTCAGCGACCGGGTAAAAAACAAAAAGCTCTCGCAATGGAAGCACTGGAAAAAGTTGATATGGCAGACTTCTCCGGACGACCGATAGCCCAATTATCCGGTGGACAACAACAGCGCACTTTCCTCGCACGCGCACTGGTTCAAGATGCACAAATATATTTAATGGATGAACCTTTCGCAGCAGTCGATGCTGTCACCGAACGGGCGATTGTCGCTATTTTGCAAGAATTACGCTCACGCGAACGCACCGTTTTAGTGGTTCATCATGATTTACAGACGTTGCAAGAATATTTTGACCATGCTGCACTCATCAATCAAGAATTATTTGCCAGTGGTGACATCGAAAGCACCTGCACGCCGGAAAATCTGCGCCGGACATATGGCGGTCAATTTATGGGCTGGTTAGCGGGGGAACAATAATGCTCAGACGGATCAATGATTTTGTGACGACACTCCCGTTCTGGCTGATTGCTGTAACAATGGCTGCCGGAGGAATCGCCTGTATTGTCGGTTGTATGCTCTGGTTTGGTGCGACCTTCGATTACACGCTGCAATCGGTTTTAACAGGGTCGATATTGCTAGGCATCGTGACAGGGGTATTGGGCTGTTTCGTCACGCTCAAACGACAAAGCCTGGTGGGGGATGTGCTGGCTCATGCGGCATTGCCCGGTGTGGTGATTGCCTTCCTGATTGCTGGCAGCGGATTGAGTGTTTTACTGGTCGGGGCGGCAATTGCGGGATGGCTCGGTTTACAGGTGGTCAGCCTCATTTTAGATACCACCCGCCTTAAACAGGATACTGCGCTCGGAATCGTTCTAGCGACATTTTTCGGACTTGGTATTTCAATCCTCAGCTATACACAGGGGCGCGAAGATGCTGGACGGGTCGGGCTGGATAAATTTTTCTTCGGACAGGCGGCGACCATTCTCGGGAGTGACGTGCTGATTATTTCAGGAATCACGGTGATTGTGCTGGTGATTATCATCGCTTTCTGGAAAGAATTCACACTCTCTACCTTTGACCCCGAATTCGCGATGACCAACGGTTTTGCTGTTCGCATGTATGATTTATTGCTTTCGAGCCTTGTCACCATCACAATTGTTACCGGATTACAACTCGCCGGGGTGGTGCTCATGGCGGGGATGCTGGTTGCTCCGGCTGTTGCTGCCCGACAATGGACAGATGATCTCGGTGAAATGGTCATTTTGTCGGCAATTTTTGGCGCGATAGCCGGGGGATTGGGTGCGATGCTCAGTGGTATCGGATGGGGTCGCCCGACAGGTCCTATGATTATTGCGCTTGCTGCGATGATTACATTTGGTTCACTGGTGATTGCTCCCGCACGCGGTATGCTCTGGGATTGGTTACAACGCTGGCTAGACCGTCATCGTTTTGAAACAGAAAATCTCTTGAGTGATTTGTATCGCTTTGCAGAACGCAATCAGAAAAAAGATTACGTGCTGGAAGAAAAATTGCTGATTGGTCTGCGGGGATGGTTTGCCTATATCGGCTTGCGTGATTTACAGCGCAACGGTCTGATTACACGGAAAGATTCTGGCTGGGCATTGACCGATGAGGGGTATTCCCGCGCAGAAGCAGAGCATCAAAAGCGCGTACAACAGCAAAATCAGGAGAACGCATAATGCAAGTTATCGAACGATTGATAATCGACTTTTTCCTGATTTTCATGTCACCGGAAACCCTGCGAGATATACTTGGGAATCCGCAAATCGTCGCAACGGTCATCGGGATATTCGTGGCTGGCTCGGCGAGTTTATTAGGTGTCTGGCTTGTTGTGCGAAAAATGTCCCTCACAGCAGGGGCAATCAGCCGGACAGTGCTATTAGGCATTGTCGGGATGTTCATCCTGCTCACCGATATTCTGAATTTCCCCGGCGACCTTGAATCCCCTTTATTGATTGTCGGTGCAGCGATTGCCGGACTGGTGACAGTTTATCTGACAGAACTCGTATTCAGTTCCGGTCTGGTGAAAGAAGATGCCGCGCTCGGATTGGTCTATCCGTTATTGTTTGCTGTTGCGCTGATTGCAATTTCGGAATTTGTCGATGATGTGCATCTTGATCAAGATTCAGTGATGCTCGGGGAGATTGGTATCGCCTGGCTTGATTTTAATGAGCATTGTCTGGAAAATTGCGATACGGTCATCATCACAGAAGATAGTCCCGGGGCACGATTCGGGCGCGAGTGTATCAACTGTGAACCATCCGGCGAATTTCGTCCATTTGATGAGGGTGCAATCTTCGAACCGATTTGCCTGAATTGCGGAGAAATCCCGGCATCCATTGCCTATAATCGCGGCTATACCGATGTGCAACCGGAATTGATTTTCTTCCCGAAATCGATCACCACCACAGGCTTAACCGCTCTGATTAATTTGTTATTCGTGGGATTGTTCTTCAAATACCTCAAAATTTCGACGTTTGATTCAGCTTTAGCTTCTGCATTGGGATTACGTCCCGGATTATGGATGTATGCTTTGATGTTACTGGTGAGCGTGACGACAGTAACGGCATTTAGTGCTGTCGGAGCGATTTTGATTGTGGCATTTTTTATCGTGCCACCTGCCACCGCTTATTTACTGACTGACCGTGCCGCTTATATGGTCATCTATAGCGGCTTGATTGGCGCATTGTCAGTTATCACGGGCTATCAACTCTCACAGGGACGCTTTTTAGGCATTTTAAAAATAGAGCCGATGCTGGTTTTCATTGATAACAATCTGCTTGATTTACAGGGTTACACTACGTGGAATACCAATGTTGCCGGGTCGATTGTGACCATGACAGGCTTTTTCTTCCTGCTGGCATGGGTGGTTTCTCCGCGATATGGTGTGCTATCGACTATGATTCGTCGTCGGCAGCAGAATCAGGAATTCGCGGAACAGATGCTACTCATTTTCTTGAAAAAACAGGAGAAACAGATCAATTCAACAGAGTTACCGGATTTACTCCAATGGACAGCCGCAAAAACACAGCGCATCCTCAAGCGTGCGCTTTCGCGTCAGGTCATCCAGCAAAATGGCAATGCACTGGAATTAACGGAAACAGGTCACAATCAAATCGAACAATTTTCCCTGACATCATAAATTTGATTATTTGTAGGGACGCATCGGTATTATGATAAAAATCCGTGACGATTGGAATTTCCCGGACACGATTCATCGTGTCCCTACATCGTGTAATTTTTGTTAGATATGTTGATTAAAATTGTCGAATTGTAGGGACGGCATGGATGCCGTCCGGGGTAACAGGGTGTAAAGAATTCGGGGGAGGGGTTACTTCAAAAACCGCTCCACCCATTTAACTGTCTCTGATAGCCCATCTTCCTGACTGATTTTTTCTGCGATTGCCTGTGCATTCTGAGACATGTTGCTATCGGATGTCATGGTTTTGATAGCATCAGCAAGATTATCGGCTGTGATTTTCAGACGTGGAATCGCTTTTGTCCCGACACCTGATTTTTCGACCATGCGTCCCCAGTAAGGCTGGTCTGCATTATGTGGAACAATCATCTGAGGTACACCTGAACGAAAACCGGATGCTGTTGTCCCTGCGCCACCATGATGAATCAGTGCCGCCATCTTCGGGAAAAGCCAGCTATGCGGCGCATAATCTAAGATGAAGATAGTCTCCGGCACAGTATCCGCAGCAAATCCCGCCCATCCTTTGAGGATAATCGCCCGCTTGCCCGATTTTTGAATAGCATCAATGAGGATTTGTGTTGTTTTTTCCGCTTTGCTATCCGGCATACTCCCGAATCCGATATAAACCGGAGGCTCTCCCGCATCCAGAAAATCGACTAACTCCTGCGGCGCAGTCCAATTCGCATCATCATCAATCAGATAGCCTGTCACCTGAAAATGCTCTGCCCAATCTGCCGGGCCCTGTACGATATGCTTGCTGACTGTTGTCAAGGCAGGGGTGTTCAGTATCATCGACTTATACTCTTTATAGCTACTTTTGGGCTGTCCGGGCAATTCTTTCGCAGTTTTTTTACGCGCACTCCCTAAAATTGTCCACCCGAGACGGTGAAAGATGCTATAGCTTGTCCGGTTGTACCATTCGGGAAAGGGAAACCATCCCGGCGCAGGAGGCAATGCCGAAGAAAATTCTACGGTCGGATTCAGTGGCGCGGGATTAATAAGAATCGTTTTGAGATTGTTGGCTTTTATCACGTCAAACAACAGCGCAACACCGAATTCAACTGTAATCAGCACATCGGAATTGCGGGTGGCTTCGTAGGTTTCGAGTGCCATTGTGACCATAATCGGAGTGACGACTTTACTGGCGTTTCGAATCTGCCCGATGATATTTTCGTCCATGATAGAGGCGTTCTCTTTCATGAAGGTGTTCATATCGACACTCAGTGCATGAAAGCCCAATCCACGTTCCCGCACCCACTCCTCATAGACAGGCGCAGCGACCACCTGTACTTCATGCCCGTTTTGTTGAAGCCCTTGCCCTAACACCACATGCGGACGAATATCACCCCATGTCCCATAGACAAAAATCGTGATGTGCATCTCATATATCCCCATCCTCGCTTGCGATAGCTTGATTATAGGATAAAAGTCCATTTCCCGGTGCGAAACCTACCAAAACTGCGTCAGTCCGATGCAATCTTGATGAAAGCACTATAATAATGATGGGATTGATAGCAGACAAAGGACGTTCCATGTCAACTGACCTCAATGCACCGATTACCGCCGTAACAGTCTATACAGACCGTGCCCGCGTGACCCGTAGCAGTGAAATCGACCTTAAACAGGGGGAGTCAGTGCTGGTTTTATCGGGATTGCCTACAAAGATGAATAGCGACTCAGTGCGCGTGAGTGGTAAAGGCGCAGGCATCACGATTCGCGGCGTTGATGTCAAACGCGATGTGCAGGACGGCACGGATAACACTCAATGGCTTGAGAATCAGAAAAAACAAATCCGGCAGGAAGATTATGCACTCAAATTTCAGTGGCAGGGACTTGAAGACCGCATTGCGTACTATAAAGCACTCAAAGTCAAAGCGAGCCAGGAAACGGGATTGTCTTTACTGGCAGGGGATAGCACCTTTGAACGTTCCACAGAGATTGTGACTTATATCGGTGAACAATTGGATGTGCTTTATGAACAGCAACGGCAATTGCTCATCAAGCGCGATGAAATGGAAGAACGCCTCGATACAATTCTCTTACAGGCAAGTGGTGAAAATGCGATTCAAGCCGGGCAGCAGATTCATATCGCCGTTCATGCAGAATCCGATACGCCCTTTAGCTATGAGATTGAGTACAACATTATTGGCGCACACTGGAAACCGCTCTATGATGTGCGTTTGCTGGATGATAATCAGGTTGAATTGACCTACATGGCGCAAATCACACAGGAAACAGGCGAAGATTGGAATGACGTTCAGCTATCGCTCTCGACTGCGCGACCTGCCCTCAGTAACAGACTCCCCGAAGCAAAAGCATGGTATATACATGGATTAAGGAAGGGAGAAAGACTTCTTGGGGCTTCATTACAACAGTTGCGCGACCCTGAATTGGGTGCAGCTTCTCACAGGGAAATGCAGGCTAAACCAAAAGCTCAGGTGCAACAGGCGACAATCTCAGCACCTGCATCGGGCGTGGTCATTAATTACAATATCGCTACGCCAATCACTGTTTCAGGCGATGGTGAATCTCATAAAACGACGATTACCATTACCGGATTAAAAGCTGAATTAGATTATGTGACTGTGCCGCGTATCGCGCAGGAAGCCTATCTGCGGGCGACGATTACTAACACCTCCGAATATACAATTTTGCCCGGTGAGGCAAGCATCTTCCATGAGAATGATTTTGTCGGCAAAACACAGCTAGAGACAATTTCCCCGACAGAAGAATTTCAGGTACAACTCGGTGTTGATGAGCGTATCAAAATTGAGCGTGAATTACTCACCCGTAAAGCTGAAACCCGTATGATAGGGACAGTGCATCAGGTGAAATATCGTTATGCGGTGCATATCACCAATCTGCTCCAAAAGCCGACGAAAATCACCGTTCAAGATCAGTATCCACTTTCAAGAGATAGCGATGTGACCATCAGCCTTGATAGTGTTTCGCCGGAAGCCAATGAGGAAAACGATTTACATATTTTGACATGGGAACTGGATTTGCCGGATGATAAAAAACGCTCGATTGAACTGGCGTTTACGGTTCAGCATAAGCGCAATCAATCGCTACGTGGTCTGGATGATTAGCACAATAATGCAGATATAACATTTCCTACGTACAATAAATCTATGAATCGGAAAAAGGAGATTTTATGACACTGACGATCGACCATATTGTGATTTACGTGAATGACTTACAACAGGCAATCGAAAATTATCGCAAAGCCGGATTTACCGTTAATTATGGTGGACAACACGCCGACGGTATCACTGAAAATGGCTTGATTGTGTTTTCAGATGGCAGTTACCTCGAATTGATTGCACTGGTAGACGGTAAAACTTATGCTGATGCGGGCTTTAAGCAATTATTGAAAGACACAGGCGAAGGATTCACGGGTTATGCCTTTCAATCCGATGACATCGAAGCCGATTTAGCACGCATGGCAGAGCAGGGTGTTACTGTCGGGGAAATTCGAGAAGGGCAACGGGCGCGTCCTGATGGCGAAATCCTCAAATGGAAGATGGCACAGATAGATGATGCGATGTCACCTTTTGTGATTCAGGACATTACTGACCGAAATTTACGTGTGCCGCTCACAACAGAGAACATCACCCACGATAACGGCGCGACAGGTATCCATGAATTGCTCATCAAAGTGCCTAATTTAGATGAAGCCATCGACCATTACGGACGCATTGTCGGCACACCCTTAATTATGTTCGGGTCAGCGCGTTTTGAGGCAGGAACATCGGCAGTCGTACTCACACAGGGATACGATAACAATGTCATGCCCTCACTACTGACACTCATCACCGACGAAAGCGAGCCGATACCGCACACCCTCAACAACGCGGAATTCCTGTTTATCTAGCACTAAATAAGGCAAAATATTATAGGGATGGATTATGGTATCCATCCTTTTTGCTGATAATTCACAAGAGATAGACACCTATGGAAAAAATCAACAGCCTGGCATACTCAAATGGAAAACTTGCCATTTCTTATGACGAAAGCAAAGTTGCTATTCTGGATGTCAAAAACGGGAAAGTGGATAAAGTCACAGTAGAATCGAAAAGGATCAGAGCTATACAGGGTAATCATCTTCTTATAGCAGTAGATTTCAAATTAAATGTTGTAAATTGGAAAACCGGTGAAGTAATCTTTTCATCGCAGGAAGTCAGTTTATCTGAACTTTACGATGCCTTATTTGCAGATGAAGACACTGTTATTGTCTCGGGGAATAGTGAAGCTTTCGTCTATAAAATCTCCGACGATACATTTTTTGATAAATTTCAAGGACTTGCGGAAGGGGTGGTTACTACCGTTCATAAAACGGAAAAAATAATTATCTTCGCTGACTTTTCTGGCGGAGTACATTTTTTCCGCCTGAGTGATTATAAGCGTATCCGGCGTTATGATATTGATGACCAGATTTATGAAGTGGCTGTTGTTGAGGATAAAAATGCGCTCTACACATGGCATTGTACATATGCTTGCAAGTGGAATCTTGAGACAGGTGAATTTCTAAAAATCTACAAAATAAAAAATAGTGTCGATGAGGATAAAGGATCAGAAGATACCTACAGTTTCTATTGTGGTGCTTTATCAAATACAAAAAATATACTGATCTCGGCGGGAACTGCTGATAAGATTCATCTCTGGGATACATCCAATGGACAGCTTATAAAATCGCTCTCAGGTCATCAAGGTGGTGTTAGAGATTTGCTTGTCACAGAAGATGATATTCTCTATTCATGCGGTGCAGATGGCAAAATCCGTCGCTGGAATCTTGATACTTTTGAAGGCGAGGAAGTCCACATCACAGGGTTATGAGAACAATATCGCACTATCTTTACTGACACTCTACACAGACGAAAGCGAACCGATACCGCACACGCTCAATAACGCGGAATTCCTGTTTATCTAGCAATAAATGAGGCAAAATATTGTAAGGATGGGTCAGCGTATCCATCCTTTTTGCTGATAATTTATCTGAGATAGACACAACATGGAAAAAATCAACAGTCTGGCATACTCAAATGGAAAACTTGCCTTCTCGTATGATGAAGGTAAAGTTGCAATTCTGGAAATCAAAACCGGAGAAACTACCCGTGTGGGAATAAATTTTAGAAAGCCAACAGGTGCTTCAAGTATTGATATACGGGGTGATTATATTGCTGCATGTAATTATGAGGCAATAATCGTCAACTGGAAAACCGGAGAAACTTTGTTTTCAACACGGGGAACTGGAATGATGCCTGACAGCGTTTTGTTTGCTAACGATAGTAACAAAGTCATTATCACAGGACATGAAGACGTCCTTATATATAATATTGCGACCGGTACTTATTTCAATCAGTTTGTCGGACTAAATGGATTTGTCGATGCGGCTATTCTGGATGATGACACTCTGATGTGTGCTGATTATACGGGTTATGTTCATTTTTTTAGTATGAATAAGTCTAAATCATTCAGGCATTTTGAAGCCGAAGAAGAAGTCTATGGGATGGCAGTAGCAGAACAGGATGGGGTTCTATATCTCTGGAATTTAGCATTTGCGTGCAAATTTGATATTCAGACAGGACAATTCATTCGCTTATTTGCAACTCGAATTATTGACCCTCAAATTGATTCTTATGAAGAAGAGGATCTTCAGTTTGAGTCTGGTATTTTATCTCACCGGAAAGATATGCTCATTTCGGCAGGGCGATCCGATCTAATGTATCTCTGGAATACCACCACAGGTGAGTTAATAAAAACACTCCCCTCGTATTCTGCCGCATTTGCAGTCACAGAAAATAATATCCTGTATACAGGTGGTAAAGAGGGTGGGCTTTATCGCTGGAATCTCGATACCTTTGAAGGTGAAGAAGTCCACATCACCGGATTGGATTAATCTACATACGTTTACAGGAAACTTGCTCATAAAGTGCGGGATAAACAGGGAAAATAACTATGAAACAAGTCCTTGCGAAAAGGTTTCAAAAATTGGCGATGCTAGAACTGCTTAACGGGGTAGTTATCTTTCCAGGCTTTCTCATTTTCATGAGCCGGAATGTGCCGATAACGATTTATTCGATCCTGGCGTTACTTACGGTTTCCGTCCTTTTGATTATTGGTACGATATTTTTCTTCCTGAAATCCCGGGATTTAAAAAATCGTACAAACACCTTGCAACACTATGAGACAGCATTTCGTGCCTTGAGATGGATTATCCCGCTTGCACTGCTAATCGTTTTTATCATTCTCTACGGCAATATTTTTGCCAATCGCACTATAGATACAGACAATCTCCCCGATATAGTCATCAGAAGTTTGTTATTTCTGCTGGCAGTTCTGGAGTACATCAACTATTTTCATCTACAATTGATGTACGACAATCAAAAAGACCTGGCTTATCTCATGCGGCATAAAAGGCTAAAACAGGGTGTCATGGTACGTGAGTTTAACTGGTAGATGCTGATAATCCTCTTTTTCTTCGTGTTCTTTGAGCCTCTCCTGAAAATCGAAATGGGAGAGCGGCGGATGGAATGTATTCCATCCCTACATAATGCCCTGTTGATAAGGGTTTCGTAGGGTTGAGATAAATCTCAACCGTCCAATTTACATCGCTTGTGGTGTATGCTTTCATGGGCAACTTCGTGGTGAAAAATATCTATTAAACAGGCGTTTCTTCCGCACTCTCTTCCAGCAACCAGACATAACAGCCGACCCGTTCAGGATGGTCTTCGATTTCAGCAGTATCAGGAATACCACGCAACAACCACAGAATCATCATATCGCCTCCTGCACCCCACACGAACAAAATCCCGAACCAGAGTAATGTCCCGTTCCCGATGAGCAGGGCAACCAGCACCGGAATTAAGCCGACGACAAATCCGGGCATCCAGATACCTGTTCGATATGCTGAAATGGGAATACGGGCTTTCATATGTGCATAAGGGGTGAGGACTTTCCATTTGACACCGTACTCCACCACATCACGCTGACCGGAGAGGATTTGCCAGGTTAGACCATGTAGCGCTTCATGCAGGACAATGCCGCCGATGAACAATGCCAGAAACAGGAGCGGATTACTATAGATGAAGGTCGTCCCGGCACTCAAACTGTCATAATCATGAATCAGCAGAAATAGCGGCACAAATACCAGCAGAACAGGTACAGCGAACACAATACTCAGGACATTCGCCCATATGATCGAGAGTGAACGGTCTAACTTTCGCGATGACATGATGAAACTCGTTTCAATGAAAGATGATAAAAAACATCCCCATTATAAGAGTTCAAACAGTGCAAAAGACTATCAATTCTGTCTTAAGTGAATTTTCGAAAGTTTTTAGCCAGAGAATCTCATCTGATGTAGTGGCATACCGACAGTGTGCAGCTACGATGACTAAAGATTTTCAGTAACTTACTTAGCTTGCGAAACCTTGATTGACCAGTTCATGATGCAATTGGGCGCATTGTGTTAATGCACTACCATAATAGAACTCAACTTCGGTGATGTGCCCGTTATCAAGTTCCTGATAAGCATGAATCAGATAAGTAATCGCACGAATGAGGTATTCCCGCATGGCAGCCGCCCGGTCAGGATAGACTGTCTGCTGCACTCTCATCAGGGCTTCAGGCAATATCTCCTGCGCCTGTCGGACAGCTTGATAGTTCATTTCCTGTGGTGACGTGGTAATATTCTTTTCGAGCATAACGGCATAGGGGTAAACAACGTCCCACCATTCTGCAACTGTGATGTCTTGAATATTTAGAATCTGTGCCATGATTGAAAATACCTTGATACAATGTGCTTAATTCAACTTAATGCCTATTTTACGACAGTTTTATTGAAAAAGAATTAAGACATCAGGTTTTTTACAAATAAAAACAATTTTGTTATCAGTTTTTTATGTTAGATAGTCAGCAGGACAAATTTATCATGTGGATGGACGAAGAAATTCACGAACACGCCTTCACCTGCCCCTATTGTTGGGAGACAATTACGATGTTGCTGGATACAACTTTGCGCTCTCAATCTTATGTGGAAGATTGCGAAGTGTGCTGTAACCCGATTCAGCTTCATTATGAACATAGTATCGACGGCTTCTTAATTCACTTTGAAGCCCGCCCTTTGAATGGATAAGATATGCAAAATTTCGCAAAAGAGATTAAAGATTTACACCAATTTTTTGAAGATTACCTATCCGGCAAACTTCCGGCTGATGATTTAACACCCTTTGAGAGTGTTCTCGACAGTGGTTTTACGATTGTTACATCCGATGGAGCAGTCATGACCTATGATGACATCGTTGGCTATGTGCGGGATGGACACAATCAACGCCCTGATTTTACTATCTGGACAGAAAATGTCGCTTTGAAACAGCATGTGAATGGCATGGTTGTGGCAACTTATGAAGAATGGCAGCGCATTAATGGTGTCACGACCTCACGCACCAGCACCGTCGTATTTAAGGAAGATGCTGATGCGCGAAATAGTGTCATCTGGCTACATGTGCATGAATCTGGCTTAAAAGAAGTCGATTAGTTGCCCCGGGTCATTTCCAGTGCCAGCGATGGATAATCTGTAATCACGCCATCAACACCATAATCAATCATACGCTGCATCTGTTCTGCTGTGTTGATTGTCCAGGGATAGAGCACGACATTGCGCCCATGTGCCTGATTGACAAATGGCTGTGAAATGACCTGCAAATCTCCGCTATATTCTGGAATCATGAAAGCCTCCATCGGTGGTGTCCATGCTGAACCCAATCGAACATAGCTAAAGACAAAGAACGTGAGCACTTCCGGTTCAACGGCAGCTGTTGCAACTTCGGGACAGGCGTCGCGGAATTCTTGTATTGCAAGCGGACTGAATGAAGGCACAATCGTGAGTTCTTCGCGGTTATACTGGCGAATCAGGTCACAGAGGTCTTGAGCAATCGAGGGTTCTTCCTGCTTGATTTCGATTGAAATCGGCGTGTCAGGGAATGTGATGAAGACCTCTTCGAGTGCCGGGATGGTGTGCCCCTGTCCGCGATAAGGAAATTCACCGGAATCCAGTAATTCATGTTCTGCGAGAGTGGGCCAGTTATACCCGGCATCGAGTGTCTGTAATTCAGCGAGGGTCATCTCATTGACGCGACCTGTGCCATCGGTTGTGCGATCTACTGTTGCATCATGAATCACGACAATTACACCATCGGAACTGCTATGCACATCCATTTCGAGGATATGAACGCCCATTGCATGAGTCTGTTCAAAGGCATACATCGTATTGGACGGAAATTCGCCATCACCGCCCTGATGTGCCAGAACGATCATTTCATCCTGTGGCAAATTCGCGAAAAATGGATGATCGGGACGGGGTTTTGCAATCGCAATCATGATACCGATGACAACGACGGCAATCAGAATAATCACCCCGATTACGATACCGATCCACTTTAAAATCTTTTTGAGCATGTGTGTCTCCAGCAATATGTGTGTACTGAATGGAGATTTTACCGCAACAATCGCACAGGACGATAACCATAATCGAGATGGGTTTTGAGGAAATTGCAGGCAGTAGGGAATGAACGACTGCCTGCAATGAAGGTCTCTTAACCAATTATTTTGTATTCAAACTTAACATCACCGTGCAATGCTTCACCGCGATGTTGAATCGTGAAAGAAAATTCAGCATCATCAATTTTATCTGCTGGAAGTGCATCGAGAGGGAAGAATGCTTCGACATCCAGGTGGGTCAGACAGTTCGCGCAATGGACTACATTCCGGCGGCTGAGGACTGAATGATGTCCCAGATAGTATTGCTTATCGCCAATCTTTGCGTATGCTCTCAATACAAATGACCCCTGGAAGGTCGCCCGATCAATACCACTAACAAACAGGGTCTTTGAACGAGACTTTTCATCTACCTCTGCCATGGCAAGGACACCTGGATCGGAGAATGAGCCATCGCTATAGGTATAGTTCAACTGTGTTTCAATGTTGATGCAATCACTTGATGTGTAGGCAACCGCCGCACCACTTTCAATTGCTTTTTTGAACGGATTAAGTGGCGTCTTCATGTTGAGCGGTGTATTGGGAGCAATACCCGGTGTTGGTCCCTGACTATCGCTGGAGCTTGTGCCATAATATCCTGAAATAATCTCAAAGTTATCTGTATAACCATTATGCCCCTGCCATAACCAGAACATACGATCCACATTGCAGTGATGGAAGAAAAAGATTGGATCCATTGCAGCCGTGTTGTTCTCACCCATATCACCATTAGCCCCTGCGATGATGCCGAACTCCGGTCCAGCACCCGCCATGTCAAATCCGCCAACAGCTAAGTGAATATCATTGTGGGGGTCTTCCAGAGGGACAACAATATCCGCACCTGTTGATGCACGATTCCATGCACTTGCCGACGTTGTATTGGAAAAGACCGTATAATTCGGGGCTTTCAAAGAATTTTGAAAACGTTCATAAATCCCCATTTTTCCTTTTGGCGTTGTCGCCTCTGGATCTTCTGGCGGAGCACCTTGCAACCATTGGATGATATTGTTATTCAGATCAGGAATCAGTTGCTCCGGTTTGAATTGTGCATTGTGCTTTTCGCTTGCCTCACGTGCTTCCGGTGTTCCAACCAGACCGGACAACGGATAGCGGACAGTTTCGTATCCTTCAGGTTTTGCCCAACTTCGATTATCCAACCGAAGATCATCTGACAGAGCCAGAGGCAATACAAAAGAGCGTAACGGGTTATCAATCGTTTTACCCGCCAGTTCACCATTGTATTCTGCATCACTAAATGTAAATTCTTTTCGGGTTAAACTATCGGGAATACCTTTATCCATTGATTCCTGGCTCGTTTCATCCCAATAAGGCATCATTACATCGGGCACAATACTTTGTAGCGCCTGTTCAATGACAAGTACGTAGATGCGATGCCAGGTCGGGAACAATACATTCCCATGATTACAATACCCGCCCCAGTAGAGATAAGTATCTTCTTCCGGGAGCGCCTCAACGCGGGGACGATAAACAAAAGGTTCGCCATGATAACCACCAATCTGGAAAAACGAATTGGGATTTTCAGGTGGTAATTCTTTAATGCCTTTCCATGCACGCATTAAGTCTTCAAGTGGCTTCTTATTATCATTTTGATACATCTCTTCAAGTTCACGAACCGAGTGACGTATTTTAAGCTTCGACACTTCTCGCATGACTGACCTCCCGATAATTTATATGAAATTAAATTATTTTGAACATGTAAATGAATGATACTTTATAGTTAGATAAATAACAAATGTATTATAATTATATTTTGATCAAGGAGGCATTAAGACCCGAGGATAGCTTTTTAAGTTGATGACCGTGAGATTATGATGTCATGCCGTGCTCAATTTGAGAAATATTTTTGAGCCGATTATAGCTAATTTTGAGGATTTTCCGTTTCCGCACGCAATAGTTCTTCTGTCGTATTCATCCAGCGCATCAATAATTTGCCTGTTATCAATCCGAAAACGACACTCGCCGGAGAAAAGAGCAGGGGAATCGGTGATTGCAAAATCGGAACAGTAATAATAGCCGTGACGATACCCGCCAGCATATTCACCGGAATCCAGAGATAAGCCTTGTCATCCAGCATCGCAACCAGCACAAACGCTTGCACCAGTGAAAGAATCCCGCTAAAGATTAATGCCGCCAGAATGAGTGCCAGCCACAGATTGAAAAATCCCAGCAGGACAAACACACCCGCCGGAAAAATCGCGATTCCCCCTGCAAGGCTTGAATAGATACTCCATTTATAGCGCAGAGGCATTTCCTCTTTTGTGAAGAGACACCATGCCTGTGCGATACTCAATCCAGCAGTAATGACCGCCCCGGAGAGCAATATCCCCGGAAAACCAATCAGCCAGATGAGGATTCCTGCTAAAATCAGACCACTATTCCAGCCGATGACATTGGCAACTGTCCACCGAAAGAGCCAGTATGCTTGCCACCATTGCTGCACCCGGGTCAGCATGTTGAGTGTTTTTTGCTTCATGAGAGTAAATCTGCTGCGCCGAGAAGTGCGGCTTTTGTCCCTAATTCGCCTCTGACCACAGGGACACTCACGCCGGATTCCAGTGCGTCACCGAATAAAGGATAAGCGTTGGCAATTCCACCTGAAACCAGCAATGCCTCTGCCTGAAAACTCTCTAAAAAGGGTTGGACAAAACAGGCTAAATCTGCGCCAAAGCTCACAAATGCTTCTTTTACAGTATCATTGTTCTCTGCTGCTTGAGCCGCCTCCGCAACTGTGGGGAAGGATATGCCAGCTTCTTCAAACCGGGCAAGTAACCCGCGTGTCCCGAACCATTCATCTGCCTGTTTCCCGCGAAATTTTACCGGAAAGAGAAAACCACCGTCGGGAATGCCCTCACCGGATTTCACCCGTTTGCCATCTTCGATAAAGGATGAGCCAATGCCTGTTCCGAGTGTTAATCCGATGAAGCGAGAGAATGGTTGACCCGCGCCATAGACTGCTTCCCCGACCAGTGCAGCTTCAGCATCATTACGAAAGCGAATCACTAAATCAGGGTCATTCACCCGTTCACGAATCGCTGCGCCAATATCCACATTAAAAATTGCTTCGTACTTATCGACACCCTGAATCAAGCTGATGCCATTGTCATAATCAAATGGCGAAGGAAAACCGATTCCGACGCCCCGCACGGAGTCATATTTGTCGAGATAAGCCTGTACCACTTTTGCAAGTGTACTGAGGATATGTTCGGCTGAGCCTTTACTATCCAGAGCCATACTCTGAATTGACTGTACCTCGCCCGATGCTGTGACGATACCGCTTTTAACCGAACTTCCGCCGACATCAAGCGCAATAATGACAGATGAGGACATAATTTAAATTCCTGCTATGAATGGAAATGAATCGCATTTTTATTATAACGTGAATATCCCATTGTTCGAGATCTATCCTTATGCTCTATAAATGTGCTTCGTTATATAATACAGATAGTCAATTACTATTTTGCATCATATCCTCAATAAAGGCTGATACCAATTTGAAGAAAGAATTTATGGGAAATAATCAATTTCTATTTGTAATCGGTGCTCAGAGATCAGGGACAACCTATCTATATAAAATGCTTGAAGCCCATCCTGAAATTGAGATGGCAAAACCCATGCGTCCCGAGCCAAAATATTTCCTTCGTGATGATATAGCTACTCTGAAACCTTCTGATTATGAAGAAATGTATTTTGCCGATTCAGAGTCAGTAACCTGGCGTGGTGAAAAATCAACAACCTATCTCGAAAGAGTATATGTAGCGGAACGCATTAAATCGTGGTTTCCTGATGCAAAGATTGTCATCATGCTCCGAAACCCTATTCATCGTGCGGTCTCCAACTATTACTTCACGAAAAAACATGGTCTGGAGCCTTTACCGCTGGATGAAGCGCTCTACAATGAAGAACATCGCCGCGATGATTATGACAAAACAAAAATCTCTGCGTCCCCTTATGCTTATCTACAGCGCGGACATTACATTAATTATTTGCAGGAGTGGGCAGAAATCTTCCCGCGTGAGCAAATGATTATCAACATTTTTGAGGAATTTGTTGGCAATTTGAAAGCTGTTCAGGCGATGTATGCCCGGCTGGATATTGACGCTGCCTATGTGCCGGATGAACACAAACTGGTTGTGAATGCCAGTCAGGACGGTGACAATAATATCGATATTTCATCAGAACTGGAACAATATTTGCACGCTCACTTTGAAGAGGCAAATCATGCTCTGGAAAAATGGCTTGGACGCTCTATTCCGTCGTGGAAGCCTGATCTTTAACCATCTCTGCGCGTGTTCGTTCATTTAATTCGATCAGTTGTCCCATTGAGAGGTTTTCATAGAAAAGCGCCCCTAAACCGATGATCGTTGTCATCAAGAGATAGCGTAAACGGATGAGAATAACAACCACCAGCGCAACATTATGTTCAACACCATAGATTTGTAAGGCGACTAGAATCGAAAAATCCAGTGTACCGATACTACCCGGTAAGGCAGGCAGGATACGTCCGACCCCTCCGGCGACGGTGATGGCTATCGCAATCGTAAATATTAAATCATCGACCAATCCGATCATCATTAGCCAGGTCGATAGTGCTAATCCCACCCAGTATAGGAGCGTCAGTAAAACGGATACCACCAGCCCCTCCATATTATGCAATGTTTGGAGACCTCTTGCAATTTGCTTGATGAATGTTTGTATACGCGGATAACGCTGGATAAAAGACCAGCTTGTCGCCCGTGTGAGCAATAACAAAACGATAACAGCAATAATGACGACAACTGACAGAGCAATGAGCATCGGAAGATATTCACGTAGAGCAGGTGTTAAGACAAACAATGTTGCGCCGATAAGAAGTAGTCCAGCAACATCCATCAATTGACTGAGGAAAACCATTGATAGACCTGTTGCAATTTGTACATCATCTTTTTGACGTAATAGCGCGACCCGCAATAATTCTCCGAGACGTAAAGGCAGCAACATACTGGCAAAATTCCCGAGAAAAAGGCTATTCATCGCTGTCGATAGCTGACAGTCACGGTTCAGTAGCACCCATGTACGCCAACCCTGAATAGCAGTTAGCAAAATGACAATCGCCAGTGATCCGATAAAATAAAGTGTGTTTGCCTCCTGGATAGCATTCCAGAAAGCATCTACATCAATGCCGGAGATGAGATATGCTAGCCCGAGCACACTCAATATTATGGATATGATCGTGATACCACGTTGTCTGCGTTGAGTATTTTTTTGTTTGATTGTACTATCTGTCATTGTTTTTGAGCCACAAGTAGAAGTGAACCACCGAAGGGAAAAGGCATACCCGTTTTCAAGAGAACGGTTTCCATCTGCAAAATCATGCTTATTGTCTTATTCAGAAGGGGATGCACATCCAGTTCTGTCAAACGGTCAGGACGTTCCTTTGCCTGATTCTGAACATAGCGTGAGGCAAGCATCATCGGGAAAATGAGAGAGATAAATGAGTTGATGTAACGTATTTTGTATCCGGCTTCTTCGACCCGTGATACAAGATCCTGGCGACTATAGCGACGAACGTGTTCTTTGTATTCATCTGCCACACTCCACAGAAAACGATGCTGCGGCACAGTCAACAATAGAATGCCATCTGTTTTCAAAATACGGTAAAATTCTTCCAGTACACGCTCATCTTCTTCGATATGCTCAATTACATCAAACGCGCCGATCACCTCAAATCCGGCAGTGAAGGGAATGTTCCGGGCATCAAACTGGAAAAAATTGCCATCGGGCACCCGTTGTCTTGCAAAGTAAAGCCCCTCCGCGAAGAAATCAGCCGCAACCATATCTGCATCGGGGAATGCTTTGCTGACAGCTGATAAGATATTGCCTGTACCGCAACCAATTTCCAGAAAATTATCAATAGAGGGTTTAAATTTCTGCAACACATACAGAATTGCGCGTTTACGTGCCTCGAACCAATAGTGTCCGTCTTCCAGCTTTGCAAGGGGCGCAAAATAAGAAGCATCATAGCCTGTTTCTGTTTTTGATTGTGCGCTGTCGTCCGTGATTTGATCGGTCATGGATTGTCCTGTGTATTGTTGCTACCTGCTACTGTATATAGATAAATATCCCATGCAGAATCAGGATGCTGGAATAAATGCAAAAATTGATACCCGGGATTGGCATCTGGATCAATTTCAACTGCCGAGAAGATATATTCACCACCTGCATCTGTAAAGGCATCTAAATTCAGGTCTAAATCTTCTAAGACAATATCGTTTCCGCCATAATTCAAGAAGTTCCGCCCTAATTGCTCAACGTAGATATATGCCCGGTGTCCCCAATCATCAAAATAGCGACTTAAATCGGCTGATTTATCTAATTCCCCTGCAATGATCTCGCGGAAAGCATGTTTATAGGCAAGTGGATAATTCGAGATGTATCCATCCAGAGTATAAAATCCATTATAGCGTGCAATGGATGGGTGAATACCAATACTGACCACCCGATAGTCTTCCAGAGGACGTCCGATAAATGCTTCAATTTCGTCAAATTGCTCTTCTGCGAAAAATGCCTCATATGTCGGTGTTTGACGATTTGACCATAATTCATAAAAAGACATTGTAAAGAGAATTTGCACACCGAGCAGAAATAACACCCACTTTGTCCCTGATTTAAATGTGCTCTGGATAGTCGCAAGACCTGTGGCAAATAGAATAAACCACAATAGTGGATGCAGAAAATGAAAGCGACCAAGATTCAGAGGCAAAATCCGCATCAAAGGCGCAATCACCGGATTTAATCCCGCCAGACGCCATAAGCCATAAATCACCGATGTCACAAAGATGAACAGCAAGATTGCCATGACAAATCGCAGGGTTTTCTTGGATGTTGAAGTAACCCATTGATACCCTGCTAGCAAGAGAACAGGCAGGATCACAATGTAATGCAAACTATGAGCATGATACTGTCCGAATACGAAAACTTTCACAATCTGTAACAGGCTTTCTTGAAGGGTTTCCACATGACTGAAAACTATCTCGGAACGATGTGATACATAAGATGAATCAATGACCATGCCAATCAACAGGCGATAATGCGTCAGTAAGGCGAAACTCCCGAATAGCACTATTCCGATGATAAATTTCCAGGGGATACGCTTTTTAGAAACCATATCGTACAGAGCAATCAAACTGACGAGCACCAGGAAGAAAATCCCCGAGTGCATCAGCGCGATATGGGTTGGCAGGAGGATAATCACAAGCCAGTGATAAAAGCGGGTACTATCATCCCTTAATGAGAGGAATGCCCACAATAATAAAGGTAATCCCGCCACAGCAAGCCCACCAAAAGCCCAGAAGGGCAGCAGGGCATAAGACAGTGCGACACCTGCCTGTATCAAACGCATGTCCCGACCCGGTGTAATGTGTGCCTTGAGCAATAAATACATGCCAATCAGCGCAACAAATGCCTGAAATATCCGCAGGACAATGTATGCAGTTAGCGGTGGGAATAAAATAAACAGCAGGGTATCTAACGAGAGTTCCGACGGCAATGACCCCCGTGGAATCCCACCCATAAATGACTCAATAACGGTATCATTTGAAGCAAATAGCGTACCACTTTCAAGCAGGGTGGTATAGCGAATGATATTTGCATCCAGATTATCATGAATCAATATGTGGGAATCACCCTGTAAAATCAGATAGGGCAAACTCTGTATCAGAAATAAGATCACCGCAGCAATGATAATTACGCGGTGATTGGATAGTAGTGAAGATTTATGGTCATCCTGCTTAGCAGATGTTTCGATGTGTTCCATGTTTCAATGACTTTCCATAAGCAACAATTATTGGACTCCGGTCAGCACCTCATCTGTCTTAGTTTGATGAAGATAGCGGATATGATATAGCTTTTCATGACTACTTTGCTGGATAAGACGCAGGACATATTCGCCCAGCATACTGACAATTGTGATATTAATCCCGCCAAAAAATGAAATTGCCAGGAACATTGACGCCCAGCCAGGAACCGTTGTCCCGATAATTAGTGCGCGTAAGAGGGCATAGCCACCGATCAAAAATGCCAGAATCGCTGACACAAAGCCAATAACACTCACAACTCGCAATGGATAGGTAGAATAGCTAAACAAAATGCGGAATACAAGCGTTGCAATGCGGACGATATTGTAATTACTCTGCCCGACTTTGCGCGGATGATGATCAACCATGACATTGGCTCTTTTATGAGAAAACATCAAAGTTAACCCCGTGATATAGGGGAACAGTGTACGATAGTCTTTAATACGTTCTACCACACCTCTATCCATAATGCGGAAATTACTGACAGTGAGGTCAGACGGTAAGTTAAAAATACCCTGGTTGATACGATAAACAACGCGGCTACCCAGTGTACGCACCTGCGAATGTTGTTTGATGCGGAATTTGCCGTAAACCACATCATAGCCTTCCAGAATACGATGCACCAGAGCTTCAATCTCGCCGGGGGGATTCTGTAAATCATCGTCCATTGTAATTGCGAAATCGCCTGTCACATGATGTAAACCGGCATAAATTGCGGTATGCTGACCATAATTGCGTAATAAATCAATCACAATAAGATTCGGGTTGGCATCGGCAAGTTCACGGATGATTGTCCAGCTATTATCAGGGCTACCATCGTTCACCAGAACGATTTCATATTGCCAGTCTTTTCCGGTAAAAAAATCAACAGTTTGTTGGATCGTTTCATTGATAATGTCTTCACTGTTGAAGACAGGGATAATGACACTATACTTATAATCGAGGGGGTTCTTCATAGAAAAAATAGCGCAACTCCGTTGATTGATGCGGGGAGGGAGCGCTACCTCCTTTATTGGCGATAATTTTCTATAACGTTCGCTGAAAGTCTACCAGAGTTTATAACGATTAATCCTTAAGATATACGTTAAGTCATTGACTGTAAATATTTATAATCCGGGAAAAATGGGGCGAATTTCTGTTAATGTGCTAGACTTATCAGGGAGAGATTCACAGGGAGAGATAGCTTATGGCTGGTACACCACAGGAAACCCCGCTTGATATGCAAAATAATTTTTCATCTGCGCCGCGCTGGGATGATCGCACCGCACTCTTTATGGGTGTCGGCTTCACGATTTTACTGGTCGTGCTGGGTGTTTTGTTCTGGACGGTGATTCCCTTTGCACTCGCAACCAGTATCGTTGCCTATCTCCTGAATCCAATTACCAATTTCTTTGATAGACGTGTCACCTTCGGGCGGCGTGGCTGGTCGATTTTACTGACATTCCTGTTGATTGTGGTGGTTGTCTTTCTTGTCTTTGTGATGATTGTGCCACCTCTGGTTGAACAGAGTATCAACAGTATTCAGCAACTGTATAATGAACTGGTCATTCTTGTCACCGAACCTTATGAGCCGATTCCGGTTGTTCGTCATCCTGATACCGATGAACTGATTGCACTCTCCGATTACATCAATATTTTGCTGGAACAACAGGGCTTTGAAGTATCGCAGGAATGGTTTCTGGAAGCCGGACGCAATCTCAATATTGATCGCGACACGATTATGCAAATCTTCAATATTGGCGGGAATGTGACCGGTAACATTCTCGGGTCTGTCTTTAGCCTTGCGGGGTCAGCCCTCGGTTTATTGTTCAGTAGTCTGTTTTTCATCACTATTTTAGCGACTCTGCTCGGTGGCGCGAATACGATTCCCGGTAAATTGATTTCTTCAGTCCCGGACGGTTATCAGGATGATGCCCGTCGTTTACTCGCTGATTTAGGCGGCGTCTGGGATGGCTATGTGCGCGGGAACTTCACCCTCGGCTTAATTATGGGGGGGGCGATGTGGCTCTTAGCGGTGATACTTGGCTTGCCGAATCCGCTATTCTTGGCATTTATTGCCTTCTCAATGGAATTCATCCCCAATATTGGTCCCACAATCTCGATGGTAGCGGCGGTTGCTCTGGCTCTGGTTAGTGCATCCAATACCTTTGGATTACCCACCTATGCGCTTGCAGGTCTGGTTGCAGTCATCTGGATTATTCTGCAACAACTGGAAGCGATTGTGCTTGTGCCGCGTATCGTCGGGGAAAATTTACAACTCCATCCGGCGATTGTGATTCTCGCAGTGATATGGGGTGGTACATCCGGTGGTGTACTCGGTGTTATTATCGCACCGCCGATTGTCGCCAGCATCCGCATCATCCTGCAATACATGTACGGACGCCTGACCAGACGCGAAGCCTTCATGTCTCACGATGACGAAGACGAATTGGAGCAGATTGGTACGAATATCCAGAAAGCCATCCAATGGATACGCGATCGTTTCAGCAAACGCAAACAAGCACCTGAACCGGAAACGGACTAATTATTTCATGACCTCTTATGCAATTTTCAAGCTGTACAAATCAATGCTTTGTAGGCTTGGAGGAAAATAGTCGCTAAGAGAGGTCTATCATTATGGTCAAACGTATCGAACCGGGCGAAGGACAGGAATCCGTCTGGGATTATCCCCGTCCACCACGTGTTGAGAAAACATCGAAAACACTCAAAGTCATTTTTAATGGTGAAGTCATTGCAGAAACAAACGATGGCTATCGCGTGCTGGAAACCAGTCATCCTCCGACGTATTACATTCCGCAAAAAGACATCAATATGGATTATCTGGAAGGCACATCCCGCCGTACATTTTGTGAGTTCAAAGGCGCGGCAAGCTACTGGACAGTGACTGTTGGCGAAAAATCCGTATCGAATGCCGGATGGAGCTATCAAAATCCTGCGAAAGGCTATGAAGCAATCAAAGGATATATCTGTTTTTACGCCAGTAAGATGGATGCCTGTTATGTTGATGGAGAAGAAGTTCAGGCTCAGGAAGGCGATTTCTACGGTAGCTGGATAACATCTGACATCGTCGGACCCTTTAAAGGCGGACCCGGCCACGTGGCTGGTAGGGCATGGCAAAAATTTCCCGACAGGTTATCATGATAGGCATTAACGACACTGTAGAGGATGAAGCGCTATGCAGGCAGTATATTTTGAGACATTTCAAGGGGATGTAAGCGTTGAAACGCTGGACGACCCGACACCTGAATCACACGGGGTTGTATTAAAGGTTGAAGCGACGGGCTTATGCCGCAGTGATTGGCATGGCTGGATGGGGCATGATTCCGATATTGTATTGCCCCATGTTCCCGGACACGAACTCGCTGGAACAGTGGTCGCCATTGGCAAAGATGTGACGCGCTGGAAAATCGGCGACCGTGTGACAACCCCCTTTATCTGTGCCTGTGGAACTTGCCCTCAATGTGCAAGCGGTAATCAGCAGGTCTGTGATAATCAGATGCAACCTGGATTCACGGATTGGGGTTCATTCGCGGAATATGTTGCACTCTCTTTTGCCGATACCAACCTTGTCGCGATGCCTGAATCCATGTCATTTGATCTTGCCGCTAGTCTCGGATGCCGCTTTGCAACCTCATTCAGAGGCGTTGTTCGACAGGGACAGGTCAGTGCCGGACAATGGGTCGCTGTGCATGGATGCGGAGGAGTCGGGTTAGCTGCGATCATGATAGCAAAAGCAATCGGCGCACAGGTTATCGCAGTTGATATTAACGAACAGGCACTCGCGAAATCCCATGCAATTGGTGCTGATATTGTCCTCAATGCCAGCGAAACAGATAGTGTCGTTGAAACCATCCGTGAGATGACTTCCGGTGGCGTGCATGTCTCATTAGATGCGCTTGGCAACCGTGAAACCTGTTTTAACTCGATTGCGAATTTACGTAAACGGGGCAAACATATTCAGATAGGCTTGATGGCTGGTGAGCATAGTAATCCACCGATTCCGATGGGTCAGGTGATTGCTCATGAATTAGAGATTTATGGCAGTCACGGAATGCAAGCTCACGATTATCCCGCTATGATGCGAATGATCGACTCCGGCGCATTACAACCGGAAAAACTCATCACCCGCAAAATTTCACTGTCCGACACGCCACATGAACTGATGAACATGAACAATTTCCAAAATATAGGCGTGACCATCATCGACCCGTTTCAGTAAACCATGAATAGAGCAGGCATCATCAAGTGATACCTGCTCTATTGCATTATTCAATATCGTTTGCACATCGGAAACCAATTGTTGCATCAAGATATTCTAAATCATCATATGTTGATACAGTATATGTAGTCGGGAAAGTTTCATCTGCCCACGAACCTCCCCGTGTCATCATGATAGCCATTTCTTCCGATTCATCTACCTGTACCCACTCGGCAACATTTGCAAGCAGGTTAGCTGCTCCAACCCAGGAAACTGAATCAGGCATTTCGGTTACTGCTAATGGAGCATCTTGTGCCTCGCCGTAAACGATATTGTCAGGAATCGGACGATTTTGTGACCAGGTATAAATGAGACTATCCGGTCCGCGTGCAGCAAATTCCCATTGCATATCGGAAGGCAAATCACCACCACGAAGCTCACAGTAAGTCTGTGCATCGCTTATGCTGATATTCGTAAGCGGTAATTGTAGATTATTAACTGAATCCGGTATCTCAAAATTGTCAATTAAGGAGGCGTACAGTTCATAACTCACCTCATAACGATCTAACAGAAATGCGGTGTCGATACAGACTTCTGTAGACGCTTCCGGCGCACCTGCGAAAAAACAACCTTTTGGAACAACAGCCATTTCGACACCATCGACCATATATATCTCCGGTATCCACCCGGAATTCGTTACAACTATTGGAATCTCATCCTGTCGTGGTAGGAAAACTACTGTCGGTTCTGGCATCGGTGTCGCCGTTGGCTCAGGGTCACCACCAATAGTGATTGTGCATAGATTGCCTTCATCCAGACTGCCACAACCACCTAGAGCTGTTTCATCGTCAAAAACAGCAAAGCTTACCGGTTCTATATCATTTGTATTCCACCAGAAACGATCCGAGCGGTTCAAACTCTGGGTGATATTGAATGCGGCATCGCAATTCGATGGATATGGCTCATCCCGTCCAATTACCTCTAATATCAAACAGGTCGGCGGTGACAAGCTATCTAGAAACAGGAAAAAATTCTCATACTGATATAGATAATAGACTGAATTATCGGGGGTACGGAAATTTAAATCCATCAAGGATACAGTTTCGGTACCTGATACAATGATGACAAAAACATTTTCACTGGCAAGAATCTGTATCTCAAATTGATTCAATTGGGCAGTAGAAATACCACCTGGTATCATTGTCCAAAGGCATAGAAAAAGCACTACAATTGCTTTTTTCATTACTGTACCCCACATTCAAAATTCCGGTCATAGTCTTCAAGGAAGAAACTATATTTGCGGACAGTATCTGTAGCCACACTGACTTCAATGGCACAGGCGCGGTTTACAAGGTCATTAGCGCCATCATAATCACCCCATATATTTTCTAACCAGGCACGTGCAATCATAGCGTTGACTGAAAGTGGATCTAAGCCTGTTTCTTCATCTAACACGAGGTCTAAGGTTGCGGCAGCATTGCTAAGTTCTCCAAGGTAAATCTGAATAAAGGCTTTATCAACATACCAGTATGGATTTTGAGGCTCAATCTCGATGGCAAGGTTGATATTATCCAATGCCAGTCCGGGACGTCGCCACCACAGGTAAGCAAAAGCGAGCTCGCGGTAGTATCATGCTTCCTGTGGTGAACGGAGAATAGCATTATCTAGGGCATCTATCTGTGCAATAACATCATCCTGTCTCCTATAAATATCTGACAAGCGATAATATAGATGTGCTATTTCCCGATTCGTCAACCCGCTCAGCGCCAGCCCATTATTAACTTCGATAATTGCCATTTCAGGGTTACCACGTGACATATAGATATTGGACAGAGCAATGTAAATTGATGCTTCCTGAGAAGGTGTTATTTCCTCAACCTCTTCCAGTGCCGATCTCAAAATGTCGATAGCTTGTTCGAAAACTTCATTCATTTCCTCAATATCATCATTGGATAACTCGTTAAAGGCTTCCGAAACTAGCACATCCGAATATTCGATATACAAACTTGTTTGTGTATCAGAGGAAATATCCGGTAAAGCAAGCCCCTGTTCGATGATTTCGACAGCACGGCCGAAATCTCCTTGTCCGATATAAACACTAGCTAAAAGGGTATAGGCGTTAAAATTGTTGCTATCAATTTCAGGGTTTTTCTGGATTGCCTGTAAAAACCAGTCCTCAGCCATAACGAAACGAGTACTGGCGCGTCGGATTGCCCTGTCATTAAGTGTGATATATTGCTCATCATCTTCGGTGAGTTCCATCCGCCGTAATGTTTCTCGCGAGGTGTTGAGTATATCTTGCCCATGCCGGAGATAGACATAACCCAAACCGATATATCCACTATTATCAGGCAATATATCGGGGTTTTCTTCATCGCCCACAGCTTCTAAATATTGTGTATCCAATTCATCACGCAGGTCATTGAAGACATCTATAGCATCCTCATAGCGCCCCACATCAGCGTAAGTGTAACCCAGGTTGCGTATCGCAATGACACTTGATGAGTCTGCCTGTATTGCATCCTCATATAAAGGTATCGCTTGCGAATGTAGACTGCGTCTACTATAACAAACCCCCTTATTGTTAAATAGATAGGAGGGTATATAACCGAATACATCTTCAGCTATTTCGATTGCCGCATCATGGGCAAGTACACATTGATGATAATCTTCATTATCGTAGTATACAAAAGCAAGCAAAGATAAGGCATCAAAATAGGTTGCATCAAGGTCAATTGCTTCTCCTAGACTGCTGATTGCCTCGTCAAATTCACCAAGGCTGCGCTGAGCGATTGCAAGTTGATACCAGGTTTCAGGTTGACGGTCGTTGATTTCCAATGCCGACATGTAAGATGTAACAGCATCATCGAATAGTCTACGCTCAAGATAGACCTGCCCGAGTAAATAATATGGTGTCGGGTCGCGGCGTGATACGGCGGCAAATTCTTCAAAGTCATGTATCGCACGATCATAATCCGAGTCTGACTCAATATCTGCCAGGAAAGCTTCACCACGCAGACGATATAATTCCCCCTCGCGACCGCTATCCTCTTCGTTAAGACCTTTCGTCAGTAGATCAATGGCGAGAGTACTCTCACCGATATCAATAAGTTCAGGGGCTAATTCATCAACTATCGTATCAATATCCAGTTCGGATTCACCATCGATCATCTTGTTTGCATTTTCACGCAGCATTGCTTCACCATTATCTATTTCCTCTGCAACGGTTGCTGCGATTGCTATCCGAACTTCATAATCAAAATAACAAGGCGCAAAACCATTATCACTGCGACCTCCGCCCGAACAATTCCCGATTAGTTCCGGGTCTTCAGCTCCCGCATATCGATTAATAATTAAGGCTCGTGTCTGAACGCGATGGGCATTCCACCAGAACAAGTCTCGATTTTGAACCTCTGCTCTATAGGTAAGGTCTTCAGTACAATCCAGTGGTGGTGGCACATCAGTATCGACAACATGGATATGTAAACAAAGAACACCACTTTCAAGCGGTTCATCCCATACTAAATCTTGTCCATCCGGAAGTGTGAAGGGCAACTGTGTCAGATTACGACTTTCCAGACGTGTTACAACAGTACCTGCATTACTGCTATCTGTTCGTAAACCAACATACTTGAAACTCATATCTGCGATGTTAAACGATATTGAGCTTTCCACAACAATGGTCATTGTTTCGTCAGTGAATACGAGACTAATTTCTGCGGTATTACTCTGTGCCTGGCTTACACCGATCAAAAAAGTAACTGATATAACAATCAAGATAAGTAGTTTTATTGCCTTCTGTTTCATTATTATTGTCTCCTAAAGTATTCCTTGTTTTATTGACAATTTTCACTTACAAGGGAGCATTCCCATGTGTTTGTTGAATTCAATTCACTAATGACTATATTTTGATTTGTCCAGCCGCTATTACCACTACGTACCTCCTCTGTATTTTCATCCGTACACCGATTATCGGCGATGTTGCCTCCAGGACCGCCACTTCTATCCGTTCTTATCAGGCAAAAACATTCTGCCCTATCGGTGATATCCGTGTCCGGGACATAAATCTCATTGAATCCAATTTCAATTCTCACACCTCCTTCCGCAAAACCGCCATCCACACAAAATGCAATCCAATCAACACTATGAACAAGGTAAGCAACCGGTGCAGGTGTGAGGACCGGCGTTTCAGGCAGTGAAGTAATTCCAATCTCTGCCGTCGCTGTCACGATTGAACTAGTCATTGATTGAGTATTTGTCGCTGGAATAATATTAGTCAAAGTTGGCTCAACTACACTATCTGTAGCTGTTTCCGATAAGGGCGGATGCTCATCTCTGAATTGCATGAAAATTAGAACACTTGCAATCAGTGCTATTCCTATAAAACTGCTGACAAATAGAGGATTAAAACGGCGTAGAGGTCTTACATTCACCATTTTTAGCGCGTTGACAAGCTGTGCCACAACCTTTTTTTTGCCCCGTTAGTGAAATCAACATATTGCAATTTTGAAATTGAAGCAGGGAGTTTGGTTCGGGGTTGTAATAAAACGGGAATAATCGGTTTGTTGTATTGCTGTGCTTTTTCCAGTTCCCATAAACACCACTTTGAACTACTGGCTTCGGGGGTCGCAGCAAAAATCACCACATCGCACTGACGAATAGCGTTTTCCAACTGATCTTCAAAATCTTTGCCGGGAATTAAGTTTTCATCAAACCATACCGCAAAGTGTTTTGAGGTTAGTGGCTTGAAGACTTGAGTTTTTACCAGGAACGCATCGACATGAGCATAACTAATAAAGATCATTTTAGTTTACATTCAAAGAATAATGGGCTAATTATTTATATCATAATTATTGTTACTACGCACTTACAAACAATCGAGACTTGATATAGATAATATTTCTTAATACCCGCTTATTGATGAAATTTTTATGATTCAAAATTATTTACAGCAAACGCATATGTGGCGACATAGGATCGGTAAAAGTAATAGAGGTAGAGGAAAAGATACAGAAGCATCAAACATATTTTGGGGAGTAAATATAGATTTTCGTAGGACGGAACAGTACTTCCGTCCTTTTGAAGTAATTTTAATCAGCAGCGCCAACACCTTCGATATAATCGAGGCTTTGATGCCGGAAGTAGGTGTTATAGAGGTCGGCGTAATGACCACCTTTTGCTATTAGTGCATCGTGTGAGCCTTCTTCTAAGATGCGACCATGATCGAGAACAATGATACGGTCAGCATTTTTGATGGTACTCAGACGATGTGCTACTACAATTGAGGTACGTCCCTGTAAAATCGTATCCAGACCTTCCTGAATCAGCGCTTCGGTGAGCGGGTCTACACTGGCGGTCGCTTCATCGAGAATGAAAATCGCCGGGTCTTGCATCAGCACCCGTGCCAGTGCCACCAGTTGTTTTTGTCCCATCGAGAGATTGTTGCCGCGTTCGCCGACTTCAGTGCTGATACCATCCGATAGATAATCAATCCAATCTCCGCCACCGACCTGTTTCGCGACTTCTATGACTGTTTCGTCACTTTCATCATATTTCCCGTAGCGCACATTATCCAGCACAGAGCCATCGAATAAGAAAGGCGTCTGCGTGACCACACCAACTTTTGTGCGATAGCTATGCAAATCCAGTTCACGGATGTCCACGCCATCAATACGGATAGTCCCGCCCTGAAATTCATAGAAGCGGGTAATCAACTTGGTGATACTTGATTTACCAGACCCGGTATGCCCGACCAGTGCCAGGGTCTCGCCAGCATTGATGGTCAGGGTGAAATCATCCAGCACAGGTTCGCCTTCAACATAGTGGAAATTGACATTCTCAAAGCTAATTTCACCTCGAATATCGCCCAATTGTTTATCATCCACCTGAATGACAACCGGTTCAGCATCAATCAGTGCAAAAACACGTTCTCCGGCAGCCAAACCAAGCTGAAATTGACTCCAGAATGAAGAAATACTGGTCAATGGAAACCAGAACATCTGCATCCCCTGAATGAATAAGAACCACTCGCCAGCCGTGAGGATGCTATCCTGTGCGATATTGACCCCGAACCAGACGATTGCGCCTGTCCCGAGACCGGCAATCGTAATCAAAATCGGGAAGATGCTGCCGAATGTATAACCTGTCAGCAGATTAATCGAGTAGGCTTTGTTATTGACCTCTTTGAACTCGTCGTAAATCATCTGTTCACGGCGGAAGGTCTTCGCCACACCGATACCACTGACACTCTCCTGCACATGCGAATTGACTGTCGCCATGATACGCCGTGAGTTCGTGACGGTCTTACGGGCAATCGTGCGAAATTGCATGGCGGTAAAGATGATAAAGGGTGAAATCGCCAGCAAGACAAAAGTCAGTTGTACATTCACAGTGAAAAGATAAGCCACCAGCAGCACCACAATCAATAACTGACTGAAGAGGTTGATTGCCAGACGCACCACTTCTGAGAATGCTTGCGTATCGGATGAAACACGACTCACAACCTTGCCCGATGGATACTTATCATAGAAAGACATATCGCGCTCGGTGACAGCATTCATCGCTTCTTCACGCAGAGTCAGTGTCACATTGCCAACAGAGGTTGCACTCAACCATTGCCGCACAAAGTTAAAAACCCAGCTTAGTGATGCGATAAACGCCAGTACAAATGTCGCCTGAACAGCACTGAATGTCTCCGGTGATTGTTGCAAGCGGTCTAAATAATATGAAATCGCAATCGGCAGGGCAGTATCCATGCCCGCATTGAGCACCACTGCCAGGCTTACCAGTGAGATGCGGAGTCTTTCCGGTTTGAAATAACTGATAATGCGACGGACTAACTCGCCATCGCTATACTCGCGGTCGTAGCCCTCGGCATCCAGACCGTCCATAATGAAACCCATAGTTCCCCCTTAGTCGCCTGCTGCTTCAAGTTCGGGCAGGTCGGTCTCGTAACGTGCAAAAATACGTCGATAATGTTGAGATGTACGCAATAAATCTTCATGCTTACCCTGCGCGACCAGTTCACCGTGATCGATTACCAGAATGACATCCGCCCAGCGAATCTGTGATAGTCGATGGGTGATGAGCAGCACCGTGCGTCCTTCCTGTGCGCGACGCATCGCTTTCTGGATTTCGTCCTCGGTGGCGCTATCAATCGCGCTGGTCGAGTCATCCATGATTAAGATACGCGGATTCTTGAGGAAGGCACGCGCCAGAGCAAGACGTTGCCGTTGACCACCGGAGAGCGTCACACCGCGTTCACCAATTTCGGAGTCGTAGCCATCCTGAAAACCTGTGATGAAGTCATGTGCCTGAGCTTCTTTTGCGGCATGTTCTATTGCTTCCTGACCTGCATCCGGCACACCGAACGCAATATTTTCAGCAACCGAACGACTGAACAGGAAAACGTCCTGCTCAATTTTTGCGATTTGTGAGCGCAGCGAGTCGAGTTGCCATTCCCGCACATCAACCCCATCAACCAGCACACGCCCCTCATCGACATCATAAGTGCGCCCGACAAGCTGTGTCAGTGTCGATTTGCCCGAGCCTGTTTGCCCGACAATCGCCACCGTATCACCGGATTTGACCTCAAAACTGATATTCTTGATGATGGTGTGCTCATCGGTATAGCCAAATGAGACATTCTCAAAAGTGATTGCACCCTCAATTGTTCCGCTATGTCCGGCAGTATTTTCGTCAATATCGCTCTCGTCTTCCATCAGCTTGAGGATACGTCCGGCACTGGCACGCCCCATCTGTAATAGAGAGAGCGAGAACAGTGAAATGAACACCGGAAAGCGTAGAATCCCCATCAAGCCCATGATGGCAATAACACCTGCTAAATCGAGTATTCCCTGGCTATAGAGATAATAAGAATGCAGGAACATCAAGCCAAATGCGATACCATAAGCTAAGAAGGGCAGATAACCCGCTTCGATTTGCCCCTGTTTGACGAAGAGATCACGGTATTTTTTCGCATTTTTCCCGAACTTGAAACGCTCGAAGGCTTCCTGTGCTGCAACTTTGACAATCTCAATACCACTGATTGACTCTTCCAGCCCCGCATTCATCACACCGTACTGATTACGCTGTTCATCAATGACAGGTGAGAGGCGTGTATTGTATTCCCGCACCATCAAGATATACACCAGCAGGAAGAGAAAGGGTACAAGTAACAATTGCCAGTTGACTGTTGCAATGAAGATAATCGGCACAGCAAAACCGAGTACCATATCAAAGAGGAAGATGATGCCCGGCGAAATAGTGAAGTTTAACTGTCGCACATCATCGGTCGCCCGCGCCATAATATCCCCGACCCGTTGCTGGTCATGGAATGTTTGACTTTTCCCGAGCAAGCTGATGTAAAGCTCATGGCGGGAGTCGCGTTCAAGGCGATTTGCCAGTGTTTCGGTAGACATAGAGCCGAGTAAACTGCCGATACCATCTAAGACCAGTACCCCGGTAATCATCACACTGATACGTATGACTGCATCCTGTGTGGTCGGATTGAGGATGATGTCAGCCGCTTCTCCGATGAGGATTCGGGCATAGCTGAATGCCGAGTATCCAATCAGATAACCGACCAATGCCGTAAATAAGAAGAGTTTATGCTCCCATGCGTGCGAGAGCATCCATATAAGCGGACTTCGCTGGTTGTACTGTTTCGCGTCCGCAACACGAAACTCCGAGCGTTGTTGATTGACAGCCACGATCATTCCCCTATGGTACGCTATCAGAACACATATTCTATCACATTTTAATAGATTTCAAAAGAACAAAAGAGAGTATGTTAGATTGTTGTAGAGGGTTCATTAATCCTAAAACTTGCATCGGCGGTAATCCTATCATATACTATCATTTAACGTCAAGAGGGGTCATAGGAGACAACAAGGAAATGCAAGCAGAGACACTCAATATTCAGAAATTTGATATTGCAACTGCGGGTGACAAACAGTGGGATGATTACACGACACTGGCGCGGTTGTATTTTGAGGAACGTAAACCGGGAGAACCGCTTCCACCGGAAGAGCACATCCGCAAAGAAATCGAAGTCGAAAATCAATCCGAACGCAATCAAATAGATGCCTGGTTGGTTTATGATGATGCTGGCGAAGAGGCAATTGCATACAGTCAGGTTTTTCGTCTCGCACCACCTGCGGATGACTACGAAAGCAAGAAACATGTTGCCCATTACTTCATATATGTCAAAAAAGACCATCGTCGTAAAGGTATCGGTCGTCAGTTATTGCAGACGATAGCCACTGATTTGCAGGCAGATAATCGCACCATCATGGAATCCTGGGTTGCGGTGGACGATGGTAATGCCTTCATGGAAGCACAGGGCGCAAAAATCGTACTCCAGATGCAAACCAATCGACTGTATCTATCTGACGTGGATTGGGAGATGGTTGAGCTGTGGGCGCAAGAAGGTCAGGAGCGCAATCCTGATACAGAATTGTTCCTCTCGGGCGATTTACCATCTGACGAAGATTTACAAAATTATGTGGATTTAATCATGGATATTTTCGCACAGATGCCCAAAGAAGATGCCTCGGGTTTTCCCGAAATCATCTCTGTTGAGGAAGAGAAAGAACGTCACGAACGTGTTCAAAAGCAAGGTTATACCATTTTGACTGCATTCACCCGCGAAAAAGACGGCACAATCAGTGCAATGACCGATGCCGATTTTAGCGATGCAATGCCACATCTTGTTTTTCAGGGTTTGACAGGTGTTCATGTTGAGCAGCGCGGGCGTGGTCTCGGTAAATGGCTCAAAGCGGCTATGTTGCTCAAAATCCGTGAGAACTATCCCGATGCACAATACATTGATACCAATAACGCCAATGTCAATGCCCCGATGTTACATATCAATGATATCCTGGGCTTCAAGTTCTATAAGCAAAACCGCACATATGCCTTGCAGGTTGAGGATGTGCTGAACAGTTAGAATTAGTGTAGGGGACGGTCGCCGTGCCGTCCCGTTTTATAAATTACGGGAGCGCACAGAGGCACTCCCCTACAATCCCCGATTCATCAGAAATAAAGGAACACCAATGCACGAACTCAAAGACGCTTTCGGACAGGGCTTGATGGCTCACCACAGAGGCGACGATGTTCATGAAATCATTGAACGCGATGACGGCTTCATTCAGACCAGTGCGGGATCTGCGGCTTATTTTTCTGAGCCGGAGACCTGGTTTCCACATGCTCTGAAAGCACTTGAACTGGCAAAAGGGCGAGTCTTAGATGTCGGTGTTGGCGCGGGACGACATGCCCTCTATTTGCAATCAAAAGGGCTGGAGGTTGTCGGGATTGATAACTCACCGCTTGCAATCGAAGTCGCAAAGGAGCGGGGTGTTAAAGATGCCCGTGTGATGTCGATTACTGCTATAGACGATTCCGTCGGACAGTTCGATACCATTACCATGATGGGCAACAATTTCGGTCTATTCGGAGGCTTTGAACAGGCACAATCCATTCTGAGACACTTCGCTGAAATCACCTCCGATGATGCGCTGGTTATCGCTGATTCGCTGAATCCCTATGGCACTGAAGACCCGGTTCATCTGGCTTATCATCAACAAAATCGGGAAAACGGGCGGATGAGCGGACAGGTTCGCATTCGTGTGCGCTATCGACAATATTGCGGCGACTATTTTGATTATCTATTTGCCAGTGTTGAAGAAGTTGAAACCATTCTCATTAGTACAGGCTGGCATCTACAACAGACTTTCGGTGATACTGAGGGCTTGTACACCCTGGTACTCGAAAAATAGAGAATAAATCTTTTCTGCCGGGAATTTCCCGGACAAGATAATGCTCTTTAAATTTTTTACGGAGAAAATTTTTGCAGCCTGTTCAAAAAATAGACCAGGTGTAGGGGAGTGCCTCTGTGCGCTCCCGCGATTGTTCAACGGGAAGGCACGGCGACCTTCCCCTACGATTATTTCCGCGTTTAATTTTGACCTTCATCATCGTGTCCCTACATGAATTATTTTTTGCGAGAATTGTCTTCAAACATGGATCAAAATGTAGGGATGGCATACATGTCATCCGGGCTAAACAACATACAATTTAGATTTCAACCAATTTCGATACACACATGAAAAATAGCATATGTGTTCTTATGAGGCATCGGACTATAATGGTGATATGTTGTCACAGATAGAAAGATACCTTGCATGAGCCAGTCCTCACAACCCCTTGCCGAACAATTACGCCCGGCTTCCTTAGATGATTTTGTCGGACAATCGCACCTTGTCGGAGAAGGCAAGCCTCTGCGAATTGCCATTGAACAGAATCGTGTTCCCTCAATGATTCTCTGGGGTCCTCCCGGTGTCGGCAAAACGACGATTGCGCGGATTGTCGCCAACCATACCAATCAACCTTATGTTGCTCTCTCAGCAGTATCAGCAGGAAAAGCCGATTTACGCCGTGTGGTTGAATCAGCCGGGGCAACCTCACAGAAAACCCTCTTTGACGAGCCTGCTTCTGATGGGGTTGTGCTATTTCTGGATGAAATTCACCGTTTCAATAAAGCGCAGCAAGATTTTTTATTGCCTTATGTCGAAGATGGCACGATTACGCTGATTGGCGCGACCACTGAAAACCCCAGTTTTGAGGTGATTAGTGCGCTGCTTTCCCGGATGCAGGTTTTTGTCTTGAATGCACTGACACCGGAGGAAATTGCGGAAATCGTAGCACGCGGAATTGAACATCTCGGCGTAAATGTCGAAGCTGATGGCGTTGATTTTTTAGCAAACTATGCCAACGGGGATGCACGCGCTGCCTTAAATTTGCTGAACAACTCTGTCAGTTTATACGGGGAGCATGTTGGCGTTGAACAATTGAAAGACACACTGCAATCGAAGCACATTCGCTATGATAAAACAGGGGAGGAACACTACAACACGATTAGCGCCTTCATCAAGAGTATGCGTGCCAGTGATGTTGATGCGGCATTGTATTATCTGGCGCGGATGGTTGATGCAGGAGAAGACCCGAAATTCATTGCCCGCCGGATGGTGATTTTTGCCAGCGAAGACATTGGCATGGCGTTACCGACTGCGCTGGTGGTCGCCAATGAGGTGTTCCGTGCTGTGGAGACAATTGGCTTGCCGGAAGCGCAGATTAACCTGGCACATGGTGTGGCTTATCTGGCGAGTGCCCCGAAAAGCCGAGCATCGTATCAGGCTTATTTTGCGGCGCTGGAAGATGTTCAAAAGCATGGCAACCTTGAAGTGCCGATGCACCTGCGGAATGCCCCCACAAAGATGATGAAAGAGATGGGCTATGGGAAGCGCACGCAGGACAGCAATCTACCGGAAAAACTGGCGAACAAAACATATTATGTGGCTGATTAAAGTTGGTGCTGTGTTTAGAAAATTTGCCTGTTAAACAGGGAATAACAGGGGATTATTTTGCGAAAACAGGCGATTTTCGTTGGAATAGAGTTTGGAATATTTGATAAAACCCCTCCCTAAATCCCTCCCCATTGCACTCGCAAGCTCCCTGATGGAGAGGGACTTTAATGGTGTGATTGTTAAGGTGCATCACGGACGCGCAGAAGCGCTTTCCTACAGTGATGGTAGCATATTTTGAGGGAGAGATGTCGTTCATATGACCGTTGATATGCACGGCTATTTTGTGCGGGAATAGGCGACTGGAATGATTGAAAATAATGTCCTGCGGGGTGATTTTTTGTATTTAGCGCAAAGATACGGTGTAGATTGTCAAGAAAAAAATCAGGCAACATCGGGTAGCTGCCCATAGTATGGATCAAAATCACG